>Ga0194120_10001134_pt1 | contig 49444 bp, 45 predicted proteins | sample TA2MahCa65mmetaG_FD_148642 | JGI IMG/M metagenome (GOLD analysis project Ga0194120, IMG submission 148642) | Freshwater microbial communities from Lake Tanganyika, Tanzania - TA2015019 Mahale Deep Cast 65m | ecosystem: Environmental > Aquatic > Freshwater > Lake | place: Tanzania: Lake... | reverse complement strand
TGCGCGGAGCGATGGCGCCTCCGGCCGCAGCCTCTTCCATCTTCAGCTGCTCGCGCGCGCCATGGTTGTCGATCACCGCACGCCGGCGGTCGACCGCGAGCAGCCGCACGCCGGGGCTGATCTCCTGGCCGACCCTGAACGCGCGGCGCTTCTGGGTGCCCTGGTCGTCGATGCAGGCGACGGACTGGTCGGCGGGCTGCGCGGCCCAGGTTCCGCAGAGCTTCAGCCGCAGCGCGCTCTCCTTGAGCTCTTCAGTGACGGGCGCGGTCGGCGCAGCGACGCTGCTTCGAAACAGATTCCGGCTGGAGATCACGCGGTAGCGGTCGAGGCTCGCGTCCCTCTCGCCTGGGGCCTGCAGCGGCGGAACCGAGGCATCCGCGATCGGTCCGGCGCGCAGGACGGGAGCGAGGCCCGCGTACACCACCGCCAGACACGCGATCCCGAGCGCGATCTGTAGGGCTCGCATGCCGTAGCGCAGAAACACTCGCTCACTACCCCCGCCGGCTGGGCTCCTGAAGTGCGATGAAAACCCGAGAAATTCCGCTGGAGTCTATGCGGACACGCGCGCCGTTGCCAGATCCGGGCCTCGTGCAGAAACGGTTCATGGATCGGCAACCGCGCGGCGCCGACTGTAGGATCCCCGCCCGGTAGATGAAGCGCTCCATCGTCCTATTCGCCGTCCTCGTCGCGATCGCCGGAGTCGGCGGGCTCGAGCTCGTCCGTTCCGGCGGCGGCGCCGACGATCTTCGCGAGGCGCTGCTGCGCCGGGTCTATCTGGGCTCGCCGCTGATGGAGGTGCAGATCCCGCCGGGAGAGTTCGAGACCCCGCTCGGCGCGGTCGACCTGTTGGTCTCGTTCGTCGGCGGGCCCCGCGTCGCGGTCGAGACGTTCCAGTGCCTGTTGAACGATCGCGACGTGACCGCGTCGCTGACGCTCGGGCGAAACGGTGCCGGCGGCTCGTTGATGGGGCTTCACGACGGCGAGAACCGGATCGTCCTGCGCGTGTTCGGCCGCAGCTGGTGGGGAGCCCTCGGCTTCGTAGAGGAGCGGCGCAGCCTGATCGTGCGCGTCCGCCCGCTTCCGTTCCTGGACGTCGCCTGACCCTGCTTGACACTCGAGGGGTCGGCCCTAGCTTGCGCCGCGTCTCTGGATCGGGCTGCAAGTACCCGATTCAGCTTAGGATTTCAGTCATCGGGGGAATAGCTTCATGGGACGTGTGATCGGGATCGACCTGGGTACGACGAACTCCGTCGTGGCGGTCATGGAAGGCGGCGAGCCGAAGGTGATCGCGAACGAGGAGGGGGGTCGCACGACGCCATCCGTCGTCGCGTTCACCAAGGACGGGCAGCGTCTGGTCGGCCAGATCGCGCGGCGCCAGGCGATCACCAATCCCGTGAACACGGTCTACTCGATCAAGCGATTCATGGGGCGGCGGATGGCCGAGGTGACCAACGAGATGAAGCTGGTCCCGTACAAGGTCGTGCCGGGCAAGAACGATCTGGTCACCGTCGAGGCGGGCGGCAAGTCGTACACGCCGCCCGAGATCTCCGCGATGATCCTGCAGAAGCTCAAGGCCGCCGCCGAGGCCTACCTCGGCCAGCCCGTGACGCAGGCGGTGATCACGGTCCCCGCGTACTTCAACGACGCCCAGCGCCAGGCGACCAAGGACGCGGGAACGATCGCGGGTCTCGAGGTGCTGCGGCTCGTGAACGAGCCGACTGCGGCGTCGCTGGCGTACTCGCTCGACAAGAAGAAGGACGAGAAGATCGCCGTCTACGACCTCGGCGGCGGCACGTTCGACATCAGCGTGCTCGAGGTCGGTGACAACACCGTCGAGGTTCTCTCGACCAACGGCGACACGCACCTCGGCGGCGACGACTTCGACGACCGCGTGATCCGCTACCTGGTCGAGGAGTTCAAGAAGGACCAGGGCGTCGACCTCGGCAAGGACCCGATGGCGATGCAGCGGCTGAAGGAAGCCGCGGAGAAGGCGAAGATCGAGCTCTCGACCGTGACGGAGACGGAGATCAATCTGCCCTACGTCACCGCGGACGCGTCGGGCCCCAAGCACATGAACCTGCGCCTGTCGCGCGCGAAGTTCGAGCAGCTGATCGAGGATCTGGTGCAGCGCACGCTCGATCCGGTGCGCCAGGTGTGCAAGGACGCGGGGCTCGCGCCTGGCGAGATCGACGAGGTCGTGCTCGTCGGCGGCTCCACGCGGATCCCGAAGGTGCAAGAGCTCGTGAAGTCGTTCTTCGGCCGCGAGCCGCACCGCGGTGTGAACCCGGACGAGGTGGTCGCGGTCGGCGCCGCGATCCAGGCGGGCGTGCTCACCGGCGAGGTGAAGGACGTGCTCCTGCTCGACGTGACGCCGCTCTCGCTCGGAATCGAGACGCTCGGCGGCGTGATGACCAAGCTCGTCGAGCGCAACACCACGATCCCGACCAAGCGCAGCCAGGTGTTCTCGACCGCGAGCGACAACCAGCCGCAGGTCGAGATCCACGTCCTGCAGGGCGAGCGCGAGATGGCGGTCGACAACCGCACGCTCGGACGCTTCGTGCTCGACGGACTGCCGCCCGCGCCACGCGGCGTGCCGCAGGTCGAGGTGAGCTTCGACATCGACGCGAACGGAATCCTCTCGGTCTCCGCGCTCGACAAGGCGTCGAAGAAGCAGCAGTCGATCCGCATCGAGGGATCGAGCGGCCTCGACAAGACCGCGATCGAGAAGATGGTCCGCGACGCCGAGCTGAACGCCTCGGACGACAAGCAGCGGCGCGAGCGCATCGACGCGCGTAACGCGCTCGACGCGATGGTCTACGAGGCGGAGAAGACCGTGCGCGAGCACAAGGAGAAGATCCCGCTCGCGCAGCTGAACCCGCTCGAGAGCGCGATCTCCGACTGCAAGACGCTGCTCGCCAACGAGGCGGCCGATGCCGCCGAGCTGAAGGCGAAGGGCGAGGCGCTGCAGCGCGCGCTCCACGCGGTTTCCGAGGCGCTCTACAAGGCGGAGGCGGCGCAGGGCCAGGCGACGGAGCCGGGAGCGGCGGAGAAGAGCGGAGCGAGCGAAGACGGCCAGGTCGTCGACGCGGACTTCACCGAGGAGAAGTGAACCCCGGCCTCGGGAGTCGCTGATGCGCGTACAGCGGGGCAAGATTGCCCGCGAGCTGGCACAGCTCGAAGAGCAGATGGACCGCGCCTTCGAGCGGGTGCTCGCGTCGGCGATGCGGCTGCCCGGCGGCGTCGACGCGTGGCGTCCCGCGCTCGACGTGTACCAGACGGAGCGCTCGGTCGTGGTGCGCGTCGAGCTAGCGGGCGTGTCGAGCGAGGACGTGCGCGTGGTCGTCGACGGCGAATACGTGCAGATCAGCGGTCGTCGCAGGTTCGGATGCTCCGAAGACCGACAGCACCACCTTCTGATCGAGATTCCCCAGGGCCCGTTCGAGCGGGTGCTGCGCATGCGCGAGCCCTATGACGCCGACCGGGTCGGAGCCCGGCTCGAGAACGGCGTACTCACGATCGAGCTTCCCCAGCGACAGAGCGGCGCGAGACTGATCGCGGTGAGGTCCACATGACGAGTGACGAGTTCATGCACGGCGCGCCCGACGAAGAGGTCGAGCCGTCCGCCGTCCCGAGTCGCGAGGAGCCGCTGCCCGAGATCCTGCCGGTGCTGCCGCTGCGCAACACCGTTCTGTTTCCCACGATCGTCGCCCCGATGGCCGCGACCACCGAGCGCGCGAAGCGCCTGGTGGACGACGCGCTCGCCGCGGACCGCCTGATCGTCACAGTCGCCGCGCGCGACCCCGAGGTGACGGAGCCCGGCGCGGAGGACTTGTACACGGTCGGCACGGCGGTGCGAATCCTGCGCATGACCAAGACCGAGGACGGCGCGCAGCGGCTCTGGGTGCAGGGGCTGCGCCGCGTCGAGGTCGGCGCGTACGAGCAGACCAGGCCCTATCTGCGCGCGCACGTGAAGGCGCTGGCCGAGGACCGCTCCGCGAGCCTCGAGCTCGAGGCGCTGCACCGCAACGTGGCACGCCAGTTCGCGATCGTCGCCGAGGGCTCGCAGACCATCTCCGAGCCGGTGCGCGGGATGGTCGCGCAGCTCGAGGACTCCTCGGCGCTCGGCGACGTGGTCGCCGCGAACCTCGGTCTCACGGTGGCGGATCGACAGCAGCTGCTCGAGCAACTCGACGTGCAGAAGCGCCTGGAGCGCCTCTCCGAGCATCTCGCGCGCGAAGCCGAGGTACGCTCGCTCGAGCAGGAGATCCGCACGCAGGTGCAAGAGGAGCTGACCCGAAACCAGCGCGAGTACGTGCTTCGCGAGCAGGCGCGCGCGATCCGCAGGCAGCTCGGCGAGTACGAGACGCCGACCGAGCAGGTCGAGGAGCTGCGCCGGCGGATCGAGGCGGCCAAGGTCCCCGAGAGCGTGATGGAGGTCGCCGAGCGCGAGCTCGGCCGGCTGGCGGCACAGCCGCCCGGCGCGATGGAGGCCGGCTCGATCCGCTCGTACCTGGAGTGGATCGCGGATCTGCCCTGGTCGACCTCGACCGAGGACACCCTCGACATCGCGGGCGCTCGCGTGATCCTCGACGAGGACCACTACGACATCGAGAAGGTGAAGGAGCGGATCCTCGAGTTCATCGCGGTGGTGAAGCTCAAGCGCGACCTGCGCGGCCCGATCCTGTGCTTCGTGGGCCCGCCGGGCACCGGCAAGACGTCGCTCGGTCGGTCGATCGCAAGGGCGGTCGGGCGCAAGTTCGCGCGCCTCTCGCTCGGCGGGGTGCGCGACGAAGCGGAGATCCGCGGACACCGGCGCACCTACGTGAGCTCGCTTCCGGGACGGATCCTGCAGACACTTCGGCGCGTCGGGACCAACAACCCGGTCTTCATCCTCGACGAGATCGACAAGCTCGGCGCGGATTTCCGCGGCGATCCGTCGTCGGCGCTGCTCGAGGTGCTGGATCCGGAGCAGAACTCGGCGTTCAGCGATCACTACCTGGAGGTTCCCTTCGACCTTTCGAAGGTGCTGTTCATCGCCACCGCGAACATGCTCGAGAACATCCCGCCGGCGCTCCGCGATCGGATGGAGGTGATCGAGCTGCCGGGCTACACCGAAGAGGACAAGCTCGAGATCGCGCGGCGCCACCTGCTGCCGCGACAGCTCGCGCAGCACGGTCTGACCGAGCGCGCGCCGCGGATCAGCGACGAGGCGATCCGCGCCGTGATTCGCAACTACACGCACGAGGCGGGCCTGCGAAATCTCGAGCGCGAGCTCGGCAAGGTCGCGCGCAAGCTCGCGCGCAGGATCGTCGAGGCCGGCGACGCGAGCGCCGCGACCCTCGAGGCTGGTGATCTGCACGGCCTGCTCGGGCCCGCACGCTTCGAGCCCGAGGTCGCCGGCCGGGTGCAGATCCCGGGCGTCTCCGTGGGCCTCGCGGTCACCGAGGGCGGCGGCGAGATCCTGTTCATCGAGGCGACGCGCATGAAGGGGAAGGGCGAGCTGCAGATCACCGGCTCGGTGCGCGACGTGATGCGCGAGTCCGCCATGACGGCCGTGGCGCTCGTGCGCACGAGCGCCGCGCAGCTCCGGCTCGACCCCGCGCTGTTCGGAGAAAGCGCGATCCACATCCACGTCCCTGCGGGCGCGACGCCCAAGGACGGGCCGAGCGCGGGGATCGCGATCGTGACGGCGCTGGCGAGCCTGCTGCTCGACAAGCCGGTCCCGCCGGATCTGGCCATGACCGGGGAGATCACGCTTCGCGGCAAGGTCTTGCCGGTCGGCGGTATCAAGGAGAAGATCCTCGCGGCGAAGCGAGCCGGCGTCACGCACGTGCTGATTCCGGCGGGGAACGAGAAGGACCTGGTCGAGATCCCAGCGGATCGCATCTCGGACCTGAAGATCGAGCCCGTGGAGAGGATCGAGCAGGTGTTGCAGATCGTGTTCGGCCGGGACGTGTGGGTTTGAATCGGATCCCGCGCCCGCTGCTCGCGCTCGGGCTGTTGCTGCTCGCCAGCGCCTGCGCGACGCCGGCGCGCCACGAAGCCGAGATCGCGCGGCAGCGAGCGCTCTCCGCCGATCTCGTGCAGTGCAAGCAGCGCGCGCTCGACATGAGCAAGACGCGAGAGAAGCTGCTTCTCGAGAAGCAGTCGCTGGATCAGGAGCGACTAAACCTGATCGCCGAGATCGAGGCCGAGCGCGGCGGGAACTCCGAGCTGCGCAAGACGCTCGAGGCGGAGCGCAGCTCGAAGAAAGCCGAGATCCAGCAGCTCTCCGGCACCTACCAGAGCCTGGTCGAGCAGCTCGAGTCGGAGGTGCGCTCGGGCGAGGTCGAGATCGAGGAGCTCCGCGGCCGGCTGCAGGTGCGCGCGCTCGACCAGATCCTGTTCGACTCGGGAAGCGCCGAGCTCGAGCCGCGCGGGCGCGAGGTGCTGGCGAAGGTGGCGAGGCAGCTCGCCAAGGTCTCCGACCGCCGCGTGCGCGTCGAAGGCCACACCGACGACGTGCCGATCGCGACCGCACGCTTCCCGTCGAACTGGGAGCTGTCGGTCGGCCGCGCCGCGACGGTGGCGCGCTTCCTCGCCGAGCAGGGTGTCGCGGCCGAGCGGCTCGAGGCGGCGGGCTTCGGCGAGTTCCGGCCGATCGCGAGCAACGCCGATCCCGCGGGCCGCGCGAGAAATCGCCGCATCGAGATCGTGCTGGCGCCGCTCGCCGCGGAGTGAGCGCGCGCGAGCTGCTCGCGGCGCTGCACGCTGTAGCGCTGGACGCGGTACACGCCGGGCGCGCGCTCGAACGCGCGCTCGAAGCCGACGATCCGGGGACCGGCCCGTTCCAGCTTCTCGCCGCGGGGAAGGCGGGCTGCGCGATGGCGGAGGCCGCGATCTCGGTTCTCGGCACGCGAATCGCGTCTGGCGCGGTCACCACCAAGGACGGCCACGCGCGCAGGATCGCCGGCCTCGAAGTTCGCGAGGCCGCGCATCCGCTTCCGGACTCCAGAAGCGAGGCCGCGGCGCGCGACGCTCTCCTCCGGGCGGGCTCGCTCGCCGGCGCGGAGCAGCTGATCGTCCTGATCTCTGGCGGGGCGTCGGCGCTCTGGTGCGCGCCGGCCGCGGGCATCACGCTCGCCGAGAAGCGCGCGCTCACCCGGACTCTGCTGCGCTCGGGAGTGTCGATCCGCGAGCTCAACACCGTCCGCAAGCACGTCTCCGCGATCAAGGGCGGAGGACTGGTTCGCGCCGCGGCCGGGCGACGCGTTCGCGTGTATGCCGTCTCCGACGTGCCGGGTGACGCGCTGTCGGAGATCGGCTCGGGACCCGCGAGCCCGGACCCGACGCGCTTTCGCGACGCGCTCGAGATCGTGCGCGCGCACCGCGTGGAGCATGGGCTCGCGCCATCCGTGCGGGAACACCTCGAGCGCGGCGCTTCGGGGGAAATCGAGGAAACGCTCGAGCCGGACGACGCGCGCGCCGCGCTCTGCGAGGGGCGTGTCGTCGCTTCTCTCGACGACGCGCTCGCGGCCGTGTCGACCGCGGCGAAAGCCCGCGGGCTGCGTGCGCGCGCGCTCGGTCGCGCGCTCGACGACGACGTCGCCGATCTGGCACCGCGACTCGCGGACGAGGTGCGACGCGCGCGCGCGGACGGCTTCGATCTGCTCGTCGCGGGCGGAGAGCCGACCGTGACGGTTCGCGGCTCGGGGCGGGGAGGGCGCGCGCAGGAGCTCGCCGTGCGCCTCGCGCTCGAGCTCTCGAGCGAGCCGGGCTGGGCCGCGCTCAGCGCGGGCACGGACGGAAGTGATGGCCCGACCGACGCCGCTGGCGCCTGGGCCGATCCCGCGAGTCTCGCTCGTGCGGGCGCGCTCGGCTTCGAGCCCCGCTCGCGCCTCGCCGCGAGCGACGTCTACCCGATGCTCGACGCCGCGGGCGATCTGTTCCGCACCGGCCCCACGCAGACCAACGTCGCCGACCTTCTGCTCGTGCGGGTGCAGCCGGGCTCCGGCCTGGACTAAGCTCGGATGTGCGTGCGAAGACTCGGCTGGATCGCGCTGCTCGTGCTCGCCGCCAGTGCTCCGGCCGGCTGGCTGATCAGCGACCGGCTCGAGTCGCGAAACGAGTTCTGCACGAGCTGTCACCTGGACGCCGCGACGCCGCTCCACGAGCAGAAGGCCGCGGACTTCGCCGAGGGCCCCGCATCGAGCCTGGCCGCGGCGCACCGCGAGGCAAAGCTCGAGTTCCGCTGCATCGATTGCCACGGCGGCGCGAGCTTCGCGAATCGGCTCCGGGTCAAGTCCGTGGCCGCGCGCGACGCGCTCCGGTACCTGCTCGGCCGCTTCGAGGAGCCGCAGACCATGCAGCACCCGCTCTGGAACGAGGACTGCGCGAAGTGCCACGGCGTGTACTCGCCCGCGCGAGCCGACGCATTCCACGCGATCGAGGTGCACAATCTTCCCGCGTTCGAGTTCGACTGTGTAGAGTGCCACGATGCGCATCCAAAGGGCCGCAGGGCGTCGCTCGCGTACCTGCAGAGCGAGCGGCTCGTCGCGGTGTGCCGAAACTGCCATGAGGAGTTCTGACCGATGAGCCGACGCCGGATCTCAGCCCTGGCAATCTCCGCGCTGATCGGTGCGATTCTCGCGCCGGCCGCCCTCACGCACGCGTATCCGGGCGGCACGCCCGGCTACGTCGCCGACGTCGCGCCGTACTGCGCGTCGTGCCACTCGTCCGCTTCGGACGACCAGCTCGCCGGAGTCCCCGCGCCGCGCGTAGCCGCGGAGCTCGCCGCGAACAAGCACATCGCGAAGATCCAGACCGCGGGCGAGGGCTCACCCTACAAGGGTCTGGGCGCCGCGGAGCGGAAGGCGCTGATCGCGGCGATCCAGAAGGTCGACGCCGCGACGAAGATCTCGCTCGCGGCGCCCGCGAGCGCGAAGGCCGGCGAGCTGATCGAGATCGTCGTCGAGGTGACCGGCGGCTCGGCGCCCGTGCTCGGAATCGCGCTCGTGGATTCGAATCAGCGCTGGCAGTCGAGCCCCGCGACCTCGGCCGGCTGGCAGGTGAGCGGAAAGCCGGTCGTCACGGGACCCGACGGCAAGCCACAGACGAAGTTCACCGACGGCCGCAACCCCGCGCTGCGGCCTGGCACGAGCTACGTGAACGTCGAAGGCATCGCGTCCGACCCGGTGGCCGGAACGTATTCGACCGTGAAGGTCGCCTGGAAGCTGCGCGCGCCGGCACAGGCCGGCGACGTACCGCTGGCGGCGGTGCTGCTCTACGGCACCGAGCTGTCCTCGCCGCACGGCGCGGTCGAGACGCCGACCGGAAAGGTGCCGCTCGGAGGATTCACCGGCAGCTCCGGGCGCGTGAAGTTCAGCGACGTGAAGACGATCCGGGTCCAGTAGGGCGCCCGCGGATGCCCGTCGATGGCGAGACGTTCAAGAAGGCGCTCGGTGCCTGGGCGAGCGGAGTCACGATCGTGACATCGCAGCTCGGCGCCGAGCGCATGGGCATGACGGTGTCGGCCTTCTCGTCGGTGAGTCTCTCGCCGCCGCTGGTGCTGGTCTGCGCCGACAAGGGCTCGAACACCCACGCTCTGATCCGAAAGTCACACGCGTTCACCGTGAACGTGCTCTCGAGCGAGCAGAGCGCGCTCTCGAACCTGTTCGCGGACAAGGAACGCGAGGCGATCCGCTTCGACGGGCTCGACTGCGCGCTCGGCGCGACCGGCTGCCCGCGACTTCCCGGCGCCCTCGCCGCGCTCGACTGCCGCGTTCGCGACGAGATCGACGCTGGAGACCACATCGTCTACATCGGGCTGGTCGAGGCCGCCTCGCTCGACGCCGCGCGAGAGCCGCTCGTCTACTTCCGCGGCGGGTACAAGTCGCTCTCTTCGCTCTGAGCCAGCCGCTCCAGCGCCAGGACCAGCGCCTGCGTGCCGCTGCGGCCGTGCCCGAGCGGTGGAAGCTCGCGGTACAGCCGCTCGGCGAGTTCGAGCCCGGGCAGAGCGAGCCCCATCCGCTTCGCCTCGCGCAGCGCGATGCCCATGTCCTTCACGAAGTGCTCGACGTAGAAGCCCGGCGCGAAATCGCGCGCGGCGATCTTCGGGCCGAGCTGGTGGATCGCCCAGGACGAGGCCGCGCCGCCGCCCACGGACGCGATCACCCGCAGCGGATCGAGCCCCGCTCGCCGCGCGTACAGCAGTGCCTCGCAGACGCCCACCATGTTCGCGGCGATCAGCGTCTGGTTCACCATCTTGGTGTGCTGGCCTGCGCCGGCGTCCCCTTGGAGCACGATCGTCCGGCCGAGTCGAGCGAGCAGCGGTCGGACCCGCTCGAGCACGGACGCGTCGCCGCCGACCATGATCGAGAGCGTCGCGGAGATCGCGCCGACGTCTCCGCCGGAGACCGGGGCGTCCAAAGCCCAGGCGCCGCGAGCTCGCGCCGCGGCATGGATCTCGCGCGCCAGGCTCGGCTCGCTCGTCGTCATGTCGACCAGGATCGCGTCGGTTCGAATGCGGCCGAGCGCGCCGCGCGGCCCGAGCACGACCTCGCGAACGTCTGCCGGGAAGCCGACGATCGTGAAGATCACGTCGCTCCGCGCGGCGACCTCGGCAGGCGAGTCGGCCCAGACGGCGCCGCGCGAGAGCAGCGGCTCGGCGCGCGCGCGGGTCCGGGAGTGCACGGTGACGGGGTGCCCTGCCTCGATCATGTGCGCGCACATCGCGGCGCCCATCACGCCGGTGCCGATCCAGCCCACGGGCCTTCGAGCGGCGTCACTCACGCGTGTAGCCACGTGGATTCCGGCGATGCCACTCCCAGGCGCTCGCGAGGATCTCGTCGAGGCTCGCGCGCGGAGCCCAGCCGAGCACGCGCTGGGCTCGCTCGCGGCTCGCGACGAGTCGCGCCGTGTCGCCGGGGCGCCGTTCGCCGACCTCGAAGCGGACGCTCCGGCCCGTGACGCGCTCGGTCGCGCGGATCACCTCGAGCACCGAGTGCCCCGTCCCGGTACCCAGGTTGATCGCCTCGCCCGCGCCGGACGCGGCGCGCGCGGTCCAGTCGAGCGCGAGCGCGTGCGCGCTGGCGAGGTCGGCCACGTGGACGTAGTCGCGGATGCAGGTGCCGTCGGGCGTGGCGAAGTCGTGCCCGTACACGGTCAGGCGATCGCGCAAGCCGAGCAGAGTCTGCAGCACGATCGGGACCAGGTGCGTCTCGGGCTCGTGGTGCTCACCGTGCACGCCGTCGGCGCTGCCGCCCGCGGCGTTGAAGTAGCGCAGCGCCACGAAGCGCAAGCCCTGCCCGCGCGCGAAGTCTGCGAGCATGCGCTCGACCGCGAGCTTGGTGGTCGCGTAGGGGCTCGCCGGTGCGAGCGGCGCGGTCTCGACGAGCGGCATCTCGGAGGTCTCGCCGAAGACCGCGGCCGTGCTCGAGAAGACGATCCGATCCGCTCCTCCGTCGCGCATCGCCTCGAGCAGAGCGAGCGTGCCCGCGACGTTGTTGCGCCAGTAGGCCTCGGGCCTGCGCACGGAGTCGGCGACCGAGGTGAACGCGGCGAAGTGGAGCACCGCCTCGATCTGGTGATCGCGGATCAGCGCCGCGATCCGCTCGCGCTCGTGGATGCCGCAGACGGTCAGGCTTCCGGGCGGGGCGGCCTCCCGGTGGCCGGCCGAGAGGTCGTCGATCACGTGGAGCTCGTGTCCCAGCGCCGCGAGGTGCCGGGCCGTGAACCCGCCCACGTAGCCGGCTCCGCCGGTCAGCAACAGGCGCATGAGTTTTCCGGGTTCACGCTACCATCGCCGCATGGAAGTCGACTGACTTCGGAGGAACCATGGATTACCTCGGAATCGTGACCGTGCTCGCCCTCTTCGAATACCTGGCGTTCTCGATCATGGTCGGGCGCGCGCGGGTAACGTACGGGATCAAGGCTCCTGCGACCACCGGGCACGAGATCTTCGAGCGGTTCTACCGCGTGCACCAGAACACGCTCGAGCAGCTGGTGCTCTTCCTGCCCGCGCTCTGGGTCTTCGGCACGCACGTGAGCGAGAAGTGGGGCGCGATCCTGGGCCTGCTGTTCATCGTCGGCCGCGCGGTCTACGCCCGGGGCTACCTCGCGAATCCGGAGCGGCGCGGGATCGGCTTCCTGATCGGCTTCGTCGCGAACGGCATCCTGCTGATCGGCGGCCTGGTCGGCGCGATCTACGGCACCTGAGTCAGGTCGCGAGCGCGTCCACCGAGCCGCGCGCGCAGACGAGCTCGAACGCGTGTGCGATTCGCGCGCGAGAGGCGCCGACGCGCGCGCCGAGCTCGCGCGCGGTCTCGCCGCGGCCGAGCAGGGCCGCGACCAGCTCGGCGATCTCGCCTTGTAGCGGCAGCGTCTCGACCGCGCGTCCCGCGTGCCAGCGCGCGCAGGCCTCGACCTGCCGCAGAATCGCGTAGTCCGCGAGCAGCGCCTCGATCCGCGCCCCCGCGCTGGCCGCCCGAAGCATCGCGGGCACGGACGGGAGCGCGCTGTCGGTGATCTGCAATCCACGCTCGAGAAGCGCGCCCGCCGCCAGGAACTCGACGTCCATCACGCCGCCTCGGCCGGCCTTCAGCGCGGCCTGCTTCTCGTCCTCGACGCCGCGCTCCTCGACGACGCGCTTGCGCATGTCGGCGACGTACGTCCACGGGTTCTCCTCCTGGCGCGCGATCCGATCGCGAGTCTCGGTGAGGGTGCGCTGCGCGCGCTCGAGATCGCCCGCCACCGCGCGCGAGCGAAGCAGCGCGAGGTGCTCCCAGGTGGCGGCATGCTCGACCTGGTAGCGCGAGAAGGCCTCGTGCGTGGTGACCAGCGATCCTTGCTGCCCCGAAGGGCGAAGCCGCGAGTCCACGTGGTAGGCGTAGCCCGCCCCGGTCATCGTCGACAGATAGCTGATCCAGCGCTGCGCGATCCGGGAAGGCTGCAGCGCGTCGGGAAGCTCGTCTCGGTACAGGAAGATCACGTCGAGGTCGGAGTGGTAGGTGAACTCCCGGCCGGCGAGCTTTCCCATTCCCAGCACGGCGAGCCCGGATCCACTGCCGTCGGCGACGCGCCCCTCCGCTGCGGCGAGCGCCTGCCGCATGCAGCTCTCCGCGATCAGCGAGAGAAACTCCGACACCTCCTCGAAGTCCGCGAGCCCGCCGAGCTGCAGGCACGCGGCGAAGAGCATCTCGTCGCGGCGCAGCAGGCGCAGCGAGTCGAGGAAGTCCTCGAGCTCGACGCCGGGGTCGTACGCGGCGGCGCGGTCGAGCTCGGCCGCGCGCGCGCGCAGCGCGCCTGGAGCGGCGCTCGCGATTCGCGCCAGGAGCTCGGGGCGGTGCGCGAGGTAGCGGCCCCAGGCGGCATGCCCGGCAATGGCGCGGGCAACGCCGGCGAGCTGGCGATCGTCGAAGCGGTCCCAGATCGGGTCGCTGCCGCGGCGCTCGACCAGCGGGGCCGCGGCGTTGGCGAGCATCGCTCGCAGCGGCGATTCGCCCAAGGCGGCCTCGAGCTTTGCTTCAAGGTTCATCGGCTCTCGCGCTCTCGAGCACCAGGTTTTCGAAGTGCCGGCGAACTTCGGTCCGGACGCGCGTCCAGTCGTCGAGGAGCGCCTCGCGCGCATGGCGCCCTTCGGGCTCCGCGTATCCCATCCGGCGCGCCAGTCCGAGCTGGGCGGTCGGCTCGCGCGGAAAGGCCTGGGTCTGGCGCTCGTCGACCATCTGCACGCAGTGCTCGGCGCGGCGCAGCCAAAGGTAGGCGTCGCGCAGTGCCTCGGTGACGGGCTCGGGAAGCTGGCCGAGCCGCGCGAGTGCGTCGAGCCCGAGCAGCACGTTCCCCGTGCGCAGGGCCGGCTCCCGGCCCCCGAAGAAGAGCTGGAACGCCTGCAGCAGGAACTCGACGTCGCGAATTCCTCCCGGGCCCTCCTTCAGGTCGGCTTCGAGATCGCGGCCGGCTTCGAGCCGCTCGTCCTCGATGCGCCGCTTCATCGCGCGCACGCCCCGGATCGCCTCGGGCCCGACGGAGCGGCGCCAGACGAACGGTCCGATCCCGCGCTCGAACGCCTCGGCCGTCGCGCGCGGGCCGGCGACGTGGCGCAGCCGGATCATCATCTGGCGCTCCCAGTCCGCGCCGAAGCTCTCGTAGTAGCCGAGCGCCGCGTCGACGGGATTTGCGATCACGCCGCCGCGCCCCTCGGGCCGAAGCTCGAGATCGACGCGGTAGCCGAAGCCGTCCTCACTCGGAACCTCGAGGTGTTTCTTGAAGACCTGCACCAGGCGCGCGACGCTCGCGTGGCGCTCCATGTCGGGCTCGCCCTCCGCGGACTCGTACAGGAAGAGCAGGTCGACGTCGGACGAGAAGTTCAGCTCCGCGCCGCCGAGTTTGCCGAGCGCGAAGAGCGCGGGCGGCGGCGCGTCGGTCTCGCGCGAGGCCGCGCCGAGCGCAGCGCCGAGGCAGCGATCGGCGAGCTGCGACAGCTCGTCGAGGCTGTGCTCGAAGGGCCGTCCCGCGATGTCGCGCGCGGCGATGCGCAGCAGGCCCTTGTATTTCGCGATCCGGATCGCGGTCCAGTCGGGCTCGATCGTCCCGGCGTCGGGTGCGTCGGGCGGATCGCCCGCGAGCTCCTCGCACCAATGCGGGTGGCGAAGCAGCAGGCGCGCGAGGAAGTCGCTCGACCCGAGCAGGCGAGGCAGGCCCGGCATTCTCGAGAGATCGAGCGGACGTCCGCGCGTGCCGCGGTAGCGCGCCGCGAGCTCCACCAGGCAGTGCGCCGCGTAGCCGGGTCGAGCGGAGAGCAGGAGCTCGGGAAGCCAGCGCTCGCGCGCGGCCGCGAGATCGTCGTGTGCCACGGCCTCGCCCACCCGTGTCGCGGTGAGCGCGGGGTCGCTGGCGCCGAGCGCCTCGAATGCGCCGCTCGTGGCCTCGCCGCGCAGGGCCGCGGCGATCAGGGTATCGAGCAGGGAACTCACTCGCCGGGGGCCGCGAAGCGCGCGCCGCGTTTGAGCTCGGGCGGCAATGTGAATCGAACGCCTTCGTCGACGATCGCGAGCGACTCCACGCGACGTCCGCCGAGCTCGACCAGCCGCTCGGTCACCGCCTTCACCAGGAACTCTGGCGTCGAGGCGCCGGCGGTCACGCCGACGCAGCTCGAACCCTCGAGCCAGCGCGGGTCGATGCTCTGCGCGTCCTCGACCAGCTGTGCGCGCGCGCCGCGCGCGGCGGCGACCTCGACCAGTCGATTCGAATTGCTCGAGCTCGTCGCGCCCACCACCAGTACGACGTCGCAGCGTTCGGTCAGCGCCTTGACCGCGTTCTGGCGGTTCTGCGTCGCGTAGCAGATGTCGTCCTTGCCGGGCAGGCGGATGTTCGGGAAGCGCGCGCGGAGCGCGGCGATGATCTCGCGCGTGTCGTCCACCGAGAGCGTGGTCTGGGTCACCACCGCGAGCTTGTCGGGGCTGCGAATCTCGAGCTTCGCGACGTCGGCGATCGTCTCGACCAGGTGCATGCGGCCCGGAGCGTGGCCGAGCGTGCCCTCGACCTCGACGTGGCCGCGGTGTCCGACCAGCACGATGTCGAAGCCGTCGCGCGCGTAGCGCAGCGCCTCGACGTGCACCTTGGTAACGAGCGGGCAGGTGGCGTCGAGTGTGCGGAGCTTGCGCTGCTCGGCCTCGCGGCGCACGGCCGGCGAGATCCCGTGCGCGCTGAAGATCAGCAGGCTGCCCTCGGGAACCTCCGCGAGATTCTCGGTGAAGATCGCGCCCTGCCGGCGCAGGCCGCCGACCACGTGTCGGTTGTGCACGATCTCGTGGCGCACGTAGACGGGCTTCCCGTAGACTTCGAGCGCGAGCTCGACGATCTCGATCGCACGGTCGACGCCGGCGCAGAAGCCGCGCGGGCTCGCGAGCAGGATCTCGAAGGGCATGGCCGGGCTAGCTTATCGCGGCTGCGCGCCGGCCGCCTCGGCGCTTCCCAGAGCCGCGCGGATCCGCGGCACGTTGAGCAGCGCCGAAAGCCCGACGTAGTAGCCCGGACCGAGCGCGAGAGTGATCCAGATCCAGCGCGGCGACGGATCGGGCCGGACCGCGAGGCACGAGAACGTGAGCACCCACGCGGCGAGCACCGCGAGCGAGAGCGGTCGGAGCATTCGCGTGCGGCTGGGATAGATGTACTTCAGCGGCACGAAGATCGCGGCCGAGAGCCCGATCACCCAAGCGAGCACGGTGTAGGGCGCGGACTGCATCAAGTACAGGTACATGACCGCGACGTTCCAGTACGAGGGCCAGCCCAGGAAGAAGAAGTCGTCGGTCTTCGCTTTGTCCTGGCTGAATCCGTACGCGGAGGCGAGCACGGGAAGCGCGACCCAGGCGGGGTTCGGGAGCATCTGTGCGGCGATCAGGAAGCACACCGGCAGCAGCACGTAGGTGAAGTAGTCGCAGATGTCGTCCAGCCGGCGGCCGTCGAACCAGGGGATCTGCTTGCGCACGTCGACGGCGCGCGCGAGCGCCCCGTCGGTGGAGTCGATCACCATCGTCAGCATCATCAGATACATGGCCAGACGGAACTGACCCTGGAAGCAGGCGACGACGCCATACACGCCGAGCACGGCCGAAGACGCCGTGTAGAGGTGCACGAGCCAGGCTGCGAAGCGGCGCACGGGCACAGCATAGCGGAGGCGGTATATTGGGACGCGATGACCGAGAAGCGCGAGATCCTGAGGCAGGGCCAGGACTCCTTCCTCACGACCAAGATGGACGCGGTCGTGAACTGGGGTCGGAAGTATTCGTTCTTCCTGTATCCGTTCGTGACCGCGTGCTGTGGCATGGAGTTCATGTCGGCGGCCGGACCGCGCTACGACTTGGATCGCTTCGGCGCCGCGCTGCCGCGCTTCTCTCCGCGCCAGGCGGACCTCCTGATGGTGGTCGGCACGATCAGCCACCGACAGGCGCCCATACTGAAGAAGGTCTACGACCAGATGGCCGAGCCGAAGTGGGTCGTGGCCTGGGGAGCCTGCACCTGCTCGGGTGGACCGTACAACAACTACTCGACGGTCCAGGGCATCGACACGATCGTCCCGGTCGACATCTACATACCGGGCTGCCCGCCGCGCCCGGAGGCCGTGCTCGACGGCCTGATCAGGCTGCAGGGCGTGGTTCAGCGCACCCCCGGATGGAACGTGCCCCATCACAAGGAGACGAAGGACCTGCTCCTGCCGATCATCGAAAAACCGGTCGCCTGAGGCCCGTTCTCGCCCCCATCTGCCGCTCAAGGGAGCGGCAACTCCGCACGAAGAGTAGGGAAGAGACCGCGGCCGCCGAGGCGAACCAGAACAGGGGCGCGCCGAGACGGGCGCGCTTCGAGACGGGGCGAGGATGAAGGCGTTCGACCTGGTCGTGATCGGTTCCGGGCCCGGCGGGTACGTCGCCGCGATTCGCGCGGCGCAGCTGGGCATGCAGGTCGCGATCGTCGAGGAGCAGCCGAACCTGGGCGGCGTCTGCCTGAACTGGGGCTGCATTCCGACCAAGGCGATCCTGTCCTCCGCCGAGATCTTCGAGGCGGTGAAGCACGGCGTCCCGGGGCTCTCGGTCGAGAAGCTCACCGCCGACTACGGCGCGGTGATCGACGCGAGTCGCAAGGTGGCGGAGCGCCTCGCGCGCGGCGTGCGCAGCCTGATGAAGAAGAACAAGATCGAGGTGGTCGCGGGCCGCGGTCGGCTCGCGAGCGGCAGCCAGGTGGTCGTCACCGCGGACGGAGCCGAGCAGGCGCTCGAGGCGAGCCACGTGATTCTCGCCACCGGCTCGACGGAGTTCGTGTTTCCGGGTCTCGCGATCGACGGCAAGCGCGTGCTCACCAGCCGCGAGGCGCTCGAGGCGCGCGAGCGCCCGGAGTCGCTCGTGGTGATCGGCGGCGGCGCGGTGGGTCTCGAATTCGCCTACGCGTACAACGCCTACGGCACGAAGGTGACCGTGGTGGAGATGAAGGATCAGCTCCTGCCCGGCTTCGACGCGGAGACCGCGAAGGCGCTCGCGAGCTCGCTCTCGCGCGCCGGGATCAAGATCCTGACCGGAACCGCCTACAAGGGTCTGGAGAGCGACGCGAAGGGCGTCGCGGTCACGGTCACCGGCGGGAAGGGCGACGAGACGCTGCGCGCGGACCAGGCGCTGGTCGCCGTCGGCCGCCGCGCGCTGGTTCAGGATCTGGGCCTGGAGACGCGGGGCGTCGAGATCGAACGCGGCTTCGTGAAGGTCGATGCGAGCTACCGGACCAAAGCGGCGGGCGTGTACGCGGTCGGGGATTGCAGCGGTCCGCCGCTGCTCGCCCACAAGGCGTCACATGAGGGCGTCGCCGCGGTCGAGATCATCGCCGGAATCCGCACGCACGGCATCGATCTGCGCAAGGTTCCGGCCTGCATCTACAGCCAGCCGCAGGTCGCGAGCATCGGACTCTCCGAGGCGGACGCGCGCGCGGCGGGTCACGACGTGAAAGTGGGCAAGGCGCCGTTCGCCGCCTCGGGAAAGGCCGTGGGCATCGGCCACACGGAGGGCTTCGTGAAGCTGGTCTCGGACGCGAAGTACGGCGAGATCCTCGGCTGCCAGATCATCGGGCACGGCGCCACGGAGCTGATCAACGAGGTGGCGCTCGCGATGACGCTCGAATCGACGGTGCGCGAGGTCGGCGAGACCTCCCACGCGCATCCGACGCTCTCGGAGATGTTGATGGAGGCGGCGCTCGCCGCCGAGGATCGCGCGCTCAATTTCTGAGCCGCGATCGGGAGACCCCGCGCGAATGTCCATGACCGTCTCGATGCCGCAGATGGGCGAGAGCGTGGTGGAGGGAACCGTCGAGCGCTGGCTCGTCGCGGAAGGGGAGCGCGTCGCCAAGGACCAGGTGCTCTGCGAGATCACGACCGAGAAGGTCGATGCAGAGGTGGTCGCGCCCGAGTCTGGGGTGGTCGTGAAGCTGCTCGTCCCGCAGGGCACGACCGTCGCGGTCGGGACCGAGCTCGTGGTGCTCGATGCGCAGGGCGCAGCCACGCGAACCGAGGCTCCGCCGGCTGCGGCCGCGCCGAGAGCTGTCGAGACGACGCCGGAGCCGACGCGGGTCTCGCCGGTCGCGAGGCGCATGGCCGAGGAGCGCGGCATCGACGTCGGAAGCATCGCGGGAAGCGGCGTCGCCGGTCGCGTGACGAAGGCCGACGTGGCCGCACACGCTCCCGCCGCGGCAGCGCCCGAAGCGGCCGCGAGATCCGCGGCGGGAACGCTCGGCGATTTCCTCGCGAAGCTGCGCGTCCCCACGCACCGCGTCGCGCCCGAAGACAAGGTGATCCCGTTCACCGCGATACGGCGGCGGATCGCGGAGCACATGGTCGTCTCCAAAGTCGTCTCGCCCCACGTCGGCGCGGTGGCGGAGGTCGATCTCGCCAAGCTCGCGAAGCTCCGCGAGCGGGCCAAGAAGGAGTTCGAGCGCGCGCACGGCTTCGGTCTGACCTATCTACCGTTTGCCGTCGCTGCGACAGTCCGCGCGCTTCGCGACTTCCCGCGCATGAACTCGGCCGTGGTCGGAGACGCGATCGTCGAGCGCGCGGGAATCCACATCGGGATCGCGGTCGAGACCGAGCGCGGCCTGCTCGTGCCCGTGATCAAGGACGCCGATCGGCTCTCGCTGATCGGCCTGGCCGAGGCGATCAACGTCCTGGCGAAGCGCGCCCGCGATCGGGAGATCAGCGCGGACGAGCTCGCGGGCGGCACGTTCACGCTCACCAATCCGGGACGCGAGGGGAACCTGTACGGATTCGCGGTGATCAACCAACCGCAGGTCGGGATCCTTCGCATGGGCGAGGTGAAGAAGCGTGCGATCGTCGTCGAAGCCGGCGGCGAGGACACGATCGCCATACACCCGATGATGTACATGGCTCTCTCGTACGACCACAGAATCATCGACGGCGCGACCGGGAACGGCTTCCTGTTCCGCGTCGGGAAGTACCTGCAGGCCGCCGAGTTCGAGCTCTAGGAGTCGAGCATGACGATCGCCGCCGCCGACCAGATCACGATGTACCGGAACATGGTGCTGATCCGCCGCTTCGAGGAGGGCGTCGCCGAGGCCTACGCCGACGGCTTCATCGGCGGCTTCACGCATCTGTACATCGGCCAGGAGGCGGTCGCGACCGGTGCGATCACCGCGCTGAATCACGACGACTACGCGATCGGCACCTACCGCGTGCACGCGCACGCGCTGGTGCGCGGCTCCACGGCTCGCTCGCTGATGGCCGAGCTCTACGGCCGCGCGACGGGCGTGTGCAAGGGCAAGGGCGGGTCGATGCACTTCTTCGACGCGCAGCACTACTTTCTGGGCGGCTACGGAATCGTCGGCGGGAACCTTCCGATCGGCGTCGGCGTCGCGCTCTCGATGCAGATGCAGAGCCGCGACGCGGTGGTGATGAACTTCTTCGGCGACGGTGCCTCGAACCAGGGCGTCTTCCACGAGGCCTTGAACATGGCGAAGCTCTGGAACCTGCCGGTGATCTTCGTCTGCGAGAACAACTTCTACGGGATCGGCACGGACGTGCGCACGTCGTCGTCCTTCAACGAGATCCACAAGAAGGCGCAGGGCTACGGCATCCCCGGCCACGTCGTGAACGGAATGGACGTGCTCGCGGTGCGGGAGAAGTGCGAGGAGCTGGTGCGCTTCGCGCGCCAGGGCGGAGGCCCGGTCCTGCTCGAAGCGCGCTGCTACCGCTACCAGGGCCACTCCATGACGGACGCGGGCAAGTACCGGAGCGTCGCCGAGGCGGAGCTCTGGAAGAAGCGGGATCCGATTCCGCGGCTGGCGAAGTCGATGCTCGAGGCCGGCATCGTCGATGCCGCTCGGCTCGAGGCCGTCCAGGCCGAGGCGAACGAGGTCGTGACCGACGCGATGCGCTTCGCGGAAGCGAGCCCCTGGCCCGCGCCCGAAGCCCTCTACCAGGATGTGTACGCGGAGGACGCCAGTGCCTGAGATCCGCTACTACGAAGCCGTTTCGCAAGCGCTCGCCGAGGAGATGACGCGCGACCCGCGGGTCTTCGTGCTCGGCGAGGACGTCGGGCTGGTCGGCGGCACGTTCCGAGCCACCGAGGGACTGATGGCGGAGTTCGGCGCGCGACGCGTGCGCGACACGCCGATCGCCGAGGCGGGAATCATCGGAGTCGCGATGGGTGCGGCGATGACCGGCCTGCGTCCGGTCGCCGAGCTGATGACGCTGAACTTCGGGATCGTCGCGATGGACCAGATCATCAACCACGTCTCGAAGGCGCGGTACATGTTCGGCGGGCAGGCGCAGCTGCCGCTGGTGATCCGGGCCGCGGCCGGCGGCGGCACGCAGAAGGGCGCGCAGCACTCGCACTCGATCGAGTCGTGGTTCGTGAACGCGCCCGGCATTCGCGTCGTCATGCCCTCGACGCCGTACGACCTGAAGGGCCTGCTGAAGACCGCCATTCGCAGCGAAGACCCGGTGCTCTTCATCGAGCACGAGATGCTCTACAACTCCAAGGGGGAGGTCCCCGACGGGGAGGTCCTGCTCCCGTTCGGCGTCGCCGACGTGAAGCGCGCCGGTCGCGACGTCACGATCGTCGCCTGGTCCAAGATGGTGCACGAGGCGCTTCGCGCGGCGGAGCTGCTCGCACACGAGGGTATCGAGGCCGAGGTGATCGACCTGCGCACCCTGGACCCGCTCGATCGCGACACGATTCTGCGTTCGGTGCTGCGCACGCGCCGCGCGGTGGTGGCGGAGGAGGGCTGGCGAACCGTCGGCGTCGGCGCCGAGATCGCGTCGCAGATCCACGAGGCGCTCTTCTACGAGCTCGAGGCGCCGGTTCAGCGCGTGGCCGCCGCCGATGTTCCGACGCCGTACGCGGCGAATCTCGAGAAGCTCGCGCTTCCGGACGCGCAGCGAATCGTCGAGGCCGTGCTGAAGATCACGCTCTAGCCGAAAGACCGGGAGAACTCCGATGCCCAAACAGATCCGCATGCCCAAGCTTTCCGACACGATGGAGGAGGGGCGGCTGATCGCCTGGCGCAAGCGGGTCGGCGACTCGGTGAAGCGCGGCGAAGTGATCGCCGAAATCGAGACCGACAAGGCCGACATGGAGTTCGAGGCCTACACCGAGGGCGTGGTGGCGCAGATCGTGGTCGAGGCCGGCGCAACGGTTCCGGTCGGCACGCTGATCGCGGTGCTGCGTCTGCCCGGCGAGAGCGAGGGCGATGTCGCGGCCGCGACGGTGGAACAGCCGCAGGCGGCACCCGCTGCACCGGTGGCGGCGCCCAAGGGAGCTGCGGCGAAGCCCGTGGCTGCGGGCGTGGCCGTCTCCGCGCCGGCCTCCGTTTCGGGAGAGCGATTGCAGCCGACCCTTCTCGCCGACGACGATCGCATCCGCGCCACCCCGAGAGCGCGGCGCATGGCCGAGGAGAAGTCGATCGACCTCTCGGAGCTCGAAGGAACGGGACCGGGCGGCGCGATCCTCGTCGCGGACTTGGAGGCGTATCTCGCCGAGCTCGTCGCGCAGGAGCCCGAAGCCGACGGCACGCGCGCCACTCCGCTGGCGCTGCGCATGGCGAGCGACGTCGGGACGGATCTCGAAGCGGTGAAGGGAAGCGGGCCCGGGGGACGGATCACGAAATCCGATCTGCTCGCGCACTGGGAGCGGGAGAAGTCACTCGGCAAGGCGCGTGAGTCGGAGCTGTTCCGCGGCGCGCTGCAGCTCTCGCAGAAGCGCAAGGCGCTGATCCGGAACATGGTGCGAAGCAAGGCCGAAGCTCCGCATTTCTACGTCGAGGTCGACGTCTCGACCGATGCGCTGCGCGAGGTCCGCGACCAGGCGAACCGCGAGGCGGGCGACAAGCGGGCGCGGCTCACCTACACGCACCTGATGATCAAGGCCTGCGCGCTCGCGCTGGAGCGCTTCCCGATGGTGAACGCGACGTTCCGCGCCGAGGAGAACGACATCGCGCTCTACGAGGCGATCAACATCGGCCTGGCCGTCGACGTCCAGGACGAGCTGGTCGCGCCGACGGTCAAGGACTGCCAGGGCAAGTCGGTCTGGCAGCTCGCCGAGGAGGCGAACTCGCTGATCCAGCGCGCGCGAATGCGCAAGCTGCAGCCCGCGGATTACGCGGACGGAACCTTCACGATCTCGAACCTCGGCATGTTCGGCGTCGACCGCTTCTACGCGATCATCACCCCGCCACAGAGCTCGATCCTCGCCGTGTCCGCGATTGCCGAGCGGCCGATCGTCCGCGACGGGAGGATCGAGATCGGATCCCTCACGACTCTCGGCCTGTCCGTCGACCACCGCGTCCTCGACGGCGTGCGCGCGGCGCAGTTCCTGGCCGAGATCAAGCGATTGCTCGAGACGCCGCGCGAGCTGGTTCAGGATGGACACGGTTTCGGCAGCTGACGCGCTCGCCGTCCGGCACCTGGGGCGCGTGCCGTACGCGGACGCGCTGGCGCTGCAGGAGGATCTGCGCGCGCGGCTCGCGCTCGGCGAGGCTGCGGAGACGATCCTGCTGCTCGAGCACCCGGACGTGATCACCTACGGCCGCGGCGCGAAGGACGGAAACACGCGCGCGAGCGACGCGGATCTGCGACGGCTCGGCTACGAAGTCTTCCGGGTCAATCGCGGCGGCGACGTGACCTGGCACGGCCCCGGGCAGCTGGTCGGCTATCCTCTTCTCGATCTCGCGCGCCACGGCTCCGACGTGCACGCGTACCTGCGCGCTTTGGAGGGCGCGTTGATCGAGGTGCTCGCGGACTTCGGAATCGACGCGTGCCGCCGCGAGGGCTACGCCGGCGTCTGGCTGGATCCGCGCCGCAAGATCGCGTCGATCGGCGTGGGCTTGCGGCGCTGGCTCACGCTGCACGGCTTCGCACTGAACGTGAACTGCGATCTGGCCCGGTTCGACGTGATCGTGCCGTGCGGGCTTGGCGACGTGCGGATGGTGAGCATGGCGAGCGTGCTCGGGCACGAGGTCGACTTCGCGGCCGTGGCTTCCCGTGTCGAGGTCGCCCTGCGCAAGGTGTTCCATTGAGCCAGCCGGAGCCGCGCGCCGATCGGCCCGCCTGGCTGCGCGCGCGCTACCGCCAGACGCCCGAGCTCGACGGGCTGCTCGCGCTGGTGCGCGACGAGCGGCTGAACACCGTCTGCCGTTCCGCCGCCTGCCCGAACATCGGGGAGTGCTGGTCCCGGGGAACCGCCACGTTCATGATCGGCGGCAACCGCTGCACGCGGGCGTGTGGGTTCTGCGACGTCGCGACCGGTCGCCCGGACGCGCTCGATGCGGACGAGCCGGATCGGGTCGCGAAGGCCGTCGCCCGGCTCGGACTGCGCTTTGCCGTGGTGACCTCGGTCGCGCGCGACGATCTCGACGATGGCGGCGCCAGCCACTTCGCGCGCACGATCGAGGCGATCCGCGCGCGGGCGCCGAGCTGCCGGATCGAGGTCCTGATTCCCGACCTGAAGGGGTCGATCGAAGCACTGGGCGTGGTGCTCGCCGCCTCGCCCGACGTGCTGAACCACAACCTCGAGACGGTCGAACGCCTGCAGCATTCGGTCCGGAAGGCCGGGCGCTACGACCGGTCGCTCGCGCTGCTCGCGAACGCCGCTCGTCTGCGCACCGACATCCCGACCAAGACCGGGCTGATGCTCGGGCTCGGCGAGCGCGAGGCCGAGATCCGCCAGGCGCTCGTCGACATCCGCGCGCAGGGCTGCCGGCTGCTCACGATCGGCCAGTACCTGGCGCCGAGCGCGGAGCACCTGCCGGTCGCGCGCTGGGTCACGCCCGACGAGTTCGACGCCTGGGCGCGCGAGGCGCGCGGGCTCGGCTTCGCCGAAGTCTTCTCGGGGCCGCTGGTCCGCAGCTCCTATCGGGCCGAGCAGCTCGCCGCCGCGGCGCTCGGTTGAATCCGAGACTCCCTATTCTATAATCGCGCCGCGCTTGGGGATTTCGGGCGCGGGGGTCGAAGTGCCGGGACGGGTGGTGAAGGTGCGGCGCAATGAGCGCCTGGGCTGGGCGGAGCGCCTCTACCTGCCCACGATCTTCGTCGGGCTCGGCATCACGGCTCGCGTATTCTTCCGCAGCCTGTGGGGCTACCTCAGCGGCAAGCCCACGACGTTCGTGGTGCAGTACCCGGAGGAGCGGCTCGACTACGCCGACGCCTTCCGCGGGCACCCGGTGCTCGTCCAGCTCGAGAGCGGGAAACCGAAATGTGTCGCGTGCGGGCTGTGCGAGTTCGCCTGCCCGACGGACTGCATCACGATCCTGCCCAGCGAGACGGCGGAACGCATCGAGCGCATTCCCGGCGTCTTCGACATCGACATGTCGCGCTGCATGTTCTGCGGGCTCTGCGAGGAGGCCTGCCCCGAGGAGGCGATCGTGATGAGTCGCGACGTGGAGCTCGCCGCCACCGAGCGCGGGCCGCTTCTGTTCCATCTGAAGGACCTGTTGCGGACGGAGGAGCAGGTTCAGCGCCGGCTCGACCTGATCCGCCGCGACTACGCACGGCCGTCATGAGCTCGGCGGACGATCTGCTCGAGCACGTGAAGCGGCTGCTCGGGAGCGACGTGCTGGATTCCCACTCGCAATGTGGCGACGCCACGGTGATCGTGCCGTTGGGGGCTGCGCGCGAGTGTTTGCGGCGGCTGAAGCTCGATGCCGAGCTGGCGTTCAACGTGCTGATCGATCTGACGGCGGTCGATCATCTCGGTCGAGAGCCGCGCTTCGATCTCGTCTACCACCTGGCCTCGATCGACGCGGTGCCGCGCGAGGATCGAACCGCGGCCGTCCACCGTCGGCTGCGGGTCAAGACGGCCGTGCCGGAGTCGCCCTGCGCGGCAGACTCGGTCTGCGAGGTCTGGTCGGCGGCGAACTGGTTCGAGCGCGAGGTCTTCGACCTGTACGGCATCGAGTTTCGCGGCCATCCCGATCTGCGTCGGATCCTGCTCTACGACGAGTTCAAGGGCCATCCGCTGCGCAAGGACTACCCGAAGGAGCGGCGCCAGCCGCTGCTCGGACCCCGGAACTAGGAGACCGAGTTGGCCGCGCCCGCCGCAATCCCGTCCCGACGCCAGAAAGGCGATCTGCACACCGAGACGCAGCTGATCTCGATGGGGCCGTCGCACCCGGCGACCCACGGAACGGTGAAGATCATGCTCGAGATCGACGGCGAGCAGATCGTCGAGATGGACGTGCAGATCGGCTATCTGCACCGCGGATTCGAGAAGGAGTGCGAGAGCGGAACCTGGTACCAGGCGATTCCCTACACCGATCGGTTGAACTACAACTCCGCGATTCTCGCGAATCTGGCGTTCTGCATGTCGGTCGAGAAGCTGCTCGGCTGCGAGATCCCGCGCCGCGGGCAGTGGGTACGCACGCTCGCGAGTGAGCTCTCGCGTATGGGCGATCACCTGACCAGGCTCGGAGCCGCATGTCTGGAGCTCGGCGCGATGACTCCGTTCCTGTACGGAATCGAAGCGCGCGAGCTGGTCTGGGATCTGCAGGAGATGCTCTGCGGAGCGCGAGTCACCTCGAACTACGTGCGCATCGGCGGTGTGCAGCGAGAGATCACCCCGGGGTTCCTGGAGCGCCTGTCGAGCTCGTTCGTCCGCATCGAAGAGCTGCTCCGCGATTTCGACCGGGTCGTGACCTCCAATCGCATCTTCGTCGACCGCTTCCGCGACACCGGCATGCTCCCGCTTGCGAAGCTGATCGACTACGGAGTCACCGGGCCGCTGCTGCGCGCGGCGGGCGTTCCGCTGGATCTGCGCAAGGCCGAGCCGTATCTGGTCTACGAGGAGATCGACTTCGACGTCCCGGTCGGCTCGACCGGCGACAACTACGACCGCTTCCTCGTCTGCCAGGAGGAGCTGGTCCAGAGCATGCGCATCGTCCGCCAATGCGTGCCGGTGATCGAGAAGACCGCCGGCGAGCCGCTGAACGTGGCCGACCCGCGCATCCGCTGGCCGGCGAAGGAGCGTGTCTTCGGCCGCATGGAGGAGCTGATTCAGCAATTCAAAGGCGTGACCGAGGGCATCCGCGTTCCCGCGGGCGAGGCCTATGCGGCCATCGAGTCACCCAACGGAGAGCTGGGCTTCTACATCGTCTCCGACGGCACGGGAAAGCCATACAAGGTGCGATGCCGGCCGCCGAGCTTCGCGAACGTCGCGCCGATGCGGCACATGCTCGTCGGCGGAATGCTCGCGGACATCGTCCCGACCTTCGACATGATCAACATGATCGGGGGGGAGTGTGACCGCTAGCGAGCTCACTCATTCGAACGCGCGCGATCGCTTCGGCCTGCCGGACGAGGTCGTCGGCAGCGTGAACGAGCCTCGCACGTTCGAGGAGAACGGGGTGCGCTGGAACGAGAAGTGGGTCTATCTGCTCGAGCACGGCGCGAGCCGCCTCGTGTACTGGCACCGCTACGACTGCCGGGGCGTCTTCGCGGCGGCCGCGGACGGGAGCGTGGAACGGGAGTCGCTCTGAGCGGACGGCCGGAGCTAGTGCCCTTCGGGCTGGAGCTGCGCCGCGACGGGAGCTTCTGGCACGAGGGGGTGCGCGTGACCCACCCGCGGCTCCGCGAGGCGTTCCGCGCGGGCGTGCGCTGGGCGGACGCAGAGCGCGTCTTCGTCGTCCAGCTCGGCCGCTTCCGCGGCTGGCTCGACGTCGAGGACACCGCCTTCTTCGTGGACGCCTACGACGAGCCGACCGGCGAGGTTGCGATCTCGAATCGATCCCGCGAGCCGCTGGCGGCAGAATCGCTCCGCGTCGACCCCGACGGCGTGCTGCGATGCAGGCTCGCAACAGGCTTCGCCGCCCGCTTCACTCGCGCCGCCCAGGCGGAGCTTCTGGCCGCCGTCGAGATGGCCGCGGACGGAGTTCTGGTCCGAGCCGGACAGCGGCATGCGCGCGCTCCCGGCCTCGACTCGTCGTCTTGAAGGCGTCCGGTCGAACCCTTATAAGCTAGGCTGCTCGTCCGATGGCGCCGTGGCCAAGTGGTAAGGCAGAGGCCTGCAAAGCCTTCATCCCCGGTTCGAATCCGGGCGGCGCCTTCTCTCGCACCGACGGGCCGGCCGCGTCTCGCGCGGCAGTCCAGCCCGCGCCCTCGTGAGCCCCGGTTCGCGCTACGCTGTCGCTGCCCGGATGGTGGAACAGGTAGACACGAGGGACTCGAGGATGGGTCTCCCGCGCGGCAACGCGCGGGTAAGAAACTGGGTGAACTCAGGGAAACCTACACGCGCGACTGCGCGCGCACGGCAATCCTGAGCCAAGCCGCGGAGGGCAGAGGTTTCGCGGAAGGTGCAGAGACTAGCGGGGTGAGCCCCAACGATAATCCCCGCCGAAGAGCGCCCAGCACCCGTTCTGGCGACGAACGTCGCCCGATCCAACGGGTGAAGAGATAGTCCGCCCCGGAGGGAAACCTCCGGACACGCGTAAAATCCTTTGAGGCGTGAGCCTCGTGCGGGTTCGAGCCCCGCTCCGGGCATCCAATGCGGATCGCGATCGAACGGACCGCTATCGGAAGCGCATCGAGCTGCGGACGGTCTCGACCGGAGTGGCTTCGAGCAGCGAGCGCAGCGTGTCCCGATCCAGGATCGTCGTGCGCTGATAGCGCCAATCGGGTCGTTCGAGCTCGAGGCGGAACAGCTCGGGGCCGTTCATGATCTGCCTCACGCTCGCGCGCCCGCCCTCGTCGAGGTCGCGCTGGATCGACCGGATGATCGCGCTGACCCGCTTCGCGCGCAGTCGTTCAGGGTCGACCTCGAAGGTCCGCATCCCGCGGATCCAACGAAACACTCCTGCTGGCTTGGAGCTGCGCATCTGCATTCATGCTATCGGTGGCCCCCGACGGAGGCAACCGGAGAGTTCGGGTCTTCCTCGAGCGCGAGCATCTGCCCGAGCGCGCGGTCGTAGCGGGCGAGCGATCGAGGCGCACCGCCGAGAATCTCGATGCCGACGAGCGCAAAGGCGCGAGAGCCGTACTCGCCGGGCTCGAACTCGACGCGCGTCCAGCGGGTCCGTCCGATCACGTCTACCGACGATTCTCCCGGCAGGCGAAGTTGCAGAAGCACGCGCGTGCCGATCGCGGGAGGTCGTTCGCAGCGCACGCACATTCCCCGGCGCGACAGATTCCGCGTTCTCTCGTCGGCGCTCGTCGCGAAGAAGACCTGGCCGGTGGCTCCGTCTCGCGACGCGTCGATCGAGGTGAGCTCGAGCCTGAGGTCGGCATGGATGCGAGTGTCGGTTCGACGCTGCGGCTCGTTCGCGCGGGCGGCGCCGACACGAGCGCCCGCGAGGGGAATCCTGCGCCAGCCGGGCGCCGAAGCGGGAGACTCCGGCGCGAGCGGGGTGCCCCCGATCTCGTCTCGAAGCGGCTTCGGCTCTTTCATGGCTCCCTCCGCGTCCTCGTCTGGCTCTTCGGAGCGCGTTCTCGCGCGCTTTAGGCGCGACGCGCTGGCGGAGCGGCGTTCGCCGGCGGTCATGAGCTACGCGGAAGAGTGTCGCTTCTCGGGGCTCGCGCGTTCCTCGAATCCCCAGCTGCGCGCGAACGCTCGTCCCTTGTCGCGGGTCTCGCGCAGCTCCTGCTCGACGTCGGAGTCCGCGACGATTCCGCCGCCGAGGTGCAGGTGAAGCTCGCCGCCGCTGGCTACTGCCGTGCGGATCGCGATCGAAAGGTCCACGTCGCCGACGGAGTCGAAGACGCCGAGCGCGCCCGTGTAGACGCCGCGCGGGACCGGCTCGAGCTCGGCGATGATCTGCATCGCGCGAAGCTTCGGCGCACCGGTGATCGACCCCCCGGGGAAGGTCGCTTCGAGCAGGGCGGGCCAGTCGGCGGGATCGCGCAGCCGTCCCTCGACGCGCGAAACCAGGTGGTGTACGTCGCTGTACGAGCGCGGCTCGCAGAGCCGGGTGACACGGACGCTGCCGGTCTTGCAGACCCGTCCGAGATCGTTTCGCTCGAGGTCGACGATCATCACGTGCTCCGCGCGATCCTTCGCCGAGCGCTCGAGCTCCGCGAGCAGGGCGGAGTCCGCGGCAGGCGTTTCTCCGCGGGGCCGCGTGCCCTTGATCGGGCAGGTCTCCACCCGCTCGCCCGACACCCGCAGGAAGCGCTCGGGTGACGCCGAGATCAGCGTCTGCTCGGGCGTCTCCAGATAGGCGCTGAACGGGGCGCCGGCTCGCTCCGCGAGTCGGCCGAAGAGCCGGCGGGCTTCGCTCTGTTCCGGCGCCGAGGTCTCGAGCCTCCGCGACAGATTGACCTGGTAGACGTCGCCCGCGCGGATGTAGTCCTTCACGCGCTCGATCGAGCGCCCGAACTCGAGGTCACTGCTGCGCGAGACGGGCGAGGGGAGCGCTGCACAGGCAGCTCGCGGGCCCGGTGCGGCCGCGGCGATCCGGTCGGCGAGCCGATCGACGGCTCGGCGCGAGCTGCCGACGATCTCGGCCGCGCCGCTGCGCCAGTCGTACCGGTAGACCGCGAGGAAGCCAGCGAGTTGGACCGGCGCACGCGGCGGTTCGCAGCTCGGGGTCACGCGGCCGCCGCTGAGCTCGAGGCCGAGCTCGTACCCGAGGCTTCCGATCAGGATCGCTCCGAGCGAGGTCACGCAGCGCGCGTCCGCGAGCCACCGTCTGGCCTCCTGAAGCGCCGCAAGGCCGCCGGCGAAGACGGCTTCCGGATCGAGCGCGAGCAGTCCGACTCCGGGACCGTCGCTCCCAGGGTCCGAGCCCCAACCAGACGGGCCGAGCGCGTCCAGCAGATGGGGAGCTCCGCCTCGGGGCAGCCACTCGAGCAGCTGCGACGGCGGCCGGCCGCCGGGAACCTCGAATCTGAAGACGGGCGCCGCCACGGCCGGACCTCGATTACGCGCTCTCGCTGCGGCGCGGAGTACAGTCTGCGCCATGCGGGAATCAGGATCGAAGCTAGCCGTGATCGAGGGCGCGCGGCCAGTGATCGAGGCGCTTCGCGCGCGTCGGCGACGGATCCACGAGGTCAGCCTCCCCGAAGGGGACGGCAGCCCCGCACGACGGGAGCTCGAGGCGCTACTCGCAGGCGCGGGAATCCGGGTCCGCGCGTCGGGGCCGAGCCAGGGTGTTCGCGCGCTCGCCGACCCCTATCCGGAAGAGGACTTCGAGGTGCTGCTCGCGACCGGTTCGCCTCGCCTGCTCGTTGCGCTCGACCGCGTGACCGATGTCGGCAATCTCGGGAGCATCGCGCGGACCGCAGAGGCGGCGGGTGCGAGCGGGCTGATCCTGGAACATCGCCATGCCCCGCCGATCGCCGCCGGCGCGCTGCGCGCGAGCGCGGGCGCACTGGAGCACCTGCGGGTCGGCCGCACCCCGAATCTGGCTCGTGCGCTTCGGCTTGCCGCCGCCGAGGGGGTCGCGGTGCTGGTCGCCGAGGCCGGCGGGCCTCCGATCGAGCGCCTCGCGGCGGAGGTGCTGCTCGGGGATCTGATCTGGGTGTTCGGCAGCGAGGACCGGGGTGTCCGGCCCGGGGTTCGGCACCAGGCGCATGCATCGGTCGGGATCCCCCTGTCAGGTGAGACCGCCTCTCTGGGTGTCGCGGCGGCGGCGGCCTACCTGCTGCTTCGCACGGCAGAGATCCGACGGGACGGCGAAACCGAGGCGAAGCTCGGGTCCGGCTTTCGGGCGCACGATGCCTCGCAGATGCCCGGTGGCACGAACGAAATCTCGTGATACAGTCGCGGCTTGCGCTGGCGTAGCTCAATTGGTAGAGCAGCTGACTTGTAATCAGCAGGTTGGAGGTTCGAGTCCCCTCGCCAGCTCCGAGCGCCTAGCGCCGGAGTTTCTGGGGATGCGAGCCGAGCCGACGAGCCCTTCAGTCGAGAACACGAGTAACACGAGATAGAGACGGCTTCCCGGCAACGCGAGTGAACAGGAGTGCTCGGGGGGGCGGGGTTCGTTTTGCGCGCGATCGCGCTGAATCGAACGGCCCGGATTCACTGGGAGAGGTACCAAAGCGGTCAAATGGGACGGGCTGTAAACCCGTTGGCATTAGCCTTCGGAGGTTCGAATCCTCCCCTCTCCACCATGCAGAACGGTTCGACGGCTTCGCGCGGAGGCGTACACACAAAGGTTTCAGGCGGGAATAGCTCAGTTGGCTAGAGCACAAGCCTTCCAAGCTTGGGGTCGCGGGTTCGAGTCCCGTTTCCCGCTCCAGGCTCACGAAGGGCGGGGACTTTCGAGTGCCCATGTAGCTCAGATGGTTAGAGCGCGTCCTTGGTAAGGACGAGGTAGGCGGTTCGACTCCGCCCATGGGCTCCACGACGAACGGCACGAACGGCAAGACTCACAACGCGCTGACAGAGGAAAGACGAGCAAGACATGTCCAAGGAGAAGTTCGAGCGAACCAAGCCTCACGTGAACGTGGGGACGATCGGTCACGTGGATCACGGGAAGACGACGTTGACGGCGGCGATCACGGCGCGTCAGGCGACGAAGGGGATGGCTCAGAAGCTGGCGTTCGACCAGATCGACAAGGCGCCGGAGGAGCGGGAGCGCGGGATCACGATCGCGACGGCTCACGTGGAGTACGAGTCGAAGGCGCGTCACTACGCGCACGTGGACTGTCCGGGGCATGCGGACTACGTGAAGAACATGATCACGGGCGCGGCGCAGATGGACGGGGCGATTCTGGTGGTGTCGGCGGCGGACGGTCCGATGCCGCAGACGCGCGAGCACGTGCTCCTGGCCAAGCAGGTGAACGTGCCGCACATGGTGGTGTTCCTGAACAAGGTGGACATGGTGGACGACCCGGAGCTTCTGGAGCTGGTGGAGCTCGAGGTTCGGGAGCTGTTGTCGAAGAACGATTTCCGTGGGGACGACGTTCCGATCGTGCGTGGGAGCGCGTTGAAGGCGGGTCAGAGCTCGTCGGACGACGCGGCGAACCAGTGCATCGACGAGTTGATGGAGGCGTTGGACACGTGGATTCCGGAGCCGAAGCGGGCGTTGGACAAGCCGTTCCTGATGCCGATCGAGGACGTGTTTTCGATTTCGGGTCGCGGGACGGTGGTGACGGGTCGCGTGGAGCAGGGGAAGGTCCACACGGGTGACGAGGTCGAGATCGTGGGTGTGAAGCCGACGACGAAGACGGTGGTCACGGGCGTGGAGATGTTCCGGAAGCTGTTGGACGAGGGTCAGGCGGGGGACAACATCGGTTGTCTCTTGCGGGGAACGAAGAAGGAGGAGGTGGAGCGGGGTCAGGTGCTGGCGAAGCCCGGCTCGATCACGCCTCACACGAAGTTCAAGGCGGAGGTGTACGTGCTGACGAAGGAGGAGGGTGGTCGACACACTCCGTTCTTCAAGGGGTACCGGCCGCAGTTCTATTTTCGGACGACGGACGTGACGGGGATCGTGGAGTTGCCGGAGGGCACGGAGATGGTGATGCCCGGAGACAACATCGCGATCAAGGTGGATCTGATCACCCCGATCGCGATGGTTCAGGGTCTTCGCTTCGCGATTCGCGAGGGCGGCCGCACGGTCGGCGCCGGCGTCGTCGCCGAAGTGATCGAGTAACACGACGGTTCGCGCAGGTCAGTAGCTCAACTGGTAGAGCAGCGGTCTCCAAAACCGCAGGTTGGGGGTTCGAGTCCCTCCTGACCTGCCAATGTCCGGGTAGTTCAATTGAGGTGGGGTCGTGGAGAGTAAGAACCCGGTCGACTGGGCGACACAGGGGCGCGAGTTCCTGAGCGAGGTCCAGGTCGAGTTCAAGAAGGTCACCTGGCCGACGCAGAAGGAGACCGTGGGGGGGACGATCGGAGTGATCGTGCTCGTGGCCGTCGTGGCCCTCGCCCTCTTCGCGGTCGACGGAGTTCTGGCTTGGACGATGAGGACGGTCTGGCCGTGACGAATCGGTCGGAATCGCAGCGCGAGAGGGGAATCTAGTGGCAGCGTCCTGGTACGTGATCCACACCTTCTCCGGGCAGGAGGCACGCGCGAAGCAATCGCTCCTCGAGCGGGCCAAGCAGTTCAGCCGCGAGGGGGCGTTGGAAGAGATCGTCATCCCCGAGGAGGACGTGGTCGAGGTCGTGAAGGGCCAGCGCCGGACGAGCAAGCGCAAGTTCCTTCCCGGCTACCTGCTGGTGAAGATGCAGCTCGACGACGAGCTCTGGCACATCGTGAAGAACACGGCGAAGATCAGCGGGTTCGTGGGCTCGGGCTCGCAGCCCACGCCGATCCCCGAGGAAGACGTCCGCCGCATGCTGGGGCAGACGCAGACCTCCAAGCCAAAGCCCATGGTGAGCTTCGAGGAAGGCGAGACTGTTCGGGTGATCCACGGACCGTTCACGAACTTCTCCGGCACCGTGGGCGAGGTGAAGCCGGAGAAGGAGCAGGTGCAGGTGCTGGTAGCGGTTTTCGGTCGTGCGACGCCGGTCTGGCTCTCGTACGAGCACGTAGAGAAGGTCTAGGACATGGCCAAGAAAATGGTTGCGGTCGTGAAGCTCCAGTGCCCCGCCGGCGCGGCGAACCCGTCGCCGCCGGTCGGTCCGGCGCTCGGCCAGCACGGCGTGAACATCATGGAGTTCTGCAAGGCGTTCAACGCGCGGACGGCCGATCAGCAGGGCCTGATCATTCCGGCGGTGATCTCGATCTTCTCGGACCGAACCTTCACGTTCGTCCTGAAGACGCCTCCGGCCGCCGTGCTGCTGAAGCGCGCGGCGAAGCTCGCCAAGGGTTCGGGCGAGCCGAACAAGACCAAGGTCGGCAGCGTTTCGCGCAGCCAGGTCAAGGAGATCGCGCAGCTGAAGCTGCCCGATCTGAACGCCAACGACATCGACGCCGCCATGCGAATCATCGAAGGCACGGCGCGCTCGATGGGAATCGAGGTCGAGGCCTGATATGGCAAGAGGGAAGTCCTACCGGTCGATCGCCGAGCGGATCGAGCGCGAGCGCAGCTACACGTTCCGCGAGGGACTCGAGCTGCTCTCCGCGAGCAAGCGGGCGAAGTTCGACGAGACCGCCGAGGTCGCCTTCAATCTCTCCGTCGATCCGCGCCACGCGGACCAGAACGTGCGCGGCGCGGTCTCGCTTCCGCACGGCACCGGCAAGTCGGCGCGCGTGATCGTGTTCGCGAAGGGCGAGAAGGAGCGCGAAGCCCGCGAGGCCGGGGCCGACGCGGTCGGCGGCGACGATCTCGCCGCGAAGATCAACGAGGGCTGGCTCGATTTCGATCGAGTGCTCGCGACGCCCGACATGATGGGCGTGGTCGGAAAGCTCGGACGCGTTCTCGGTCCGCGCGGCCTGATGCCCAACCCGAAGGTCGGCACGGTGACGCAGGACATCGGTCGCGCCGTCGCGGAGCAGAAGGCCGGGAAGATCGAGTTCCGCGTCGACAAGAACGGAATCGTCCACGCACCGTTCGGCAAGCTCAGCTTCACCTCGGAGCAGCTCGGCGCAAACCTGCTCAGCATCACCGAGGCGATCGTCCGGGCCAAGCCGGCGTCGGCCAAGGGCGTGTACATGAAGAAGGTCTCGATCTCGTCGACGATGGGACCGGGAATCCGAATCGATCCAGCGGACCTGCAGGCGCAGCTCGCCAGCTAGGCGGAGGCAATCCATGCTCACCCGACAACAGAAGACCGAGCAGATCGAGGCGCTCCGCAACAAGGTCGCGGGAGCGAATTCGCTGATCGCCGTGGATTTCCGCGGCATGACCGTCGACAACGCGAACGCGCTCCGCGCCAAGCTTCGCGCGGCGGGTGGCAAGCAGATCGAGTATCGCGTCGCGAAGAACACGCTGCTCACGATCGCGACCCGAGGCACGCCGCACGAACCGATCGCCAGGCACCTGCAGGGTCCGACCGCGATCGCGATTGCGTTCGAAGAGCCCTCGGCGATGGCGAAGGTCCTCGTCGCCTACGCGAAAGAGAACGAGAAGTTCCGCATCAAGGGGGGAGTCGTCGACGGGGAGCTCGTCGATCCGGCCGGCGTGGCCGTCCTCGCGCAGCTTCCGAGCAAGCTCGAGCTTCGCGGCATGCTCGCCGGGACGCTCCAGTCCCCGCTTCGCAATCTCGCAGGCACGCTGCAGTCACTCCTCGGGCATCTGCGCAACGCTCTCGAACAGCGCCAGCAGAAGCTCGAGGCGAACTGAGTCCCGCAAACACCAGGTAGCCCCGGCTCCGGCGCACGTTGCGCCTTAATCCGATCCGGGCACAGGAGGCAAGTCCGATGGCAACCGTCGAAGAAATCTTCTCGCAGATCAACGAGCTCAAGCCCATGGAGATCGCTTCGCTCATCAAGAAGATGGAGCAGGAGTGGGGCGTCACGGCCGCTCCGGCCGCGGTCGCGGTGGCGGGGCCGGCTGCGGGAGCGGCCGCTGCGGCGGCGGAAGAGAAGACGGAGTTCGACGTCATCCTCGTTTCGGCGGGTGACAAGAAGATCCAGGTCATCAAGGAAGTCCGCGCGATCACCGGTCTCGGCCTGAAAGAGGCCAAGGACCTGGTCGAGGGAGCTCCGAAGCCCGTGAAGGAAGGCGTCTCCAAGGACGAGGCGGCCAAGATCAAGACGCAGATCGAAGCGTCGGGCGGACAGGTCGACATCAAGTGAGTCAGTGAGCGCGCAACGCGCGACATCACCGCATTTCAAGCGTTCGCAAACCAAGCCGGGATGACCGGCCCCGGGTTGCGCGTGCATTCGTGCGCGCATTCGGGAAGGGGAGGGTGAATGGAAGCTTCCTTCAATTCGGGGCGACTCCGGAAGGACTTTTCCAAGATACAGCGGATCATCGACATCCCGAACCTGATCGACATCCAGAACCGATCGTTCGAGCGGTTCCTTCAGGCGGACGTCGCGCCCGAGAAGCGCGAGTCGGTGGGTCTGCAGGCGGTCTTTCATTCGGTCTTCCCGATCCGCGACTTCAACGAGACGGCCTCGCTCGAGTTCGTCTCGTACACGCTCGAGAAGCCCAAGTACGACGTGCAGGAATGTCTGCAGCGCGGGATGACCTACGCCGCGCCGATCAAGGTCACGATCCGGCTGATCGTCTGGGACAACCCCGGAGAGGGTCACCAGAACATCCGCGACGTAAAGGAGCAGGAGGTCTACTTCGGCGAGATTCCGGTGATGACGGAGAACGGCACGTTCATCATCAACGGGACCGAGCGGGTCATCGTCTCTCAGCTGCACCGCTCTCCCGGCATCTTCTTCGACACCGGCCAATCGACGGCCGTCACGTCGGCGGGCAAGAAGCTCTACTCCACCAGAGTGATTCCGTATCGCGGCTCGTGGCTCGACATCGAGTTCGACCACAAGGACCTGATCCAGGTCCGGATCGACCGGCGGCGCAAGCTGCACGGAACGGTGCTGCTGAAAGCGCTCGGCTACTCGCCCGAGGAGCTGCTCTCGTTCTTCTATGCGCCGGAGCTGATCAAGATCGACGGCCGCAAGCTCTCGAAGAAGGTCTCCGCGCCCGAGCGGCTGCTCGGCCAGCGCGCCACCAAGTCGGTGAAGAGCGACGACGGCGAGACGATCGTCCGCGAAGGACGCAAGTTCACCCAGGCCGCGGTGCGCAAGATCCGCGAGGCGGGGATCGAGTGGATCCCGATCGGCCTCGATGATCTCGTGCGCGACGATGGCGTGAAGCGCGTCGCGCCCGAGGACATCGTCGACGAGACCACCGGCGAGGTCATCCTCGAGTGCAACGAGTCGATCACCGAGGAGATCCTCGAGGAGCTGCGCAAGCGCAACCTGCTCGAGTTCCAGCTGCTCTACCTCGATCCGGTCACCACGGGAACGGCGATCCACGACACGCTGAACGCCGACAAGACCATGACCAAGGAAGAGGCGATCATCGACATCTACCGGCGCCTGCGGCCGGGAGATCCACCGACGATCGAGACGGCGACCACCGTCTTCAACAACCTCTTCTTCAACCCGGAGCGATACGACCTTTCGCGCGTGGGTCGGCTGAAGCTCAACCACAAGCTCGGAGTCGACGTTCCGCTCGACGAGACCACGCTGCGCAAGGACGACATCCTGCTCGCGGTCAAGTACCTCGTCGATCTGAAGAACGGCGATCCCGACAAGCGCATCGACGACATCGACCACCTCGGCAATCGCCGCGTCCGCGTCGTCGGCGAGCTGCTCGAGAACCAGTACCGGATCGGTCTGGTCCGCATGGAGCGGGCGATCAAGGAGCGCATGAGCCTGCAGGAGATCGAGCAGCTCATGCCGCACGACCTGATCAACTCCAAGCCCGTCTCGGCGGTGATCAAGGAGTTCTTCGGCTCCAGCCAGCTCTCGCAGTTCATGGACCAGACGAACCCGCTCTCGGCGGTCACCCACAAGCGGCGTCTGTCGGCGCTCGGGCCCGGCGGTCTGACGCGCGAGCGCGCCGGCTTCGAGGTCCGCGACGTCCACAGCACGCACTACGGACGCATCTGCCCGGTCGAGACGCCGGAGGGTCCGAACATCGGGCTGATCGCGTCGCTCTCCACCTACGCGCGCGTGAACGACTACGGCTTCATCGAGACTCCGTACCGCGAGGTGAAGAACAACAAGGTCACCGAGAACGTCCGCTACCTGTCGGCGCTGGAAGAGGAGCGGGTCGCGATCGCGCAGGCGAACGCAGCCGTCGGAAGCGACGGCAAGTTCAAGAACGAGGTGGTCTCGGCGCGAGAGAACGGCGAGTTCGTGATGATCGGTCGCGAAGAGATCGACATGATGGACGTCTCGCCCAATCAGCTCGTCTCGGTGGCGGCCTCGCTGATTCCGTTCCTCGAGAACGACGACGCGAACCGAGCGCTGATGGGCTCGAACATGCAGCGCCAGGCGCTGCCGCTGCTTCGGACCGACGCACCGTTGGTGGGCACGGGAATGGAAGGCGTGGTCGCCCGTGATTCCGGGGCCACGATCGTCGCCAAGCGCAGCGGCGTGGTCGAGAGCGTCGATGCCTCGCGGATCGTGATCAAGCCGGATCCCGACGCCGAGGGCGCGGATGCCGCGCCGGACATCATCAATCTGATCAAGTACCGGCGCTCGAACCAGAACACCTGCATCAACCAGAAGCCGATCGTGAAGGTCGGGCAGCGGATCCGGAAAGGGCAGGTCATCGCGGACGGAGCCGCGACCGACCGCGGCGAGCTCGCGCTCGGCCGGAACATCCTGGTCGCGTTCATGCCGTGGGGCGGATACAACTTCGAGGACTCGATCCTGATCTCGGAGAAGATCGTCAAGGACGATCTCTTCACCTCGATCCACATCGAGGAGTTCGAGGTCGTCGCTCGGGACACGAAGCTCGGTCGCGAGGAGATCACCCGGGACATCCCGAACGTCGGCGAGGAGGCGCTCGCCGATCTCGACGAGAGCGGAATCGTGCGCATCGGCGCAGAAGTCCAGCCCGACGACATCCTCGTCGGCAAGATCACGCCGAAGGGCGAGACCCAGCTCTCTCCCGAGGAGAGGCTGCTCCGCGCGATCTTCGGCGAGAAGGCCGGGGACGTGCGGGACACCTCGCTCCGCGTCCCGCCGGGACAGAGCGGCACCGTGATCGGCGCGCGCGTCTTCTCGCGCCGCGGCACGGACAAGGACGATCGCGGTCGTTCGATCACCGACGCCGAGATCGCGAAGCTGCGCATCGATCAGGAAGACGAGATCCGGATCGTACGGGAATCCGCGCTGAACCGCGTACGGGAGCTGCTGATCGGCGAGCGCGCGAGCGTGCGCATGGCCGACGAGCGCAAGAAGGACGCCTGGCTGAATCCCGGCGACACGATCACGGAGGGACACCTGGCCGAGGTGCCGCGCCGCAAGTGGCGCGACATCCGAGTCGAGAATCCGGCGAAGCAGACCCGCATCGAGACGATGCTGGCCGCTGCCGAGGAACAGGCGAGCCTGATCAAGACGGTGTTCGAGGAGAAGATCGGGCGCCTGAAGAAGGGCGACGAGCTGCCCCCGGGCGTCTTCAAGATGGTGAAGGTCTACGTCGCCACGAAGCGCAAGCTCTCGGTCGGCGACAAGATGGCGGGCCGGCACGGCAACAAGGGCGTCATCTCGCGCATCCTGCCCGAAGAGGACATGCCGTACATGCCCAACGGCGAGCCGGTCGAGCTGGTGCTGAACCCGCTCGGCGTGCCGTCGCGAATGAACATCGGACAGATCCTCGAAACACACCTCGGCTGGGCTGCGCGCGGACTCGGCGAGCAGGTCCAGGCCCATCTCGACGAGCACTACTCGCCCGCGAAGATGCGCGATCGCCTGAAGACGGTGATGGCGAAGCCGGAGGCCAAGAAGATGGTCGACGGCCTCGCGGACGACGAGGTCATGGACATGGCGCGAAGGCACGTGCGCGGAATCCACACCGCGACTCCGGTCTTCGACGGCCCGACCGAGGCCGAGATCAAGGAGGCGCTCCGGGCCGGCGGCATGCCGGCCTCCGGCCAGACCGTGCTCTTCGACGGCCGCACCGGCGATGCGTTCCACGGCGACGTCACGGTCGGGATCATGTACATGATGAAGCTGCATCACCTGGTCGACGACAAGATCCACGCCCGCTCGATCGGGCCCTACTCGCTGGTCACGCAGCAGCCGCTCGGCGGCAAGGCGCAGTTCGGCGGGCAGCGCCTCGGCGAGATGGAGGTGTGGGCGATGGAGGCCTACGGCGCGGCCTATGCGCTGCAGGAGTTCCTCACCGTCAAGTCCGACGACGTGATCGGCCGCACGCGAATGTACGAGTCGATCGTGAAGGGCGATTGCGAGCTCATGCCGGGTCTGCCGGAGAGCTTCAACGTGCTGATCAAAGAGATGCAGAGCCTCGGGCTCAACATCGACCTGCTCGAAGACATCCAGTAGAACGGGAGAGCCGGAATGCGCGACCTCTACAATCTCTTCGAGAAGCCGAAGGATCCGCTCAGCTTCTCGGGCATGAAGATCACGATCGCCTCGCCCGAGAGGATCCGCGAGTGGTCGTACGGCGAAGTGAAGAAGCCGGAGACGATCAACTACCGGACGTTCAAGCCGGAACGCGACGGCCTGTTCTGCGCCAAGATCTTCGGGCCGGTCAAGGACTACGAGTGCAACTGCGGCAAGTACAAGCGCATGAAGCACCGCGGCGTCGTGTGCGAGAAGTGCGGCGTCGAGGTGATCCAGTCCAAGGTGCGGCGCGAGCGCATGGGTCACATCACGCTGGCCGCGCCCGTCGCGCACATCTGGTTCCTGAAGTCGCTGCCGAGCCGGATCGGCAATCTGCTCGAGCTGACGCTGAAGGATCTCGAGCGCGTGCTCTACTTCGAGTCGCACATCGTGATCGACGGGCTCGATTCGCCGCTGCGCCGGGGTGAGCTGCTGAGCGACGAGCGCTTGATGCAGTGCAAGGAAGAGTACGGGCCGAACGCGTTCAAGTACGGCATTGGCGCCGAGGCGATCCGCGAGATCCTCGCCAAGATCGAGGTCGACCAGGAGACCGTCACGCTGCGCACCGAGATGAAGGAGGCCACCAGCGAGGCGAAGCGCAAGAAGCTCGCGAAGCGCCTCAAGGTGCTCGACGCGTTCAAGGAGTCGGCGAACCGCCCGGAGTGGATGATCCTCGAGGTCGTCCCCGTGATCCCGCCGGACCTTCGGCCGCTGGTGCCGCTCGACGGGGGTCGCTTCGCGACCTCGGACCTGAACGACCTGTACCGCCGCGTGATCAACCGGAACAACCGCCTGAAGCGCCTGCTCGAGCTCAACGCTCCCGAGGTCATCATCCGCAACGAGAAGCGGATGCTGCAGGAGGCGGTCGACGCGCTATTCGACAACGGGCGCCGCGGCAAGGTGATCACCGGGCCGAACAAGCGCCCGCTGAAGTCGCTCTCGGACATGCTGAAAGGCAAGCAGGGTCGCTTCCGCCAGAACCTGCTCGGCAAGCGCGTGGACTATTCGGGCCGATCGGTGATCGTGGCCGGACCCGAGCTGCGCCTGCACCAGTGCGGCCTTCCCAACAAGATGGCGCTCGAGATCTTCAAGCCCTTCATCTACTCGAAGCTCGAGCAGCGCGGCTACGTGACCACGATCAAGGCCGCCAAGAAGATGGTGGAGAAGGAGCGCCCGGAGGTCTGGGACATCCTGGCCGAGGTGATCCAGGAGCACCCGGTGATGCTGAACCGGGCACCGACGCTCCACCGGCTCGGCATCCAGGCGTTCGAGCCCGTGCTGATCGACGGCAAGGCGATCCAGCTACACCCGTTGGTGTGCTTCGCGTTCAATGCCGACTTCGACGGCGACCAGATGGCCGTCCACCTGCCGCTCTCCGTCGAGGCCCAGATCGAAGCGCGCGTGCTGATGATGAGCACCAACAACATCCTCTCGCCGGCCAGCGGCAAGCCGATCATCACCCCGACCCAGGACATCGTTCTAGGCGCCTACTACCTGACGCGCGAGCGGCAGTTCGCGCAGGGCGAGGGGATGAGGTTCGCGTCGATCGACGACCTGCGCGCCGCGTACGACGCCGGCGCCGTCGATCTGCAGGCCGCGGTCGAAGCGCGAATCGAGGGCAAGCTGCAGAAGACCACCGTCGGGCGCGCGCTCTTCTTCGACATCGTGCCCGAGGGTGTGCCGTTCGAGCTGGTGAACCGCGTGATGGATCGCCGCACCCTCGGCGATCTGGTGAACGAGGTCTACCGCCGCGTCGGCAACAAGGCGACGGTCATCCTCTCCGATCGGCTTCGCACGCTGGGCTACGAGTTCGCGACCCGCGGGGGCATCTCGATCTGCATCGACGACATGAAGGTCCCCGCGACCAAGGCGAGCCTGATCGCCGAGGCGCAGGACGACGTCGGCGAGTTCCAGCGCCAGTATCAGGAAGGCCTGATTACCGACGGCGAGCGTTACAACAAGGTCGTCGATCGCTGGGCGGCCGTCACCGACGAGCTCTCGCAGAACCTGATGGCGGCGATCGCGCACGAGGACACGAAGGATCGCTCCGGTCGGACCGTCACGGTTCCGAGCATGAACTCGATCTTCATGATGGTCGATTCGGGCGCGCGCGGCTCCGCGCAGCAGGTCCGGCAGCTCGCAGGCATGCGCGGTCTGATGGCGAAGCCCTCGGGCGAGATCATCGAGCGGCCGATCCTGGCGAACTTCCGCGAGGGACTGTCGGTGCTCGAGTACTTCATCTCGACCCACGGCGCCCGCAAGGGTCTGGCGGATACCGCCCTCAAGACCGCGAGCTCTGGTTACCTGACTCGGCGTCTGGTCGACGTCGCCCAGGACATGATCGTGAACGAGATCGACTGCGGCAGTCTCGACGGCATCGAGATCCATCAGCTCGTCGAGGGCGGCGAGGTCATCGAGCGGCTCGGCGACCGCATCCTCGGTCGCGTCGCGCTCGCGGACATCAACGACCCCGTCACCAACGCGGTGCTCGTTCGGGCGAACCAGGAGATCGACGAGGACAAGGTGCGCAAGCTCGACGAAGCGGGTGTCGAGCACGTGACCATCCGCTCGGTGCTCACGTGCAACGCGCTTCGCGGTGTCTGCGCACACTGCTACGGACGCGATCTCGGCCAGGGCAAGCTCGTGAATCTTGGCGAGGCGGTCGGCGTGATCGCGGCGCAGTCGATCGGCGAGCCGGGTACCCAGCTCACGATGCGCACGTTCCACATCGGCGGAACGGCCACGCAGCGGGTCGAGCAGTCGCACGTCGAGGCGCGAAACGAGGGGCTGATCAAGTACCTGAACGTGGTGACGATCCGCGACAAGCACAACGCGATCATCGTCATGAACCGGAACGGCGAGATCGCGGTCGTCGACGCGACGGGTCGCGAGCGCGAGCGCTACCCGATCGTCTACGGCGCGAAGCTCCACCTCGCCGATGGCGCTGCGGTGAAGGCCGGGCAGCTGATCCACGAATGGGATCCGTTCCAGACCCCGATCCTCGCGAACGTCGCGGGTCGCGTGAAGTTCGGCGACATCATCGCGGGCCAGACGATGGAGGAGCAGGTCGACGAGTTCACCGGGCTCTCCCGAAAGGTCATCGTCGAAGCGAAGGATCCCGATCTGCGGCCGCGCATCCTGATCGAGGACGCCGACGGCAACACGCTGCAGTCGTACATGATGCCCGTGGGCGTGAACATCTCGGGCAACGAGGACGAGATGGTCGAGCCCGGCGACACGCTCGCGCGCATCCCGCGCGAGACGACCAAGACGAAGGACATCACGGGCGGCCTGCCGCGCGTGGCCGAGCTCTTCGAAGCCAGGAAGCCCAAGGAGTTCGCGATCGTCTCCGAGATCGACGGAACGGTCTCCTTCGGTCCGGACGTGCGCGGCAAGCGACGCGTGATCGTCACGCCGGAAACCGGGGATGCCAAGAACTACGACATCCCCAAGGGCAAGCACATCGCCGTGCACGAGGGAGATTTCGTGCGCGCTGGCGAGGCGCTGATGGGCGGCTCGTCGAACCCGCACGACATCCTGAAGATCAAGGGCGAGAAGGAGCTCGCGAAATACCTGCTCGACGAGGTTCAGGAGGTCTACCGCCTCCAGGGCGTGTCGATCAACGACAAGCACATCGAGGTGATCGTGCGACAGATGCTGCGCTGGGTCAGGGTCATCGAAGTCGGCGACACCGACTTCCTGATCGGCGAGCAGGTCGAAAAACACGTCTTCGACACCGCGAACCTGCAGATGGAGGCCGAAGGGAAGAAGTCGGCGAGATCCGAGGCGATCCTGCTCGGGATCACCAAGGCGTCGCTCTCCACCGAGAGCTTCATCTCCGCGGCCTCGTTCCAGGAAACCACGAAGGTGCTCACGGAGGCCTCCATCTCGGGCAAGACCGATCGGCTGCTCGGATTGAAGGAGAACGTGATCATGGGGCGGCTGATTCCCGCCGGAACGGGCATGCCCCGGTACCGGTACATGGGAATCCGCATCGAGGGCGCGGATCCGGGAATCGAGGAGGAGAGTGCCGAGGAGGAGCGGCCCGCGTCGCGCTCCGGCGAGGCGGCCGAAGTGGGTCTGATGGCGCGGGGAACCGCCGGCTCGGGCAGTGGCGGGCTCGACCTGTAGGCGCGCGCCTTCGCCCCGCTTTCGCCGGCCCGTGTGCGCGGTTGACACGGATCGGTTTCCCAATATAATTCGGCCCCTTCCGAGCGGAGGACGCAGGTTCCTTCGGGTTCGCCTTCGGGGACTCGCTCGGTAGGGAACTCCGCACAAGATCCACCGTCCACCGGGGTGTCAAGCAGGGGGGTGAAACTCCCTGTCCTGCGAACATCCAGCGGGCGGGTAGTCGTTCGTGCGAAGACTTCCAGATTCGCAGAACCTCACACAGGGGCCGAGATGCCGACGATTCAACAGCTGGTCCGCAACGGGCGCGCGATCAAGCAGAAGAAGATCAAGGCCCGTGATCTGATGCAGTGCCCGCAGCGACGCGGCGTTTGCATCCGTGTATCGACGCAGACGCCGAAGAAGCCGAACTCCGCGCTGCGCAAGGTGGCGCGCGTCCGGCTCTCGAACGGGCGCGAGGTCTGGGCCTACATCCCCGGCGAGGGACACAACCTCCAGGAACACTCGGTGGTGTTGGTGCGCGGCGGACGCGTCAAGGACCTTCCCGGCGTTCGCTACCACATCGTGCGGGGCACGCTCGACACGCTCGGAGTCGACGGCCGCAATCAGGGCCGCAGCCGCTACGGCACGAAGCGGCGGAAGTAGGAGCAGGACGATGCCCCGACGACGCGAAGTCCCCCGACGCGAGACCACACCGGATCCGAAGTACGGCGATCGTCAGGTCGCGAAGTTCGTGAACGTGCTGATGAGCTGCGGAAAGAAGAGCACCGCCGAGGCGATCGCCTATGGCGCGCTGCAGCTCGTCGAGGAGCGCGGGCAGGAAGAGCCGGTGCGGGTCTTCCGGCGCGCGCTCGAGAACGTGCGCCCGCGCATCGAGGTGAAGAGCCGGCGCGTGGGCGGCGCGACCTACCAGGTGCCCGTGGAGGTCTCGCCGAATCGTGGCTCGGCGCTCGCGATGCGCTGGGTGGTCCAGTACGCGCGCGCGCGAGCGGGGAAGTCGATGCAGGAGAAGCTCGCGGCCGAGCTTCTCGATGCGGCGGCGGAGCGCGGCGAAGCGGTGCGCAAGCGCGAAGAGACGCACCGCATGGCGGACGCCAACAAGGCGTTCGCCCACTACCGCTGGTAGGGCGGAGTCGAAGCATGTCCTCGGATCCCTCCCTCGAGCGAACTCGCAACATCGGCATCATGGCCCACATCGATGCCGGCAAGACGACGACGACGGAGCGGATCCTGTTCTACACCGGTCGCAACTACCGGCTCGGCGAGGTGCACGAAGGCACCGCGACGATGGACTGGATGGAGCAGGAACAGGAGCGCGGCATCACGATCACTTCTGCCGCGACCACCTGTCACTGGCGCGACCACCGCATCAACCTGATCGACACGCCGGGTCACGTCGACTTCACGATCGAGGTCGAGCGAAGCCTGCGCGTACTGGACGGCGCAGTCGCGGTCTTCTGTGCGGTCGGCGGTGTCGAGCCGCAGTCCGAGACGGTCTGGCGACAGGCCGACAAGTACGGCGTGCCGCGGATCGCGTTCGTGAACAAGATGGACCGCATCGGCGCGAACCTCTTCGACGTCGTCGCACAGATGCGAGGCAAGCTGGGTGCGACGCCCGTTCTCCTGCAGCTCCCGATCGGAAGCGAGGATCGCTTCGCGGGCGTGGTCGATCTGATTGCGTTGAAGGCGATCGTCTGGAAGGACGAGACCCAGGGCTCGGAGTTCGCCGTCGAGGCGATTCCGGCCGCACTCGAGGCGCAGGTCGCTGAGTACCGCGACAAGCTGCTCGAGGCGGTCGCCGAGTACGACGAGACGCTGCTCGCGAAGTACCTGAACTCGGAGCCGATCGCCGAGGACACGATCCGCAAGGCGCTTCGCGAAGCGACGATCCGGCTCGCGATCGTGCCGGTCCTGTGCGGCGCCGCGTTCAAGAACAAGGGCGTGCAGCCGCTTCTCGACGCCATCGTCGACTACCTTCCCTCGCCCATCGACGTGCCGCCGGTCAAGGGAGTCGATTCGAAGGGCAATCCCGTCGAGCGCAGCGCGAAGGCCGACCAGCCGTTCGCGGCGCTCGCCTTCAAGATCATGAGCGACCACTACGTGGGGCAGCTCGTCTTCGTTCGCGTCTACTCGGGCACGCTGAAGGTCGGGCAGAATGTGCGCAACCCGACCCAGGATCGGCGCGAGCGCGTCGGTCGGATCATGAAGATGCACGCGAACCACCGCGAGGAGATCGACTCGATCTCGGCCGGCGACATCGCGGCGCTCGTGGGGCTGAAGAAGACCTTCACGGGCGACACGCTCTGCGCCGAGAACGCGCCCGTCATCCTCGAGTCGATCGAGTTTCCCGAGCCGGTGATCGAGATCGTGATCGAGCCGAAGACCAAGGCCGATCAGGAGAAGCTCTCCGAGGCGCTCGGGAAGCTCGCGGTCGAGGATCCCTCGTTCCGGGTGCACACCAACGAGGAGACCGGGCAGACGCTGATCGCCGGGCAGGGCGAGCTTCACCTCGAGATCATCGTCGACCGTCTGCTGCGCGAGTTCCAGGTCGCAGCGAACGTCGGCAAGCCGCAGGTCGCCTACAAGGAGACGATCCTCCAGGCGGCCAAGGCCGAGGGGCGCTTCATCCGTCAGTCCGGCGGCAAGGGTCAGTACGGCCACGTCGTGCTGGAGCTGGAGCCGAACGGTCGCGGCCAGGGGATCGACTACGCGAGCGAGGTCGGCCAGGGCCACGTGCCGCGCGAGTTCTGGAAGGCGATCGAGCAGGGCGCGCGCGAGGCGCTGCAGTCCGGGGTTCTCGCCAGCTTCCCGGTCGTCGACGTTCGCGTGCGCCTCGTCGACGGCTCCTACCACGACGTGGACTCGTCGGAGCTCGCCTTCAAGATCGCGGCCTCGATGGGCGTGAAAGAGGCCCTCGAGCGCGGCAAGCCCGTGCTTCTCGAGCCGGTCATGTTCACCGAGGTGGTCGCGCCGGAGCCCTCGATGGGCGCCGTGATCGACGATCTGAACGCGCGGCGCGGACGAATCACGATGGTCGAGCCGCGCGGAAACGCGCAGGTGATCCAGGCCGAGGTGCCGCTGGGCACGATGTTCGGCTACGTGAGCAGCCTGCGTTCGATCACGCAGGGTCGCGCAACCTACACCATGAAGTTTCATCACTACGCTGCTGCTCCCGAGTCGGTCTCGGGGAGCGTGGTCCGCAGCTCCTAACGTCCGGCCGGAGGCCGGCTCCTCTCGGGGGTCAAGCAAATGTCCAAGGAGAAGTTCGAGCGAACCAAGCCTCACGTGAACGTGGGGACGATCGGTCACGTGGATCACGGGAAGACGACGTTGACGGCGGCGATCACGGCGCGTCAGGCGACGAAGGGGATGGCTCAGAAGCTGGCGTTCGACCAGATCGACAAGGCGCCGGAGGAGCGGGAGCGCGGGATCACGATCGCGACGGCTCACGTGGAGTACGAGTCGAAGGCGCGTCACTACGCGCACGTGGACTGTCCGGGGCATGCGGACTACGTGAAGAACATGATCACGGGCGCGGCGCAGATGGACGGGGCGATTCTGGTGGTGTCGGCGGCGGACGGTCCGATGCCGCAGACGCGCGAGCACGTGCTCCTGGCCAAGCAGGTGAACGTGCCGCACATGGTGGTGTTCCTGAACAAGGTGGACATGGTGGACGACCCGGAGCTTCTGGAGCTGGTGGAGCTCGAGGTTCGGGAGCTGTTGTCGAAGAACGATTTCCGTGGGGACGACGTTCCGATCGTGCGTGGGAGCGCGTTGAAGGCGGGTCAGAGCTCGTCGGACGACGCGGCGAACCAGTGCATCGACGAGTTGATGGAGGCGTTGGACACGTGGATTCCGGAGCCGAAGCGGGCGTTGGACAAGCCGTTCCTGATGCCGATCGAGGACGTGTTTTCGATTTCGGGTCGCGGGACGGTGGTGACGGGTCGCGTGGAGCAGGGGAAGGTCCACACGGGTGACGAGGTCGAGATCGTGGGTGTGAAGCCGACGACGAAGACGGTGGTCACGGGCGTGGAGATGTTCCGGAAGCTGTTGGACGAGGGTCAGGCGGGGGACAACATCGGTTGTCTCTTGCGGGGAACGAAGAAGGAGGAGGTGGAGCGGGGTCAGGTGCTGGCGAAGCCCGGCTCGATCACGCCTCACACGAAGTTCAAGGCGGAGGTGTACGTGCTGACGAAGGAGGAGGGTGGTCGACACACTCCGTTCTTCAAGGGGTACCGGCCGCAGTTCTATTTTCGGACGACGGACGTGACGGGGATCGTGGAGTTGCCGGAGGGCACGGAGATGGTGATGCCCGGAGACAACATCGCGATCAAGGTGGATCTGATCACCCCGATCGCGATGGTTCAGGGTCTTCGCTTCGCGATTCGCGAGGGCGGCCGCACGGTCGGCGCCGGCGTCGTCGCCGAAGTGATCGAGTAAC
>Ga0194120_10001131_pt1 | contig 49513 bp, 39 predicted proteins | sample TA2MahCa65mmetaG_FD_148642 | JGI IMG/M metagenome (GOLD analysis project Ga0194120, IMG submission 148642) | Freshwater microbial communities from Lake Tanganyika, Tanzania - TA2015019 Mahale Deep Cast 65m | ecosystem: Environmental > Aquatic > Freshwater > Lake | place: Tanzania: Lake... | reverse complement strand
CGCTCCCACACATCCCACAGCACCGCGGTCGTGAGCACATGCAGTCCCAAACTGTTGAGCATGAAGCCCGCAGCGAAGCGCCTGTAGTTGGCGTGCTGCAACGCCTGGAATGCATCGTGAGGCATGGGGGAGCGTCAGGCCTGCGGCCGTGGCGCGTGACGAAGGCTAGCATGACGAACATGGACGCAACGGATCTGCGCCTGGCCTGTGCACGATGCATGTGCGTGGGGTTCCATGGACATCATGTCGACGACGCCTTGTCAGACATGCTTGATCGCGGTGCTGGCGGCGTCATCCTCTTTGCGCGCAATGTGCAGTCGCGTGAACAAGTCCGCGAACTCTGCCTGGACATCAAGCGCCGCGCGCGTGGACTCGTCTATGTCGGCGTCGATCAGGAAGGCGGGCGCGTGCAGCGGCTGGTGGATGGCTTCACGGCGATCCCTCCGATGCGGTCCGTCGGTCGTGATGGCCCCGCAGCCGCAGGCCGATGGGGTCGCGCCATCGCGCGTGAATTGCGCAGCGTGCACATCGATCTCGATTTCGCGCCGGTGGTCGATGTCGACAGCAATCCCGCCAATCCCGTGATCGGCGAACGATCGTTCGGGACCGATCCTGGCACCGTGTCCGCGTGTGCGGTCGAGTTCATCCAGATGATGCAACTCATGGGCGTGGGCGCGTGCGCGAAGCACTTCCCGGGCCACGGCGATACGAACAAGGACAGCCATCACGATCTTCCGGTCCTGCCGCACACGATGGAACGACTCGGCCTGACCGAGCTTCCTCCGTTCGCGGCATCGATCCAAGCCGGCGTCGCGAGCATCATGACGGCCCATGTCCTCTTCGAGGCACTTGATCCGGGCGTGCCAGCCACGCTGAGCCACCGCGTGGTGCAGGGGATGCTCCGGGGCGAGCTTGGCTATGACGGCGTGGTCTTCACCGATGACCTTGAGATGAAGGCTGTGGCCGATCGATGGCCGCTCGGTGAAGCGGCCGTGCTCGCGCTTGGCGCGGGCGTGGATGTGGCGCTCGTCTGCCATGAGCACGCACGACAGGTCGAAGTGCATGAATCGCTCGTGCGTGCCGCCGAGAGCGGCGCGCTCGATCCTGCTCGAGTGCACGAGGCCGCACGGCGCGTGCGACGCCTGATGCAGCGGTTCGTGCGCTGAGCGGCGTTGGCGGTGTGGACTCGCGAGTCCGGTCGCGCGTCAGGTCGCGCGTCAGGTCGCGCGTCGATCCCACACCAGCAGCCGCAGCGCATTGAACGCCACGATCACCGTGCTGCCTTCGTGGAGCACGACGGCACCGCCGAGCCCGATGTGGCCGAAGGAGGCCAGCGTCACCAAGATCGCCATCACGCCCATGGCGATCACCACATTCTGCGTGATCGTGCGCCGCGTCTGGCGCGCGAGCGCGATCGCCCACGGCAGGCGAGCGAGATCATCGCCCATGAGTGCGACATCGGCGGCTTCCAGGGCGACATCGCTGCCACGCGCTCCCATCGCGATGCCGAGGTCAGCGCAAGCGAGCGCCGGCGCGTCGTTGATGCCGTCGCCGACCATCCCTGTCCGTCCCGTGGCGCGCATGTCGCGAACGCACTCGATCTTCTGTTCGGGCATCAGACCGGCTGCGATCTCGGTGATGCCAACAGCCGCGCCGATCCGATCGGCGACCGCGGGAGCATCGCCGGTCAGCATGGCGATGCGCACGATCCCGGACCGGCCAAGGTCGGCCATGACCTCCGCTGCACCGTTGCGGGGAAGGTCCTCGAAAGACAGCACCGCGAGCACGCGGTCCTCCTCGACCACGAGCGCCACAGCCTGTCCTTTGGCGCGGAGCGCGTCGATGCGAGCCTGCACCGATTCGGGCAAGGGAGTGCCATCGATGATCCGTGGCGAACCGAGAGCGCACGCGCGGCCATCGATGAACGCGCGAACACCCATGCCTGGAACATCGGTGACCTGCGTCGGCTCCACGCGCGGGGCGTTGGCTGCACGAGCTGCATCACGCACGGCGTGGGCATAGGGGTGCGAGCTGTGTCGGTCCAGTGCCTCGGCGATCGCGAGCGTGCGCGCGCTGCTCGCGCCGTTGAAACACTCGATCGATCGCACGGTCGCGCGTCCGGTCGTGAGCGTTCCGGTCTTGTCGAACGCCATGCAGCGCAGCGAGCCGAGTGTTTCGAGGTGCGCGCCACCCTTCACCAGCACGCCGCCGCGGGCCGCCCGCGCGATGCCCGCGAGCACGGCGCTCGGCGTGCTGATCGCCAGTGCACATGGACTGGCCCCGATGAGCACGGCCATGCCACGCAGGAAAGCATCGTCGAAGCCGTGTCCTGCGAGCATCAGGCCGCCAACCACGGCTGGCACCGCCAACAGCACGATCGGCGTGTAGAGGCGCGTGAATCGTGCAGTCAGGCGCTGAGCCTCGCCGCGATTGGCCTGTCCTTCCTCGACGAGCCGGGCCATGCGAGCCATCATCGTTTCGCCCGCCGCCCGGCGTGCGCGCACGCGAAGCAGCCCTTCACCGTTGAGCGTGCCAGCGAAGCACTCGTCGTTGGGTTCCTTGCGGACCGGCACGCTCTCACCGGTCATCGGACTCTGGTCGACGCTGCTCGTGCCTTCGGCGACGACCCCATCGATGGGAAACCGTTCACCCGGTCGCACGATCACCATGTCGCCGATCGCGAGTGAACTCACAGCCACGCGTTCTTCGATGCCATCAAGCACCCTCGTCGCCTCGGTCGGTGCAAGTTCGGCCAACGCGGAGATCGCGCTCGATGCTCGCTCGGTCGCTAGTCCCTCGAGTCCGTGGCTCAGGGAAAAGAGGAAGAGCAGGATGCCCGCATCATCCCACTGGCCGATCGCACAGGCTCCGATGGCTGCGACCACCATGAGCACATCGATGTCGAGCGTGCGCGCCGCGATCTGGCGGATTGAAGTTTCAACAGGATGCCAGCCTGCGATCACGCACGCCAAGCCCGCCAGCATCCACACCCAAGACGGCTCGGGATCGACCGTCGCACCAATCACCCAGTGCGCGATCAACAGCGCACCAGCGACGAGCGACCGACGCACATCGCCGTCGGCGATCATCGCGCCCAAGAACGAGTCGCGCCTCGCAGCGCGCCGCGGTGCACAGCAGGCCGTGCCGGTCACAGAGGCGTCTTCACGCCGCAGGCGCGGAGCGCGCACCAGCCAAAGACCCCCTCGAGCAGCATGACCTGCCCGGCGAGGATGAGCGAAACGCCAACGATCCACGGCCATGTGCCGTCGACCGTGCCTGTGAATCGCATGGCGACCAAGAAAAGGCCAGGTGCCTCGATGAGCGCGCCCGCAATCATGCGCGCCTTCCGCCCGGTCTCGTCGATGTTGCGTCTCACGGTGCAGCCTCGACCTGCGCCATCGCCTTCGCCTGAATCTCGTCGACGATCATCGACATGATCACGCGATCATCTTCTTTGAAGCGGGGCTGCGACATGTATTCGGTCACCCTTTGGGCAAGGGGCGCGATTCCACCCCAGATGCTGTCGTAGGCCGCTCGGTTCTCTGGCGTCGGATCTTGGCGCGACTTCTTGCGAGCAAGACCGGCCTTCACCATGAGGTCCGCCTGCTTCTGCACGATCGATCGGAACTCATTCCACTTTGCCTCGCGCGCGCGCGCGCGGAGCGCGGAGGTGGCGGCATCCTCGGCTTGTCCACTCGCAGAGGATCCGTCCCCGGCAGTTCCACCGCTGCCCGAGGCAGGAGCATCGCTACTCAGCGTCAGGCCTTCGGCACTCGGCGCCTGCGCGGGCTCGGGTTCGCCAACCGTGGAGCTCGGCGCGGCATTCGGGTCGCGGCGCATCTTCGCGCCGCCAGCGGCGCCGTTCGCGCGCGCACCGGACTCGCCGTTGGTCTGGGTGCCATCGGCCGTGGTGCCACCCATGGCGATATCGGATGTCTCCGCGTTGTCGCGACCACTGGTTGTTGTCGTCCCGCTGCTTCCAGGAACGCTTGTGGGCGCCGGCGATGGCGGAGTGGGATCGTCGCTGCACGCCGCAACGAGGAGGACGGTCAAGGCCAGGTGGCGCATCATGTGGCTCATTCTAGGGTCGAGTCGGAGAATCTCGCGGTCGGCGCGCTAGGATCTCATCATGCGCAAGCCCACGGTTCCGCGTGCCTTCTCGCTCACCGAACTGCTCGTGGTCGTGGCGATCCTGGCCCTGCTGATTGCGCTCTTGATCACTGGCATCGCAGCCGTGCAACGCACCGGCCGGGTCACCAAGTGCTTGAGCAACCAGCGCCAGATCGCGCTGGCTTGCGCGTCCTACGGCACGAGCAACGCCGGTCGATTGGTCAGTCCGCGAACCTCGGCACCCGGGACAGCCAGCCTGACCCCTCCGGGTTGTCCCATGATCTCGTACCCCACCGGCACGAGCAACAACGACTTCCACTCTTGGACGGCGTCATTCGCGCCCAACATGACTGGCAACACCGAACTCGAGACCGCCATCACGCGCGGTGCGCTCTATCCGTATGTCGGCTCGGTGCCGGTCTACAAGAGTCCCCTCGATCCCGGATCCCGCCTACGCAGCTACTCACTGAGCGCATTCATCGGCTGCCATGTGCCCGATGAGTACCTTGGCTACATCAACTGGGAACAGTTCTACGAACCCGAGAACTGCCAGAATCTGAACACCACCGCGATGTCGCGCATCCAGCAGCCTGCGAAGACGATCGCCTGCATCACTGAAGACGACAACGACGGCTACAACTTCAACAATCAGGGCTGGATCATCGATCCGACCAACTCCAACTGGATTGACTGGCCGGCCTTCTGGGATCCGCAGAATGTGACCTATGCGATGGTCGATGGCAGCACAGAGCGCTATGAGATGTCGCGGCCGGAACTGCCTGGACTGATCCAGACCTTTGGGCACTGGTACTACGAAGCGCCCGTGAACGGCACCGGTTGGCGCGCGCGTCGCGACTGGTACCACTTCCGCATTCGTTGCCTACCCGGGAACCTGCCGAACCCCACGCCCTGAGCGCGTGGCACCGGATCGACGCAGTCCGCGCTGGATCAGTCACACACCCAGCGCATGCAGTGCTCCAAGCCCCAGATGCGGCGCGCACCGAGCTTGTGAAAGACGAGCCAGCAGGCCACAAGGAACCCAGCCGCGAGCACGCACGCCCAGTCGAGCGTCAACGCCTGCTGCCAGAACGCGGTCGGTTCGCCGGTCTGTGAGTACCCGACCATCCAGAGCGGCCAGATGTGCACGATGTGGTGCAGCACATAGATCGTCAGCGAATACCTGCTGAACATCTCGGCCACGGCGAGCGGTCCGTTCCAGGACTTTGGAACCGGTTGAAGATCGAGAAACCGATGTAAGACCGAAAACAGCACGATCGCCATGCCAAGCGTGCCCATCACATACTCAAGACTCGGCGGATAGAGATCCCATCCGCCGAAGAAGCGGGAGGCCACCACATTCGTCATCATGGGCCGCGCAATGACGAGGATGGCGGACGCGGCGGCGAGTGAGAGCCCCAGGAGCGCCATGCGCTTCGAGGCGCGAGCGCGATCGCACTCCGCGCCGTCGCGCGTGAAGAGGTGGGATGCGCACAGGTAGCCGGCGATCGACAACGCGATCCACGGGAAGATGGGGAAGTAGCCCGCGACCAGATACCCGAGCACGACATCGGAGAGTGTCCAGTCGTAATCAAAGTAGCCCTGCTCCCAGAATGCTGGATAGTCGGCGATGTGCTGAAGTACAGGCGACAAGATCACGGCAAGACACGCGACCAACACACAGATCGACTTCGGCACGCAGCGCAGGACATTGAGAACCAAGAGCGCCGAGCCGATGAAGGTCAGCACATCCCAGTTGAACACATCCTCCGGAAGCCAGACCAAGACAGTGAAGGCGATGCCTGCGCCGAAGACGAACAGTCCACGGCGCACAGAGACTTTCGAGACCTCCTGCGAACTCGATTGGCGTGCACCCTTTCCATCCGACCAGAGGAAGTAGCTTGCGCCGGAGAGAAACACGAAGAGCGGCGCGCCAAGTCCCGCAACTCCCGGCGTATAGCCGGCAAGGTTTTCGCTGAAGTGCACAACCACCATCACGATGATCGCGATGGTTCGCAGCACATCAATGGACGAATAGCGCGTCGTCACGGGGCCGTGGCCGCCAGAGTCTCGACTGCCCACAGAAGCAACTCTGCAGCGAGGAGCACGATGATCACGATCTCCAGATGATGCCCAGTCCGCGCGAGGAAGAACTCGCTCGCGCGCTGGCCGCACATGTCGTAGGTGTCGCGAATCACATCCAGTTGTGCGTCGGCGGCTTCGTAACGCGAAGCCATGCACAGTCGCTCGCGCATGCGCTCGGCGACTTGGCTCGCCAGCGTCGGCGGATGTTCAAGGGGCGAGAGCAGATAGGTTGAAAGTCGAGCCAACCGCGACCGAAGGACGACGGCCTGCGCCAGACGCCCTTGCAGCTGGGCCCGGCGCGCGACCGATCGTTCGTTGAACTCAAACGCCAACGGTGCGTCCAACTCGAGGGCGGACCAGCTTTGAGCGATGCTCTGTTCAATCGACCGGAGTTCCCGTTCGTTCCGAGCGGCCTCATGAATGACCTTCCGCAGCGCCCCAAGACGCTCGGCCGGCGCGAGAATCGCGCAACGCCCGGTCGACCAGTAGATGTGCGTGCCTTGGAACGCCGTCCACAGCGCAGCGCGGCCGTCGGCCGATGGATCTGCATCGACCCATTGCCGCACCGCTGATGGAAGCTCGCCGTCCGATGTCGGGAGACACGCCAACGACAGGCTGGCCCCATCGTCGCCGATGGGCACGCCTTCCTCGAGCGTTGCGCCGATGGAGTTCAGGTCAGCATGGTCCTGCGATGGTGCGGTGCCAGCGATCAAGGTTTGGATGGTCGTGGTCATGTCATGGTGCTCTGTGAAGGCTCATGTCGGTCAAGGCTCATGTCGGTGATGACTTATGGAGAAGATCGCTCAGTCACTCTCGCAGCGATCCATGCAGCGACATACTCGGCAGCGTCGAGGACACCATTCAGTGTCGAATCGTAGAGATAGTCCCCAACGACGAACAAGGTTGGATGGTCGATGGGCTCTGGGCAATGGCGACGGTCGATCGGCATGGGATGTGTGCCGCCGGGCATAGCGCTGACGGACCCCACCCACCGATGAACACGGATCTCCACCGGTTCGATGCCGTCTTCCTTCAACGAATCAGGAAGCGACGCCAGAACTTGGCGAACGATCTCCTCATCCGGGGAAGCTGCCAGATCGCGCGCCGCATCGCCGCCGAGCAGCCATCCAAGAACGCCGTGAGTCACCGTGGGATCGCGGAGTGATTCGTCGTAAAGGCAGCAACCTTCGAAACAGTCCAGCATCCAGAACGAACCGAGAACTCGGTTTCGCCAGAAGGGTCGTTCGTACAGGATCGTCACGCGCAGATAGTGTGCTGGATGGTTGTGATGGGCCACATGGCTTGCCATCGCCGTCGACAGCCGCGGCCCGACAAACTCAAGTTGCGCCAGTGCGCTGTGCGGAAGAGCGGCAACGACCGCATCGAACTCCTGCTCGGTCGATGCATCACCTTCCTGAACCCGAACGCGTAGCCGGCCACTGGGCGATCGTGCGACCTGCGTCGCGCGGCAACCCAGACGCACCTGGGCGTCAAGTCGCTCAGCCAGCGAGGTCATCAGACGCTCGTTCCCCCCATCGATCGCGTACAGCTGCATGTACTTGGGGTCATTCATCAGGTAGTTCTGAAGTCCGTACCCCACATTGGTCTGTGCGGACTCCGCTGCAAGATCGCTATGGATGAGGTGCGTCACGAATCGGCGCGCCTGCGGATCTGGAATGCCTGCAATGGTTGCATCGAAACGCTCGTGGTCAGACGACGCCGCGCCGTCCAAACGGCCGGATGCGTAGAACTCGCGCGGGGTCATCCGGTCGCGAGCCTGTCGATCGAACGCGAGCAGAGCGTTCGCCGATGCTGCGCCAAGGCGATCACGGACATCATCGAGATTGGCAATTGGCTGACCCCTCACCATGACGACCGGGCCGCTCAAGGGACGGATCGGCAAGCCCAACTCAAGCGCAAGGTCCTTGAGGGGATCGCGGCCGTGTCGCTCATAGTCGTAGAACTCCGCAGCACCAATTTCATATCGCACCAGTGCCGATCCGAACTGTCCCGTCTGAACCTTCCCGCCAAGGCGCTCCGATGCCTCGAAGATCGTCACGCGCAACGGACGGTCGACGATGCGCTGGAGCTCGTAGGCAGTGAACAGTCCACCGGGACCGCCGCCGATGATGGCAACACAATCCATGCGACTCAACTTGTCTCGTGGAGTCTGGAGCGGACCGCGGAACTCCGCATTTCAAGGCGATCCGTCAGAATCCGAGGTCACTCCACGCGGTGTCCATCACACGCTGTTGGCGCCGGCACACTGGACACCCCACGCCAAGTTGCGTCTCAGAACGCTGCATTGCGCGGCGTTCGTGGAAAGGGGATCACATCGCGGATGTTCGCCATGCCCGTGGCGTAGATGATCGTGCGCTCGAATCCCAAACCGAATCCGGCGTGCGGAACGGTGCCGTAGCGACGCAAGTCGCGGTACCACCAGTAGGCCGCCTTGTCCAAGTGCATTTCATCCAAGCGGCGATCGAGCACATCCAGGCGTTCCTCGCGCTGGCTGCCGCCGACAATCTCGCCGATGCCTGGTGCGAGGATGTCCATCGCGGCGACCGTGCGCTCGTCATCGTTGAGCCGCATGTAGAACGCCTTGATGCCCTTGGGGTAGTTCATGAGCACCACCGGCCGGCCCACGAGCGTCTCGGTCAGGTATCGCTCGTGCTCACTCTGCAGGTCCATGCCCCACTCGACTGGGAACTCAAACTTCACGCCCTTGGCCTCGGCGGCCTGCAGATGCTTGATGCCGTCGGTGTAGTCCATGCGCTCGAAGTTCGCCTTGACCAGCGATTCAAGTCGTTCGATGCAGCCCTTGTCGATGCGCTCGGCAAAGAACTTCAGGTCGTCCTGCCGCTCATGCAGAAGGTCGGTGAAGATCGACTTGAGCAGGTCCTCGGCGAGTTGTGCATCCGTCGCAAGGTCGGCGAACGCGATCTCGGGCTCGATCATCCAGAACTCGGCCAAGTGCCGGCTCGTGTTGCTGTTCTCGGCGCGGAATGTCGGACCAAAGGTGTAGACGCGGCTGAGCGCGCACGCATGGGTCTCGACATTGAGCTGCCCGCTGACGGTGAGGTTGGTTTCACGACCGAAGAAGTCCTGGTCCCAATCGACCTTGCCATCGTGCGTGCGCGGGATGTTCAGGTGATCGAGCGTGCTGACGCGGAACATCTGGCCCGCGCCCTCGCAGTCGCTGCCGGTGATGATCGGCGTGTGGACCCAGAAGAAGTCGCGCGCATGGAAGAAGCGGTGGACCGCTTGGGCCAAGCAGTGACGCACGCGCGCCACGGCCCCAAAGGTGTTCGTGCGAACGCGGAGGTGGGCCTGCTCGCGCAGGTACTCAAAGCTGTGCTGCTTGGGCTGGATCGGATAGGTGTCCGGGTCGTCGACCCAACCCACCACCTCAAGCGACTCGGCCTGCAGTTCGAGCGCCTGGCCCTTGCCCTGGCTGGGCACAAGTTCGCCGCGGCAGATCACGGAGCACCCAGCCGTCAGGTGAAGCACTTCTGCCTGATAGTTGGGCACGGTGTTGGGCACGACGACCTGAATGGGGTCAAAGCACGAGCCGTCGCTGACATGCACGAAGGAGAGCCCCGCCTTGCTGTCGCGACGCGTGCGGACCCAGCCCTTGATGATGGCTTTCTGGCCGATCGCCGAGGTCGGGTCAGCGAACAATCTGCCGATGGGTCGTTCGATCGTGCTCATTCGCGTGACGCTAGGGCAGAGTCGGCGTGCGTGCAGCGGGGCGAGTGCAGCGGGGCGGGTGCTAGTGAGTCCTATAAACACACCGCCAAGTCTGAGCAACACCCGATTTGGCCAGCTTTCGGCACACCCTTTGCTAGAGGTTCGCCGTCATGCATTGGCCGCTTCGTTTCTACAGCACGGATTCGGGCTCGATGAGCCCGCGCGATCCCGTGTGTTCAAAGCATGATGGCAGCAGAACGAACCTCAATCTACTTCTTTCGTACGGCGGCTGGCGGGATGACACCTTCGCCGACTTGCTGCCTCGGCTGCTTGAGCCGCAGGGCATCCGATGCCTTCGCGCCCGCAGCCTGAGAGAAAGCGATGTGCTCGTTCGCAAGGTTCGCGTCCACATTGCCGTGGTCGACATCGGCCTTCCGGTCGACGACGGTGCCGGCGAACCCGCCGGTGTTCGCGTCCTCCAGATCCTGCGCCGCCTCGATGCGCCGCCGCCCACGGTGGTGGTGCGTCCGCCCCAGCCGTCCATGCGTGACTATGGGCGTTCCTTGCGCAATGCCCTGCACGATGGCGCCTTCGCCGTCCTCGAACGCAGCTGCTCGCTCGAGACCTTCCTCGACACCCTTCGCCGCGTGGTGCAACGCCACTACGCCGGCTACTGGCCTCACTCGCCCGCCGGGGGCTTCCCCCACGGCGGGCATTTCCCCAGGTGAGCGCGCGCTCACCTTCCGTTTCACACGACCCAAAGGAGATTCACACATGAAGGTTCGTCCCCTCGGAGACAAGATCCTCGTCAAGCGCGAGGAAGCACAAACCAAGACCGACAGCGGCATCTTCCTGCCCGAAACCGCCAAGGAAAAGCCGAAGACCGGCAAGGTCATCGCGCTCGGCAACGGCGTGCTCAACAAGGACAAGGGCACCTGGCTGCCGTTCAGCGTCAAGAAGGGCGACACGGTCATCTTCAGCGCCTACAGCGGCACCGAAGTCAAGATCGACAGCGAAACCTTCCTCATCATGACCGAGGAAGACATCCTCGGCGTCATCGACTGATTCAACGCCGGGACCACCATGGATTCCACAGCACTCCGCACCGCGCTCAAGGAACTGAACGGCCAACGCGACCTGCGCATCGAGTTCGCAGGCGCGCACCCGTGCATCGTCAAGCGCGCGTTGCTCGTGCCTCAGGAATCCGATGGACTTGTGAAAGTCACGGACGGTTCGCACATCTACGTTTTCGACGCCGAACGCGTCGCGTGGATCGAGATCGGCTGACAGCGGACCCGGCACCACACCACACTCAACCAGACAAGGAACCACACCATGGCAGCTAAGCAGATTGCATACGACACCGACGCCCGCGAGCGCATCTTGCGCGGCGTGCAGAAGCTCGCGAAGGCCGTCAAGGTCACCCTCGGCCCGTCGGGTCGCGTCGTGATTCTTGAGAAGTCCTTCGGCGCCCCGACCGTGACCAAGGACGGCGTCACCGTCGCCAAGGAAATCGAACTCGAAGACGCCTACGAGAACATGGGCGCGCAGATGGTCAAGGAAGTCGCCAGCAAGGCCAGCAAGGATGCCGGCGATGGCACCACGACCGCCACGGTCTACGCCGAGGCGATCTATCAGGAAGGCCTGAAGAACATCACCGCCGGCGCCAACGCCAACGCGGTCAAGCGCGGCATCGACCAAGCGGTCGGCACGGTCGTCGATGAACTCAAGCGCCTGTCAAAGCCCGTCAAGAACAGCACCGAGATCGCCCAGGTCGGCTCGTGCAGCGCCAACCAGGACATGGCGATCGGCAAGATCATCGCCGAAGCCATGGACAAGGTCGGCAAGGACGGCGTCATCACCGTCGAAGAAGGCAAGAGCCTTGAGACGGAAGTCGAACTCCTTGAAGGCATGCAGTTCGACAAGGGCTACCTGAGCCCGCACTTCGTCACCAACCAGGCGACCATGGAGTGCGTGCTCGAGGACTGCTCTGTCCTGATCCACGAGAAGAAGATCTCGTCGGCGAAGGACCTGCTCCCCGTGCTCGGCAAGATTGCCGAAAGCGGCAAGAGCCTGCTCATCGTCGCCGAAGACATCGACGGCGAAGCGCTGGCCACCCTGGTGGTGAACAAGCTGCGTGGCGTGCTGAAGATCTGCGCCGTCAAGGCGCCGGGCTTCGGTGACCGCCGCAAGGAAATGCTCGGCGACATTGCCACCCTCACCGGTGGGACCGCCGTCATGGAAGAGCTTGGCATCCAGCTCGAGGGCATGGGCCTGACCGATCTTGGCCGCGCCAAGAAGATCACCGTCGACAAGGACAACTGCACCATCGTCGAAGGCGCCGGCAAGACCAAGGACATTCAGGGCCGCATTGAGCAGATCAAGGGCCAGATCGACGCGACCAGCTCCGACTACGACCGCGAGAAGCTCCAGGAACGCCTGGCCAAGCTCGCTGGCGGCGTCGCCCAGATCAATGTGGGCGCGGCGACCGAAGTCGAGATGAAGGAGAAGAAGGCCCGCGTCGAGGACGCGCTCCACGCGTGCCGCGCTGCTGTCGAAGAGGGCATCCTTCCCGGTGGCGGCGTCGCCGTGCTGCGCGCCCGCAAGGCGCTCGAGAAGCTCAAGAAGGGTCTTGAAGGCGACGAAAAGGTCGGCGTGGACATCGTCCTGCGCGCGCTCAGCGCACCGATCAAGCAGATCGCGGCCAACTGCGGCCTCGATGGCTCGATCATCGCGCAGAAGGTCGATGAGTCGACCGAGACCAACTTCGGCTTCAACGCCGCAACGGGCGAGTACCAGGATCTGGTCAAGGCCGGCATCATCGTGCCGACCAAGGTGGAGCGCGTCGCGCTGCAGAACGCAGCGAGCATCAGCGGCCTGCTGCTGACGACCGACTGCGCGATCATCGAGATCAAGGAGAAGAAGGCCAAGGCTCCGGCTGGTCCGGGCGGCGGCATGGGCGATATGGATTACTGATCGGCTCCGCCGATCGGGGACTATTGATCGGCATCCGCCGATCGGGGATGACTGATCGGCATCCGCCGATCGGGGACGACAGATCCTCCCCGCCCCACATCTTGCGCATGTGACAAGGCCCCGGCATCTGCCGGGGCCTTTTTCATTGGTGAGCTTGCGTCGCGGACCGACGCGTGGGGCCTTTTCGATCAGTCGTGCTCGATCAAGCCTGCTCGATCAAGCCTGCTCGATCGAGCCTGTTCGATCACGCGTGATCGATCACTTCGCGCCGAGGACATCGCGCCCGCGAATGCCGTCGGTGGTCAGCACATGGAAACTCGTGTCGACGAGCATGTCGAACGAGAACTGCTGGTAGTAGCCGTTGGTGCCGTAGGGCGTACCGGTGTGCCACAGGCCACGGCCGGTGACTGGCGGCGCACTGGGCACGCCGTTCCAACTCGCGCGCATGCGGCGATCAGCATCCATGACTTCGGAGCACGCGATCGAGGCGACATGTCCGTCGAAGAAGTGCGCGTTGGGATTGCTGTTGATGCCCTGGTTGAAGATCCACGGCTGTGAACCACCCTCGAAGGCGGGATTCGTGGGTCCGCCATCCTGGTTCTGCAGCCATTGGTGCTCGATCATGCGAGTCTTGAGCTCAGGGTATGCAGCCTGCCCCGCGGCGGGGCCTCGATATCCCGCGGGCATGACGCGCGGATTCTTGTAGCCGTTCCGCGACAGCACCTCGGGGCTCCACATCGCCGCAGGACTGAAGCAGTAGGACGGGAACACGATGCCGACCGAATCGGTGTAACTGAAGCTGTCGGGCGAGTTGATGTACGGATCCGCGAGCTCAAGATTGATGAGATCCTTCGGCGCGAAGAACACCCGGTCGTAGTAGCGGCCACTCAGGTAGTTCGAGAAACCCTGCACACCTGGGGCACGCCATGCGCCGAACAGATTTCGGGCGGTGTCGAACGTGGCCGGCTCGAGCAGGAAGAAGTTGTCGCAACCCAACAGGCCAGGGCAGGCCACTGGTCCAGGGCCGACCGAGATGGCCCACTGGGTTTGACCTTGCCATCCCAAGACCAAAGGCGGCAGGCACGCGGTCTGCAAGTAGTTCTGGCAACTGCCGGCAACGCCGACATCATCGGGCGTGGCTTGGAACTGTCGGTCCGCGTAGTCCGCGCCGTAGGTGGCGTTGGCCGCAGCAAGGTTGCGCAGATTGCCCAAGCTCTGGGTGATCAGCGCCGCATCCCGCGCGCGACCGAGCGCGGGCAACAGGATCGCGATCAGCAGGCTGATGATCGCCACGACCACGAGGAGTTCGACGATGGTGAAGGCCCGCTGCTTGGGCGATCTTCGTTCGGCGTCAGCCATCGAGAGAGATTCCTACTTGGCACCGAGGATGTCGCGACCGAGGATGCCGTCGGTCGTGAGCACATGGAAACTCGTGTCGGCGAGCATGTCGAACGAGAGTTGCTGGTAGTAGCCATTGGCGCCCAGCGGGGTTCCGGTGTGCCAAAGACCCTTCTGTGGGTACGGAGCGGATGAGTTCTGGAATCTGACGCGCCGATCGGCGTCCATGACCTCGGAGACGGCGATGCCAGCGACATGGCCGTCGAAGAACATGGCGTTGGGCGTGCTGGAGTTGCCCTGGTTGAAGAGCCAAGGCGTGGAGCCGCCGGCGAATCCAGGATTCGTTGCGCCGCCGTCTTGGTTCTGCAGCCAGTAGTGCTCGATCATGCGGGTCTTGAGCTCGGTGTACTTCGCCTGACCGGCAGTGGGGCACTTCCATGCGGCCGGCAGCGTCGAGGGCTGCTTGAATCCGTTGCGCGACATGACATCGGGATTCCAGCACGCGGCCGGGCTCCAAACATAGGTGCTGCGGATGCTCGTTCCACCCACGGCCGAAGGCGGAATGAACTCGCCCGGGTACTGGAAGCCCGGATGCGCTTGTTCAGTCAGGATCTTGTCCTTGGGCGCCCAGAAGACCGGGTCGTAGTAGCGACCGTTGACATAGGTGTTGAATGCCTTGTAGTTCGGCAGGCGCCAGTAGCCGAACATGCCATTGGCGAAGCTCCACTCATTGGGCCAATAGACGATCCAGTTGCCGCAGTTGCCGGGGTAATTGGCCGGGCACATGCCGCCGCCAAGCCAGAAGCCCCACAAACCACCATTCATGTCCCAGCCGGCGATCTGCTGCGGTGGGCATGTGACTGTGTTGATGTAGGTGCCGCAGTTGCCTTGCACGACGCCGAAGTCATCGGCCGATGCGGTGAATTGGCGGTCCGCGTAGTCGGCGCCGTAGGTGGCGTTGGCAGCAGCAAGGTTGCGGAGATTGCCCAAACTCTGCGTGATCAGCGCCGCATCGCGCGCGCGACCGAGCGCCGGCAGCAGGATGGCGATCAGCAAACTGATGATGGCGACGACCACGAGAAGCTCAACGATCGTGAAGGCACGGTTGCGCAGAGTAGGCATCAGGCGATCTCCATTCGGATCAGGGGAGAGTAATCCGGGTGCCACACGACACCTCGCGTTCGCCGCGGTGCTTCGCCGGATTTCGTCGAAAATCGCGCCGAAGCGTGCAAAAACACAACGGGCCCCACAAGGGGGCCCGTTGGAAGGTGCTTTCAGGATCGGATTACTTGGCACCCATGACATCGCGACCGAGGATGCCGTCGGTCGTGAGCATGTGGAACGAAGTATCAGCAAGCATGTCGAACGAGAGCTGCTGATAGAAGCCGTTCGCGCCCAGCGGGGTGCCGGTGTGCCACAGGCCGCGGCCGCTCGTCGGCGGCGCGCCAACAACGCCGTTCCAGCCCGCGCGAGCGCGGCGGTCGGCGTCCATGACTTCCGAAACGGCGATGCCAGCGACGTGGCCGTCGTAGAACATGGCGTTTGGCGTGCTGGAGTTGCCCTGGTTGAAGTACCACGGGGTGTAACCGCCCGAGAAGCCCGGGTTGGTCGGACCGCCGTCTTGATTCTGCAGCCAGTACAGCTCAATCATGCGGGTCTTGAGTTCCGAGTACTTGGCCTGGCCCTGCGACGGGCACTTCCATGCACCGGGCAGCGTGCTCGGCTGCTTGAAGCCATTGCGCGACATCACATCGGGGCTCCACAGCGCGGCGGGGCTCCAGACATAGGTCGAGAAGACGACCTGACCGGGTGCCAGCGGAAGAATGGTGAATTCTCCGGGGTCGCCCATGCCTTCTTCGGCGCGCTCCATGGTGAGCTTGTCCTTCGGGGCCACGAACGCGCGGTCATAGAAACGACCGTTGACATAGGTGTTGAAGGGCTTGCAGTTCGGCAGGCGGTAGTACCCGAAGAAGCCGTTCGTGAAGTTCCACTCGTTGGGCCAGTTCACGATCCAGTTGCCGCAGTTGCCGGGGTAGTTCGTCGGGCATTGGCCGCCGCCGAGCCAGTAGCCCCACAGGCCACCCGAGTCATCCCAGCCGAGGATCGCTTGGCCGGGGCAACCGATGGTGTTGAGGTAGGTACCGCAGTTGCCAGCCGCGAGACCGAAGTCATCGCCGGAGAGCGTGAACTGGCGGTCCGCGTAGTCAGCGCCGTAGGTGGCGTTGGCAGCTGCGAGGTTTCGGAGATTGCCCAAGCTCTGGGTGACGAGCGCGGCATCGCGCGCGCGACCGAGAGCAGGCAGCAGGATGGCGATCAACAGAGCGATGATCGCCACGACGACGAGCAGTTCGACGATGGTGAATGCGTTGCGTTGCTTCAAGGGAGGCTCCTTGCTGGACCAGCCGACGAGGCCGGTATTGCCGACTGTCGGGACACCGCAAGCGTGGACCGGGCATGATGCTCGGTGCACGCATGGTTTGGATCGTGGGGCGATCCTTCGGTGCTGCAGGTCGTGAGAAGTGGACGGCTGACCTGCGAACCCACCCGACATGGACCCTTGGCAAGGACCATGGCGGAGCCGCATTGGGACTATACGGCAAGTTGCGGGCGATTTCGCCAAAATCCGTGTTTCTGTCTGTGGAACTGAACGGACCGATGACTGGGCATGCGCGGGCATCGATAACCTGCTCTTGGGTGTCGGCTGCTCGGCGACCCGATCATCGAGGACGACCGCATGAAGCTCTACACCAAGACCGGAGACGACGGCACGACGGGCCTTTTCAGTGGGGCGCGGGTCGGCAAGGACCACCCCCGGATCGAGGCGTACGGCACGGTCGATGAGCTGAACGCCGTGGTCGGCCTGTGCGCAAGCGCCTGTGAGCCGGCCAGGAGCTTCGACGCCCGGCTCCTGGTCATGTTTGGCCAAATCCAGTCCCGTCTCTTCGACATCGGCGCTGACCTAGCGACCCCAGAGGGGGCTCGGCAGCAGTCCAAGATCGTCCGGATCAACGACGCCCATGTTCGCGAGGCGGAGGGCTGGATCGACGAGGTCGAGGCCGGCAACGACCCGATCCGCGCCTTCGTGATGCCTGGGGGCAGTGACCTTGCCGCGCGCGTGCACCTGGCCCGCACCGTGTGCCGTCGTGCGGAACGCCTGGTCGTAAGTCTCCATCGCGCGGAGCCGGTGGGCGAAGCGATCCTGATCTATCTGAATCGCTTGAGCGATCTCTTCTTCGCGATGGCCCGGCGAGCGAACAAGGAGCGCGGCGTGCCCGACACGCCGTGGATTCCTGGCGCGTGACGATGGCCGCTGGGCCGGACCGTGCGTCCATCGCGCGGGTACAACACTGTGCATGCAGGCTCACCCGCAGCATCCAAACCTGTGGTTGGTCGATCATCCGCTGATCCAACACAAGCTCAGCGTGCTGCGCGAGCGCACGACGCCGAGCAGTGACTTCCGCAGGTTGCTTGGCGAGATCGCCGGCTTGATGACCTATGAAGTGAGCCGGCGCTTCGAGACGGAGCCGGTCGAGATCCACACACCGATGGAGCGCATGCACGCGCAGCGACTTCGATGCGCGCCCACGCTCGTGCCGGTGCTGCGCGCGGGTCTGGGCATGACCGACGGCATCCTTGCGCTCTTCACTGAAGCGCGCGTGGGGCACATCGGCATCCGCCGCAATGAGTGCACCGCTCAGCCTGAGGGCTACTACCTGCGGCTTCCACCCGATGTGCAAGATGGGCCAGTGCTCGTCGTCGATCCGATGCTCGCCACTGGCGGAAGCGCGGCACGCGCCGTCGACGAGGTCAAGCGCGCTGGTGCGCGCGACATCTGCGTCGTCTGCCTGGTGGTCGTGCCCGAGGGGCTGGCCGCGTTGCAGGCCGCGCACCCTGATGTGCGCGTGTACGCGGCGGCGCTCGATCGGTGCTTGAACGAGCGCTTCTTCATCTGCCCAGGCTTGGGCGATGCCGGCGATCGGTGCTTCGGCACCTGAGCGCGCGGCGACTACATGCGCGAAGGGGCTTCGATTCCCAGAAGCGACAGGCCGTCGGCGAGCGTGCGACGCGTGAGATGCGCCAGGCGCAGTCGGCTCGCGCGGATCCGCGCGTCGTCGCACTTGAGCACCGGACACGCTTGGTAAAACGCGTTGAACGCGTTTGACAGTGCGTAGAGGTAGGCGCAGATCGTGCTTGGCGCGCAGTGATCCGCAGCGCTGCGCACCGCGGCGGGGTAGCGCAGGATCGCAAAGCCCAGCGCCTTTTCTTCGGGCGCTGCGGGATCGATCGGCGCGTCGGTCCACGCAGCAGCATCGCCGGCCTTCGCGAGCATGCTCGCGATGCGTGCGTGCGCGTACTGCAAGTACGGACCAGTGTCGCCCTCGAACGCGACCATGCGGTCGAGGTCGAACACATAATCGCGCGAGACTTCGCCGCCAAGGTCTGCGTACTTCACGGCAGCGATGCCGACCGCTTGGCCAATGGCGCGAAGCTCGTCAGCACTCATGCCGTGCGTGGGGCTGGCCGGATCGGCCGCGCGGGCGGTCACTTCGCGCACACCGCGGTCGATCGCCTCGTCGAGCAGCGCCTTGAGCGTGAAGTTCTCGCCGCTGCGCGTCTTCAGCGGTTTCTTGTCCGCACCGAGCACCGTGCCGAAGGGGACATGGACGAGTTGGCACTCGACCGCTGTGTCGCGTCCGTCGCGGCGGCGCGTGAGCTTGGTCCAGCCGATCATGCGCACGGCATCGAAGACATCTTTGAAGTGATCGCGCTGGCGCGCATCGACGCAATAGATGACGCGTTCGGCACCCAGACCCTGAATGCGGAAGCGCAGTGCTGCCAAATCCGTAGTCGCGTACAGGAACGCGCCGTCGGACTTGCGGATGAGCATCGGCCGCTCGCGGTCTGGATAGCGCACGACCAGCGCGCCTTGATCGATGCTCGCCAGGCCCGCGCGTTCGAACGATTCAGCGACCGGTGCGAGCTCATCGCGGAAACTGCTCTCGCCCTTTTCGCTCGCCTGGTCAAGTCGCACATTGAGGAGTGCCGCCGCGGCGTAGACCTCGCGCATGGTGACATCGATGATGCGCTCCCAGTCGCGCACGAGCGACGCATCGCCGCCCTGCAACCGCACGAGCGTCGACTTCGCATCGGCGATCGCTGCCGAGGCGCCGTCGTGTTGAGTCTCGAGTTCGGCGAGCCGATGTGGACCGCAGCCACACGCGTGCACGGCCGCAAGGCCGGCCTCGTCGTCGCGGCCTTCGGCCTGCGCTGAGCGATATGCGGCGTTGAGGTCGTCCAGTGTGAGTGTGGCCAGATCCGTCCCGCGCCGACGAAGGCTGGCGAGCGTCATCGCGATCGGCAAGCCCCAGTCGCCCAAGTGATTCTGCCGGAAGACGCGCCAGCCCAGGCGTTCATAGGTGCGTGCGATCGTGTCGCCGATGATCGTGGCGCGCAGGTGGCCGACGTGCATCTGCTTGGCCACATTCACACCGCACAGGTCAACCGCGCAGGTGTGCGTGTCGGCAGGGGGCTCGATGCCAAGGTTTGGCGCATCGAACGCCTGAAGTGCGCCGCCGAGCGCAGCGGGCCGCAGCGTGATGTTGATGAAGCCCGGTCCTGCGACCTGCAGCGGTTCGCAGCGGTCGGAGAGTCCATCGCCCAAGCGCGCGATCACCGCCTGCGCCAGATCGCGCGGATTGCGACCGCACTGCTTGGCGAGCGCCATCGCGAAGTTCGCTTGCAGGTCGCCGAAGGTCGGATTCGCGGCAGGCTGCACGCGGGGGTCCGCGTTCGCAGGATCAATGCCGCACTCGGCGGCGATCGCCGCGCGCAATGCGCGCGCGACGGGTTCGGCTGGGTCGCAAGTCATGGGGCGCGGATCGTAGGCCAAGGCCGCAGGCGGCTGTCGCCGTCACCCGCCTGCGGCAAGGCGCTGCATGGCACGGAAGTAGCGACGGTGCGCCGCCGAGGCCGTCATGCCGAGTTGCTCCGCGATCACGCTCCAACTCGCTCCGCGCAGGCGCAGTTGCACTACGTCGACATCGATCCCATTCAGGATCAGAAACGGATCCTCGGGCGCATCGTCGGCTGTGGGCTGCGGTGGTTCGGAACCCGCTGATCCCTGACGGGCGGCGCCATCTTGACGCTCTCGATTGCGTCGTTCCCGCCGGATCTCTTCGCGCACGGCATTGCGGCTGATCGCGGTGGCGAGGGCGAGCAGATGCTGGTCATCGATTTCCGCGACCAATCGCCCGGCCGCTGCGGCGGCATCGGCCCGGCGCAGCGTGGTCGAGAAGATGTCCTCGGCCTGGGTCGAACTCAGACCAGCTCGCACGAGCCGTTGGCGAATGCGCGCGAGCATGAGCGTGCGCGCAGTCATCAGGCGATCGGCCAGCGCGCGGCGCGCCGCATCGCCCGCCGGACCTTGGTGCTCCTGCGACTGGCTCATGGGCACGCGCATTCGAATCGCAGCGCTTCCGGATCGAACCGCAGAACGCATCGACCCGACGGACTGGAGCACGGCCCTTCGCAGAGCACCATGAGCAGGTTGGGATCGCGCTCGTCGGGAACGAGCACCACGGAGCACGCGTCGTCTACGGGCTCCTCATGGAGAAGGATGGTGCCGTCCTGATTGACCTGGAACCGGCGCGCTCGGAGTCCACCTGCCGGGATCTGGATCGATGGTCCGAGCCGGCGGTCGATGAGGAGGGCGCGAAGCGAACCGTCGCTGGAGCCCAAGCCGCCGCGCAGCATCTCGCGCGTGGCGAGCCAATCCATGAACTCGACCGTGCTGGGCTCGGCGCGGAATGTCTGACTGCCGACGATGAGCTGCGGTGCATCGGCCGTCACGGTCGCGCGTGGCACAAGGAGCACGATCGCGGTGAGCACGGCACCCACGAGCAGGGCTGCCATCGTGAAGGGGCGAATCGATCGAGCTGGTCGTTCGTGGATCATTGGGGTGCTGCGGGACTTTGGGAGGATGACTCGGGCCATGTTGCCGGTGACAGGCTTCCCGGAGATTTGCGTGAAATCACTTCGAGACCGTCCTTGAAGTCGATCCAGAACACCAGTCGTTCGCGCGCGGGAACCGCGGGATCGAACCGTGGCCACGCGAGCCACGCGCCAGCCGGTGCGCCGTCGGGCCCTTGCACGACCTCGATCAAGTTGCCGCGAGCTCGAAGACGATCGATCGCCGCTTCAGCGGGCGTGCGGTTCCATGGACCGCTCAACCAGACGAACAGAGCAGCGATCAGGATGGCGGCTGCTGCAGGAACGATCGGTCGAAGCAAGCGCCGTGCGTGGCGCCGTGGAGCGCACGCAGCGAGCCAGGTCGCTGCCAGACCGAGTTGGTCGCGCGTGCAGAGCCACGCCGCTGGTGCAACGATCCACGGTGCGGTGCCGGTGGAACTGCCGATCGTGCGCACGATGCTCGCCAGTCGATCGGCATCCAGCGTCCTGCCTGCATGGTCTGCAGGACCCGCGCTCCCCCAGTCGATCAGGAAGACGGAGCCGTCGTCGCGCAGCCGCAGATGATCGGGCTTGAGATCACCGTGCGCGATGCCGCACGCGTGGATGCGGTCCATGGTCCAGAGCGCTTCGGGCAGTGCGGCAAGGTGATTCGGCGGTGACGATGGTTCCCATGCCGTGACGAGGACGGCGCTCCCCGCACGATCGGCGTGGAACCCAATGACTTTGGGCCCACAACCTTCAGGAAGTGACAGCAAAGTGGACAGTTCGTGCCGGGCATGGCGCAGAGCCAGTCCGGTGGCGTCGGATTCAAAGCGTTTGAGCGCAACGTGTCGAGGCTGCGCTGGCGAGCCCAGCAACGCATCGACGGCCAACGCCACGGTTCCTGTCGCGCCGCTTCCGACGACGCGGTCGACGCGCCATCGACCGAGCACGATCGCGCCAGGAACGAGGTCGCCCGGCAGGTCGCCTTCCGGCATCCCGAATCCGAGCGCCGCGGCCATGAAGTCATCCGCGAACGCGGGGTGCGCTGCGGCAAGTTGCTGCGCCGCCTCCAACGGCTCGCCGCCATCACGAATCGCGCAGGCGATGCAAACTTCTGCGGCCGCCAGCGCCGCCATCGGTCGATCGCCTGGGGAGCCGATGGATGGGATCCAACGCTGCAGCATCGCCGCCGCTGCCATGCCCGCGAGTCCACGCGCATCGAGCTCGATGGCGAGCGCGAGGTCTTCGTCGCTCAACGCGTCGCCGGGTTGGAACGGCGTGGGCATGGGCTCCACCATAGTCGGAGACCGCGGGACCCAATGGCAATTGGCGGACGGTGTCTGGCGCGCAGGCGGCTCTCAGACAGCGCTCAGGGCTGCGGGGCGAGCACCCGCTTCTTCTGGGCGTACAGAGATTCCATGGTCTTCTTGCCATCCCAGGCGATGGGCCGGGCGAGGATGGACGCAGCGACGAGCAGCATGGCGGCCAGACTCGCGCAGTCGTCCATCGAGACGAACTCCGGACCCATGCGCGCCGGACCCGAGCCAGTCTCCACGCGCTCGAGTCGCTCCATGTTGTGGTAGTTCCCCAGCGGCAGGCACAGGCACACGCTGCGGTAGCCGTAGCAACCGAAGGCGGTGGTCTCACACCACCCGCCAGGCATGAGCTTGCGTTGGCAACGGAACGCCGGATCGGCCTTGGTGAGTCGCCCGAACTCGGCGGACAGCGCATTGACGATGCCCGCGTCGAAGACGGTGGCTCGGTCGCCGATGCGCAGAATCGCGCCAGCACCGATCGGCGAATCGTGCGGATAGCTGCGAGAATTCTCGAGGTTCAGGAGCAGCGCGCGCTTTGGAATGAAGCCATGGCGTGCGGCATGGATCGCGCCGATGAAGCCCACTTCCTCGGCCACGGTCAGCACAAGGCCCAGATGCGCCATGTCCTTGCGCGCGAGCGTTGCGTCGAGCACCGCGAGTGCGATGGCTGCGGCGGCCAGGTCATCGCACGCGTGGGTGCGCAGGACGGATGCACGCCTCGTGCGCCCACCCGGCATGAGTGCCGGCAAGGGGTGCGTCGCCACATGCGCCCGCTCGGGACCGCGCGAACCTGACCAACGCCAGCGGGCGATGTCGCCCACGGCAAGGTCACGCAGCGCTCGAGCCTTGGCAGCAGCGGTGCCCGTGGGCACGGCGATCACAGTCTTGAAGGGCGTCGCCTTGAGGTCGGCGCGATCGATGCGCAACGCATGGTGCGCATCGCCTGCATCGATCGCGTCGAGCCGTGCGCCCGCGAAGTACGCGTCGAGCACGCCGCCCCGAAACTCCAGATGCACGCGGCCGCGCTCGATGCGCGTGATGACGAACGCCGGATGATCCAGATGCGCCGTCATGAGCACCTGCTGCGCGCCGCGTGGCAGATCGCGCCGCGTGATCAGGTAATTGCCCGCATCATCACGAGCCACGGCGAGCCGGTCTGCACGCGCGGCAAGCCACTGATCCACCCACGCCATCACGCGGTGCTCACGGCCTGCAGCGGTGGGCAGGTCGGTGAGTTCCAGTAACCAACGCTGCATTGTGGCGCGTTGCGAAGGGCTGAGCGTCGGTGCGCGCGTTGCGAGCGCGGGCTTCGTGACCCGCTTTGACGACGTGGATCGGGTGCTGGTGCGACGAGCTGGCGTGGGCATGGCGCGATCGTACGACGCTCGCGGCTACGCTTTCCCTCCCATGCCGCTCTGTCCCATCCCCGAGATCCTCGACGAACTCCGCGCGGGCCGCATCGTGGTCATGGTGGACGACGAGAACCGGGAGAACGAGGGCGACTTCGTGTGCGCAGCCGAGTCGCTCACGGTCGAGCAGGTGAACTTCATGACGCGCGTGGGCGCCGGCTACCTGTGTGTGGCGCTCGACGGTGCGTCGTGTGAGCGGCTGGATCTGGTCCCGCAGGCGGCGATCAACACAAGCCTGCGTGCGACACCCTTTACGGTGAGCGTGGATGGTCACCCGCGGCACGGCGTCGGCACCGGCATCAGCGCGCGCGACCGCGTCAAGACGATCCACCTCATGTGCGATCCGACTTCGCGGCCGGATGACTTCGTGCGCCCCGGTCACATCAATCCGCTTCGTGCGCGCGATGGTGGCGTGCTCGTGCGCACCGGCCAGACCGAGGGCAGCGTGGATCTGTGTCGGCTCGCCGGCCTGCGACCCGCGGCCTGCATCATCGAAGTGGTGCGCGAGGATGGCGAGATGGCCCGCGTGCCCGACCTTGAACGACTCTGCGCGCAGCATGGGCTCAAGATGTGCTCAGTCGAGCAGGTGATCGAGTGGCGCCTGCGACGCGAGAGCCTGGTGCGACGCATCGAGCCCGTGACGGGCGAACTCGTGATGACGCCCGAGGGGGAGTTCACAGTGCTCGCGTGGCACAGCACGATCGATCCGCAGCCGCACCTGGCCCTGACGATTGGCGGCATCGGGATTCCAGGCGCGGATGGCACGGTCTCGCCGATCGCTGATCCAGTCTTGGTGCGCATGCATCGCCGCGATGTGCTCGGCGACATCTTCGGTGCCACGGCAGCCGGTGATCGCAGCGGGCAAGAGACGATTCGCGCTTCGCTTCGCGCGATCCGTGCCGCTGGTCGCGGCGCGCTGGTCTATCTGCGGCCCGAGGAGACCGATGACAGCCTTCGATCGCGACTGCACGCGATCCGTCGCGCAGCTGGCGACGATGTGAATGCGCCCGACCTCACTCGACCGTCGGGCATCGGCGGCAAGGCTCAGCCGATGGGCGAGCGCGAGTACGGCATCGGCGGTCAGATCCTGCGCGATCTTGGGCTGTCGCGACTGCGCTTGCTCACCGATCATCCGCGCGCCCTGCCGGGATTGCACGGGTTCGGCCTGGACATCGTGGGTCATCAATCGCTCGCGCCCTGACGATTTCGTCGGCTGCGCTCCGTATCATCCGACGATCCCACGGAGGATTGCATGCGCACTCTGATCGTCGTTTCATCGTTGCTTGCGATTCCGTTGTTCGCCGCTGTGTCGCGGCCCATGCCGGCTGCGCCCACGGCGGCCGCTGCGAGCGTGCGCGCCGCAGAGGGCGAGCTCACGCTCGACCCGGTCCACTGCATGGCGCTCTTCCGGATCCAGCACTTGGAAGCGGGGCAGTTCTGGGGTCGCTTCAACGCGATCGCGGGCACCGCGGCGTGGCCGGCGGACGACTCAGCGGCACCCGTGATCAAGGCCACCGCCGAGATCAAGAACATCGACACCGGCAGCGAAAAGCTCGACAACAATCTAAAGGGACCGAACTTTTTCAATGAGAAGGAGTTTCCGTCGATCACCTTCACGTCGACGGGCGGCACCCGCGTGGCCGAGCGCCACTGGACGCTGACGGGCGACCTGTCGTTGCACGGCGTGACCAAGCCCGTGACGGTCGACTGCGTCGTCACCGGCGTGGGCAAGGGGCCCGGTGGGAAGAAGGTCGGATTCGAGTGCACGCTCACGATCCTGCGCAGCGAGTTCGGCATGACTTGGGGCATCCAGAAGCCGCCGAAGGCGATCGGCGACGAGGTGCGTCTGGTGATCGGGCTCGAGGGCGACGAGACGAAGGCCGAGTGACGCATGTCTTCGGATGTCGTGTTCTATGTCGTGAAGGTCTTGCTGCTGCCAGCCCTGCTGGGGCTGTCGGTGGGCGGCATCGGCGTGCTGATGGTGGCGCGATGCGCTGAAGCTGATCGCGCACCGGTGGTTCGTTGGGCACAGTTCGGTCAGACCCTGGCGGCTCCATTCGCCTTCATCGCGAGCTTCTTGCTCGAGGCCGGTCCCGTCGGTCTTCCGCCTGCGGAACGATGGCACGTCCTGCCGTACGCGGTCGGCGCGGCGGCGATCGTGGGTGCGATCGTGTCGCGAAAGCACTCGGCGTGGTGGGCGCAGTGGTCGATCGTGGCGGCGATCCTTGGCGGCTTCGCATGGAAGTACGTGGTGTTCCCCGCGAGCAACCCGTACATCCAGGCGGGGCTCCTCGTCGCGATCATCCTTGTGGGCCTGCTCTGGTCCGCCGTGTCGCGCGATGCGTGCAGCGTGGGCATGGCGATGATGTCGGCGATCGTCTTCGCAGGACTCGGCGTCTTGATGGTGCTGGCGAACTTCGCGAGTCTTGGGGTGATTGCCTTCGCCGTGGCCGCGGCGCTCGCAGGGGTCGGCATGGTCAGCGGCGTGCTCAATCTGCGCGAGGCAACGCGCCTGCGCGCGGCGGCACCAGTTCCCGAGCCCGGCGCCGACACCATGGTGAAGGCTGTCGCCAGTGGCGCGGAGTGCCCGGCCGAGGCAATGTGCGAACTCGTGCCGTGGACCGCGGCCGGCGTGACGACGCTCGCCGCGATCGCGTGCGTGCTTGCGTTCTGCGGGCATGCATACAACTACGGCGATGTTCGGCCCGGACACTGGGCCGTGATCCTGCTCTCACCGTTCTTCGCGCTTCTGGTCTGCAAGCCATGCTTGCGCGGGGCCAAACCGATCGTCGGTGTGGCTTGGCGCTCGGGCTTGTGCCTGGTCGTGGTGCTGGCCACGCTCGCCAACGCCGTGAGCCAAGGCGTTGACGGTGACGACACAGATGGCGGCGCTTCGGGCAGTGATCCCATGATGGACATGTTCGAGGAGTCGAAGTGACGACGCACGCGCTCGCGGTGCTTGCGCTCGCCGTGGCGTGCTCCGCGCAGCCGAACCATTCGGTCGTGGCGGTGGGGCAGGCGCCGGTCGATGGCACGCAGGCCGACGGCGCGCAGGCTGCGACCGCGAGCACGGACATCGAGCGAATTCTTGATGCAGCCGAGGCAGCAGGCGCGCGTCTGGAGTCGATGGCGTGCACGGTGATCATCGAGAAGCGTGATGCGCTGACGGATGATGTCGAGCGTCGCCGCGGACGACTCGTCCTGCAGGGTTCGGCCGGTCCCACGCGACGGATCGCGCTGCGCATCGATCAGTTCATCGACGGTTCAGGCCGCGCGAGCGAGGACCGTCGCGTGTTCGTCTATCGCGATGGATGGTTGATCGAGCGCGATGACGCGCGCAAGCAGCAAGTCGAGCGTCAGCTCGTGGCCGAGGGCGCGAGCATGGATCCGCTGCAACCGGGCGAGGGTCCGCTAGCGCTCCCGGTGGGCGCGCGTCGCAGCGAAGTTCTGGCCAACTACATCGTGACGCCCGACAGCCTTCCCGAGAGTCCGCTTTGGAAGGACCTGCCGGCGAGCGATGTGCTGCGTCTGGTGCCGCGCGCATCCACGCCCGCCGCACGCGATTCGAAGCAGCTCATCGTGGCGTGGGACCGAGCGACGGCGCTGCCGATCGCCGTCGTGCGCGACTCGACCGAGGGCGATCGCACGATCGCGCGACTGCGTGCCGTGGAGGTCGGACCACTCAGCGACGCTGACCGCGCACTGGTGGAGGTCAAGGCAGCACCAGAAGGATGGACGGTCGATCGCCGTCCGCTCGCTCCATGACGCGCGACCGCATCGTGCCTCGCTCTGTCCTCGTCACTGCGCTTGCGCTGTTGCTCGCAGCGCCCATCGTGACGGCGGTGGCCAATGCTCAAGACGCGGCTGCACCCGCTCGGCGCCAAGACCCGACCGTGATTCCGCGTTCGGCAGCAAGCCGAGCGGCGCTCGATTCGAAGGCTGCCACACCTGATGCGCTCAAGGATCTGCGCGTGCGGTACGGCGCGTGGGAGCAGGGCGATCTCGACACGCCGCTGCGCGCCGCCGAGGCGGCCGTGTGGGCGTGGCGTTGGGATGAGCCTGCGCTCGCCGATCCCACGGTGCCGGCGGTGATCCGCGCTCGCGCCCTCGTGCAGCAGGGGGCATGGGATCGTGCGCTCGCCGCGCTCGCCGATGATGCCTCGCCGCGCGCCACGGCGTTGAAGGGGATCGCCCTTGCAGGTGCCGGCAAACTCGCCGAGTCGCGGAAGGCGCTCGAGCCGCTGATGGCCGAACCGATGCCGGCGGTCGTGCGCACGCAGGGTCAGCGCGATCTGGTGCTCGCCAAAGCCGAAGCGCTCGAGGCCTGGTCGATGACTGGCCGCGTGGAGCCGCAACTCTTCGAGGCCGTGATGGCAGCGCTTGGCGCCGCGCGCGCCTTGGACCGAACGGATTGGGAAGCGATGCTGATCGAGGCGCGCATCCTTGCGGCTCGTCACAACCGTGGCGATGCGTGGAAGGCGCTCGCCGATGCGCTGGCACAGCACCCGCGACTGGCCGAAGCGTGGCGCCTGCGCGGAGAACTCACCGCGGGCGCGATGGAGAGCGCTGATGCCAAGGCGATCGCCGATGCGATCGACGCGTTCTCGCCGGCATGTTCCGCCGCCGCGCTGCTCCGTGCGCGCACAGCGCTCATGTTGGACGATGCTGACGGTGCAGAGCCGATGCTGCGCCAGGTGTTGGCGCTCGCACCCGCGCAACCCGATGCGCTGGCCTATCTCGCTGCGATGCATGCGGTGCGGTTTCGCCCCGAAGCGATGGAACAAGCCCTCGCCGATGCTGATCGCGCCGCGCCCGGCAGCCCGCATGCTCCGCTTGAGGTGGGTCGCATGCTCTCGCGGCGCCGCCAGTACGAGGACGCTGCGGTGTTGCTGCGCCGAGCGTGGGATCGCGCCCCGGAGTGGAGCGAACCACCGATGGAACTGGGCCTGATGGACATGCAGTCAGGCGAGGATGCTCGCGCGCTCGAAGCGCTCGGCGCGGCCGTCGAGCGCGATCCGTTCAATGTCAGCGCCACGCTGAGCCTTCGTCTGCTCAAGGACATGGCGCCGTGGCCCGTGCGAGAAGGAAAGCACTTCACGCTGCGTTCGCAACCAGGCATCGATGATGCGATGGCCGATGGGATGCTCTCGCAGCTCGATGCCATGCACGACGAGGTCTGCGCGCGGCTCGGTCACGAACCATCGCGGCGAACGCGCATCGAACTCATGCCAGACCACGAGTGGTTTGGCGTGCGGCTCACGGGGATGCCCGCGATTCACACGATCGCCGCGTGCACGGGACCCGTGATCGCGATGGAGGTCTCGCGCGAGGGCAGCCGCAAGAAGCACCTTGGGCTCTTCGACTGGCTCGATGTCGTGCGCCATGAGTATGTGCACACGGTCACGCTCTCGCAAACGCGCAATCGCATCCCGCACTGGATGACCGAAGCGATTGCCGTCGATCTGCAGCACAAGCGTCGTGAGTACAAGGACTGCCAGATGCTCGCGGCGGCGCTCGAGGGCGGAACGCTCTTCGATTTCGATTCGATCCTGCTCGCGTTTGTGCGACCGGCGAAGCCCACCGACCGAGCCCAGGCGTATGCGCAGGGGCACTGGTGGGTCGAGTTCATCCGCGCGACATGGGGCGACGAGGCGTTGCGTCGCATGCTTCCGCTTTTCGCAGAGGGCGCCACGGAGTCGCAGGTTCTTGCGCAAGTGCTCGAGGTGTCCAAGGAAGAGTTTCTGCAGCGGTTCACGCCGTGGGCGAGCGCGCAAGTCAAGGCATGGGGGCTTGCGCCGGAGCCGCCGGCTGATGCGCTCTTGGGCAAGGACCGCGTCGACCCGGTGAGCGACAAGGAACTCGATCTTCTGCTGCGCGCGCATCCGGACCATCCTGACTTGCTTGAGCTCGCCATTCGACGGCGCACCGAGCGTGGCGAGGGTGATGCGCCGGAGGTGATCGCGCTACTCGATCGATACAGCCGCACGCGGCCGGTGGATCCTTTCCCGCATCGCAAGCTCGCCGAGGTTGCCCTCATCGCAGGGCGCGATGCTGACGCCGTGCCGCACCTTGAGCGGTTGGACGCGGTCACCGACCGTGAGAACTCCTACGCGATCGAACTGTCACGCATCGCTCGCGCGGCCGGCGATGGCGCCCGCGCTGGCGCGCACATCGAACGCGCGGTTCGCATCAATCCATTCGATCCTTCGCTGCGCGAGCTCGCAGCCGCCACGCAACTTGAGGCCGGCAACCTGGCCGCTGCGCGCGTGCATGTTGCGGCGCTCGGCGTCCTTGAACCAACGCGCGAGCAACATCGACGACGGTTGGCACGCTTGGACGAAATGATCGCGAACGCGCCCTGACGCGCCGCAGGTCGGCAATCGGCTCAGCCGCGCATCCACGGGAGCGCATCAAGATCGACATTGCCGCCACAGAGCACGACGCCAGTCTCGAGGGGCGGCCGTTCGCGGAACGCTGCCTGCACCGCGACTGCGACGCCGACTGCACTGCTGGGCTCGATGACGATCTTCATGCGTTCCCAAACCAAACGCATGGCCGAGACGATCTCGTCTTCGGTCACGGTGATGACCTCGTCGACGAGGTCGCGCACGACCGGCAGCGTGAGTTCGCCCAGCGGCGTGCGCAGTCCGTCGGCGATCGTGCGCGTGGGCGGTACGGGTTCGATGCGTCCGGTGCGTTTGGCGATCGCCGCATCGCCGGCGTTGAGCGGTTCGGCGGCGATGACGCGCAGCTCTGGCCGGAGCGCCTTTGCGGCGATGGCGACGCCGCTGATGAGCCCGCCACCACCGATGGGCACGATGATCGCGCTGAGCTGTGGACACTGCTCCAGGAACTCGAGCGCCACCGTTCCCTGGCCCGCGATGATGTGAGGATGATCGAAGGGCGGGATGAGCGTGGCACCTGTGTCCTGCACGACACGAGCGGCCGCTGCCGCGCGGGCTGCCGCGTTGGGCTCGCACTCGATGATCGTGGCGCCGTGCGAGCGGACCGCGTCCTTCTTCACGCGCGCCGAGTCGTGTGGCATCACGACCGTGCAGGGGATTCCACGCGTGCGCGCCGCGAGCGCCAGAGCTTGGCCATGGTTGCCGGACGAATGTGTGACGACGCCATGTGTTGCACGATCTTCAGGCAGGCGAAGCACGGCATTCGTCGCGCCGCGGAGCTTGAACGAGCCGGTGCGTTGCATGGATTCGCACTTGAAGTGCAGCGGCCGACCGGACATCGCATCGAGCGTGCGACATGTCATGACCGGCGTGCGATGCACGAAGGGTCCGATGCGTCTCCAGGCATCCTGAATGTCGCTCAAACTGGCCGCATGCATGCCGCGCAGGCTAGTCGGCTGCGATGAAGCGTCGAGAGCGGACCCTCGTGCGCGATTACTCCTCGTCAGCGGAGCACCAGACGAACGATTCCTTGAGAATCGCGTGATATGGGTGGAGCGCGACATCCGAAATGCCCGGCAACGCCGCCACGCGGCCAGCGACGGCGAGCAGGTCCTGACCGTCGGCCGCGCTGCACTCGAGCGCGATCGGGCTCGGTCCCGAGACCATGGCGATCCAGCGCGGGTCGACCACGGACCGTGCAGCGACGAGCGCTTCGTCGGTGCCGATGCGGGGACGCACGAGCAACAGCCCCGCCGCGCGGCGACCGAGGCGCGATGGCTCAGCGAACGCCAACATCGTGATGAGTTGATCGTCGATCAGATGACGGAAGCGCTCGGCTGCAGCAGTCGACGAAATCCCAGCGACCTCGCCGAGCGTGGCGAAGGTCGCGCGGCCGTCGCGCTGCAGTTCGCGAATGATCGCGCGGTTCACGCGGTCGAGCGGTCGACCACCACGCCAATTGTGCCCCTGTGCGTCGGTCGACTCGGGTGCGTCGAAGTTGTCCAGGACCATGCGCGCATCCACGACCGTGACATCAGCGTGCGTGCGAAGATCGCGATCGAGCAACGCGCGAAACGCGGCTCCGTTGGTGGCAGACCCATGCAAGATCAGCGCGTGGGGCGGTCCGTTCATCGGTCCCGTCGTGGCGATGAAGTGAATCCACTCGTGCGCGGCCAGCCGCTCGCCGAGCGTGGCGGGATCACGGCTCTCGACGATCATGATGGCGCTCGCGGAAAGACCAGCTCGGTCGAATGACATGACCGCCCGAATGCGGACGGCGTGTTCGGCCACCAGCCTGTTCAGTCGTCGGCTGATGTTGGCTTCGGAACAGTCCAGCGCCTTGGCGAGATCGCGGCCCGAAGCGCGGGGGTCGACCACAAGCTGATCGATCAGCGCCCGATCGGCTGGCTCCAGATCTGGAAGACAGCCCTCGTTGAACACAGTGCGGGTCAGCATGTCGCTGCCTCGCGTGAACTTGATTGCCCCCGGAGCCCCCCGGACATCGTTCGTGCGACGCCCATGTGTGCTCCTTTACGAAGACTGGTGTGGCGATGCTACCCGGCTCGCTTATGCTCCGACGGTCGCTCGGGGCGTCCTTCGGGACTGAGAAGCACCCGCTGAACCTGATCCGGATCATGCCGGCGTAGGGATGCGACAGGGCGCGTTGGCGCCTTCAGCGGGGCCTCGTCGACGAAGGTTCCGCCCATGATCACCACAGTTTCTGAAGCACTGACTCACTCCGGCCTGCCGCTCGTTGGCGCGCGGAATCCATCATCACAGGCTCAGGGCACCAACCCAGGCTGCTTCGCGAACGCGCCCGACATCGGTGGTCCGCTCTCCTTCAGCAGCCCCGACACGCCCGGAATGCCCGGCCCGAGCAGCAAGACTGCGTGGGACTTTCTTCCCGACGGTTGGACGGTGGTCACGCTTGCGCAGGCTCCGGCAGGAGCTCCATGCGCGACGTGTTGCGGGGACACGCGATCGGCCGTCGAGTTCCAGACGGCGCGCGGATCATGGATGCGCGTGGTGCATCCCAAGGGCTTCGTGCCGATCACGCAGCTTGAGTCGGCGCGACTTGGCCTCGTGACGAAGCAGATGGTCCGCGTCGCAGAGCGCGAGGGCCACCTGACGCCGATTGAGGTGCGCGACGAGATCGCTGCCGGGCGCATGGTGATCCCTGCGAACACGGTGCACCTTGCGCACAAGCTCGATCCGATGGCGATCGGTCGCGCGAGCAAGACCAAGATCAACGCGAACATGGGCGCGAGCCCGGTGTCGAGCGGCACCCACGAGGAAGTGGAGAAGCTGCAGTGGGCCGAGCGTTGGGGCGCGGACACGGTCATGGACCTGTCGACCGGCGGCAATCTCGATGAGTGCCGCGATGCGATTTGCCGCAACGCGACCGTGCCCATCGGGACCGTTCCCATCTACAGCATGATCATCGGTCGCAAGATCGAGGACCTGGATGAGACGATTGTGCTGGACACGCTGCGGCATCAGGCGCGACAAGGGGTCGACTACTTCACGATCCACGCCGGCGTGTTGCGTGAGCATCTGCCATTCATCAAGAAGCGTCTGATTGGAATCGTGAGCCGCGGCGGATCGCTCTTGGCCAAGTGGATGCTCGTGCACAGTCGACAGAACCTGATGTACACGGCGTGGGAGCAGATCTGCGACGTGATGCGCGAGTACGACGTGACCTTCTCGATCGGTGATGGGCTTCGTCCGGGTGGCTTGGCCGACGCGAGCGACCGCGCGCAGCTGGCCGAACTCGAGACGCTTGGCGAACTCACCGAACGCGCTTGGCGCAAGGGCGTGCAGGTCATGATCGAGGGCCCCGGTCATGTGCCCTTCGATCAGATCGAGTTCAACATGAAGGTGCAGCGCACGCTTTGCCACGGCGCGCCGTTCTATGTGCTCGGTCCGCTCGTGACCGACATCTTCCCGGGCTACGACCACATCACCAGTTGCATCGGCGCGACGGCCGCGGCGTATCACGGCGCGAGCATGCTCTGCTACGTGACGCCCAAGGAGCACTTGGGTCTGCCGAAGAAGGACGATGTCAAGCAGGGGTGCATCGCTTACAAGATTGCCGCCCACGCGGCCGATGTGGCGCTGGGCATTCCCGGCACGCGCGACCGCGACGATGAACTCACGAAGGCTCGCGCGGCGCTGAACTGGGAGAAGCACTTCGAACTGAGCTTCGATCCCGACACGGCACGCGCGTATCACGACGAGGATCTGGATGTGGACACCGACTTCTGCGCGATGTGCGGGCACGACTGGTGCAGCGTGCGCATCTCCAAGGAGATCCAGGAGTTCGCCAGCGGCAAAGACGAGGAGTACCAACGCGGCAAGCCCGTGCGCAGCGCGGCGCTGACGGCCGAGCAGCAGGAGATCCTGGCCAAGCGCGGCGTGCTGAGTCCTGACGAGATCCATCGTCTGGCGAGCAAGACGAAGAAGGCCGTGGGTGCCGAGGCCGGTAAGGCAAGCTGCCACAGCGACTTCGTCGATCCCCAGACGGCGCAACGCGTGCAGGGTCAACAGCTCGTGCAACTGAACACCGCGCCGGCGCACAACTTGCCGTCGCACGACCCGCTGCTCTGAGCGCGGAGGCCCTTCTCGGCGGCCGTGGATCCCTGTGGACGCCTGGGTTCGCGTTGCGTTCGCATCTTGCATCTGCGGCCGTCGCTCCCTTTGGCCGCGTCCGGTGCGCTTTGCGCCTGCGGCCGTCGCTCCCTTTGGTCGCGTCCGGTGCGCTTTGCGCCTGCGGCCGTCGCTCCCTTTGGTCGCGGCATGCCTCGTTCGCTCAGACAGTCCTCGCCTGCTCAGAAACTGGCGCGGATGTCACACTTTGGTCACTGACTGGCACTGCGCGCCAGCTTTCCTCGCAGGCTGCGGAACTCGCTCTGCGAGGCATGCCGCGCCCCTTTTCCGCGACGGCCGCATGACGATGCACGCGCGCTCGTCCGGAGCGACCGAGCGGTCCCATGCTGCGCGGCTCCGGGAGTCGCGAAGGCGGCACGAACGATCACCCTTGATGGCGGGTGCTCGCCCCGCCGAGCGACGGACGAAGAGCGCGCGCGAAGCCGGGTGCAGCGCGCGCGTCCGCGCAGCAGGGACCCGAGGTCGCGTGAGGACGAGCGCGGGCAACGCAGTACGCGCCCGAGGTCGCGTGAGGACGAGCGCGAAGAGCACGACGCGGCGGCGATTCCGGATGCGCGGACCACGAGCGCGGATGGGATGCGCGGACCGCGAGCGCGGGTCGCGGCGCGGCGTGGTTCAATGCGGCGATGGACCCACAGGCGAGGCGGCCGGGCTTCTTCAGTCTTCCGGCCATGCTCCACGAGAACGCGTACATCGCGTTTGTCTTCTTCTCGTGTTGCGACATCGCGCTGACCTGGGTCATTCTCCGCAAGGGCGGCGCGGAAGTGAATCCGGTGGCGGCGGTCGTCATCCGTGACTGGGGACTGCCCGGCGCGATCGGCTTCAAATTCAGTCTGACGCTCTTCGTCATCGTGCTGTGCGAGGTCATCTCGCGCATCAGGCCGCGGACGGGTCGGATCCTGGCGATGGCGTCGGTGCTGGTGTCGGCATCGCCGGTCGTATGGTCCGGCGTCTTGCTGGCGCGACACGCCATCGATCGCGCCGAACATGTGTCGTCCCTTGAGTTGGGTGTGGCAGAGCCGCGCGAGCGACGATCGCAGCCCAACATCGTCGTCATCCTGGCCGATGATCTCGGCTGGGGTGAGCTCTCCTGTCAGGGACAGCGACGCTTCAGCACTCCGGCGATCGATGCGTTGGCGGCTGCGGGCGTCCGCTGCACGAACGGCTACTCCGGCAGCACGGTGTGCGCGCCGAGCCGCTGCGCGATTTTGACCGGACTGCACATGGGTCATGCGGATGTGCGTGACAACGTCGAGCGTCCCAATCCGTCGCAGGGCGAGTTTGGCGGACAAGCGCCGCTCGCTGCTTCGGCCGTGACGCTCGGCGAACGCCTGCAGCGCGCGGGCTACGAGACGGCGTTCGTCGGCAAGTGGGGGCTCGGCAACTCGGGCACCGAGGGCGATCCTCTGACGCAGGGATTCGATCGCTTCTACGGCTATCTCTGCCAACGACACGCGCACAACTTGTATCCCACGCATCTCATCCGCGACCGAGAGCGCGTGGAGTTGCCGGGGAACGATCCGTCGTCGCGCAGCGAGTCGCTCTACGCGCCGGACCTGATGGCGGATGAAGCGGCATCCTTCATCATGTCGCCTCGTGATGTGCCGTTCCTGCTTGTCTTCGCGAGCCCGCTGCCGCACTTGGCACTGCAAGCACCTGCAGAAGCCGTCGCTCGCCACGCCGTCGCGGATGATCCTGCTTACCAGGGCGGCAAGGGCTACTTGCCGTGCGCGGCGCCGCGTGCGACCTACGCCGCCATGGTGAACAAGCTCGATGATCATGTGGCGCGACTTGACCAGGCGCTGCGTCGATCGGGGCAGTGGGAGGACACGATCGTCGTGTTCACGAGCGACAACGGCAGCACTTTCGAGATCGGTGGCTACGACCCTGAGTGGTTCGACGGCACCGGTGGACTTCGAGGACACAAGACGAATCTCTACGAGGGCGGCATCCGCGTTCCGTGGATCCTGCGCTGGCCCGGTGTCGTCCCTGCGGGCACCGTGCTGGACATGCCGGTGACGGGGTGGGATCTCGTGCCCACGCTCTGCGATGCAGCCGGAGTCGCACCTGCGCCGGGAAGCGTCGATGGAATCGACTTGCGTCGATGGTTGGCGTCTGCGGGCAGGGTGGATGCGCCGCAACCACCGGAGCGCGAGCTCTACTGGGAGTTCGCGAGCAGCGGTGGTCAGCGCGCGATGCGCATCGGTTCATGGAAGGCGCTGCAGAAAGGCGCGCGCAAGGATCCCTTGGCTCCAATCGCGCTGTATGACCTGGCGAACGATCCGACGGAGACGACCGATGTCGCTTCAGCGCATGCCGAACTGGTCGAGGACTTCAGGCAGCGCATGATGCGCGCGCGGACCACAGCTCGCGATCCGTCGTGCGACCTTCCGTGGGGTCCAGCCAACAACTCGCCAGCCCACGAGTGATCTTCCGTGGGGGCGACTCGGCGCGCCGCTGACGAATCACCGTCGGCGCTGGATTTCACGCTCGATCGCGTCGGCGTCCTTCTCGATGTGCGCGCTCAGGTTCGCGCGGCCAGACGGTGTGACGAGGATGTCGTCCTCGATCCGCACGCCGAATCGCTCGGCCGGCAAGTAGATGCCGGGCTCGATCGTGAGCACGGCGCCGGCTTTGAGCGGCTCATTGGGCGCGATGTCGTGCACTTCAAGGCCCAGATGGTGCCCGATGCCGTGAATGAAGAAGTCGCCGAAGCCCGCCTTCGTGATGACCTCTCGCGCTGCCTCGTCGATCTGCGCGAAGGTCGCACCAGGGCGCACGGCAGCGATCGCCGCAAGTTGCGCCTTCAGCACGATGTCGTAGACCTGACGCTGCCGCTTCGTGAAGCGACCGTCGACGGGATAGGTGCGCGTGATGTCCGCTGCGTAGCCGGCGAACTGCGCGCCCGAGTCGAGCACGACCACTTCGCCCGCGACGAGCGGCGCACTGTTGGCGCGATAGTGCAGCACCGTGCCGTTCATGCCTGTGCCCGCGATCGTGCCATAGGCAGGTCCGCGCGAACCGTGGCTTCGATACGCGTTCTCAGCTGCCTGTTGGATCTCGAACTCCGTGATGCCGGGACGGATCGTGGAGAGCACAGCCTTGTAGCCCTCGGCCGTGATGTCGATCGCTCGTTGCATGAGCGCCTGCTCGGTCGGACTCTTGGTCGCGCGCATCCGAGCGATGATCTCGGTGCCATCATGGATCGCGCAGGACGGAATCCGCGAGGCGACCTCGCGATAGACCGAAAGATCCGGCGACACTGGCGCGGTGTGCGCCGAGAAGGGATGCAGACACGTCAGGCTCTTCGCGCGCCTGGCGCTGTCGAGCATCCAGCGGGGAAACGCGTTGGTGCGAAAAATCGTCGCGATGCCGTAGCGATCCTTCAAGGGGCTCGCGATCTCCTCACGCAGTCCGTCCCACTTCTCGAGTTCGGGATCGATGGGCTTGAGGAAGAGCTGAACGCGTCGATTCGCGACAGGGTTCCCAGGATCGAGCAGGAGCATCGCGCCAGGTTCGTCCGAGATTCCGGTGAGCCACTCGAAGTGGGGATGCGCGCGGAAGTGGCTGAAGTGCCCGCCTTGATCGTTGCCCGCAAAGACCACGGCCACGCTCGAGCCGAGTTCCTTCATCACACGGTCACGCCGCGCCGCATGTTCGGTGACGGGAACCGCCGTGGGCGCCGCGCCCGTGCGAGCGGAGCTGATGCGTGGAGACCGGGTCGTCATGGTGCGTTTGGCCATGGGACTATGGTAGATGCGCGCCGCCGCGTACCATCGCCCGACGAGGACCGACCATGGCAAGCAACAAGATGTCCGGAAGCCTGAACCACGCAATGATCGACGGCGCCGAGGCCAAGGCCGCGCAAGCCGTGGTCGATCACTTCGGCGAACCCGGCTACGGCGACATCACCAAGGTCTACATCGGGCAGAACTACGCGGGGTACACCGAGGAGAACCAAGAGACCTGGCGCATCCTGTACGACCGCCAGATGGACTACCTGGCCGATCACGCGAGCAATGTGTACTTGTCAGGTGCGCGGAGCATCAATCTCGTGCGCGATCACATCCCGTATCTCGAGGGTCCAAAGAGCGTCAACATCTTCCTGCAACGACTGACTGGCTGGCAGAGTCGTGCAGTGCCGGGCTACCTGCCTGCGAAGGCTTTCTTCGCCTGCCTTGCGCGCCGCGAGTTTCCGACAACGATCGTCATCCGCCCGAAGGAGTCCATCGACTATCTGCCCGAGCCGGACATCTTCCATGATGTCTTTGGCCATGTGCCACTGCACGCCGATCCGACCTTCGCGGACTTCCTCCAGACCTACGGCAAGGCCGCGCTACTCACGAATGACCCAGTGCACACCGAACGCTTGGCGCGGCTCTTCTGGTTCACGGTCGAGTTCGGTCTGATCCGCGAGGACGGACAGGTCAAGCTGTACGGCTCGGGACTCATCAGCAGCCCGGGCGAGAGCCGTCACGCGTTGCAATCGAATGAAGTCGATCGTCGGCCGTTCGATCTTGAAACGGTGTGCGCGATGAGCTTCGAGATCGACCACTACCAGCCGATCCTCTATGTGCTTGAGAGTTTCGATCAGTTGCGCGATGCCATGAACAGCTACGCGGAGCGCTTGCTGAACGAAGCACCTGCTGCGGCGACGGTCTGACCGACGAGCCCTCGACCCTCCGCGCTCAACCAGCCATCGCACGAATGGCGGCGAGCGCGCTGTCGACGCTTGTGACCTCGACGCCATCCGGCCACGGCACACGCACCACATCGAAGGCGCGCCGGACATCCATGCCATCGGGGTCGATCCCAACCACGCGCACATCCTTGGCGCTCGTGCGTGCGGAGCCGGGCATCACGCGCAGCAGTGACGCTGGATCCGCGTTGAGCGCCTTGCACGCTGCGGGCTCAATCGCCGCGAGCGAGTTGGGCACGACCACGGCCTCGGCGTCGACGTAGTAGCCCGCGTGGCGGCAGGCATCGATCGCCAAGCGCGCCCAGTTCACATCGGGCGCATCGCCGTGATAGATGCGCCACCGATCGCAGAGCGCCGCATCCTCGCCGCGCTCGACGAATCGCTCTGGGGTGACCGACAACTGCATCGAGTCAGGCTCGCCATCCGGCAACTCGAGCACAACATCACCGCACGCGAGCACGGCCACCATGACCGGAGCCACGATGCGCCCGTCGGGTGCGATCACGATCTTCACCTGTCGACGCTCGCCGTCGAAGCACAGGTGTCCCTCGAGGTGGCCGCGAAGCCACAGGTAGGCCTCGTCAGCGATGCCATCAGGATCATCGATCATGGCGCGCACGGTACGCGGGCCGACGGGTGCTGTGATCCCATCGCGAAGAACACCGACGGTCGCCCGATGCGACGCGATACGCTTTGTCCATGACCTTGGTGGCCTGCAGTGTGACCGTCGATCGACCGGATCTCGTGTCGCCTGCGCTTGATCGTGCGCTGAACGCCAAGGCCGACGGCGCCGATCTGGTGGAGTGGCGGATCGACCTCTTGGCCATGCTGCCCGACGCGAGCGGCGCGATCCAGAGGCTCCTTCGTGACAGTCCACTGCCGACGATTCTCACGATCCGCAGCGAATCCGAGGGCGGTGCGTTCGACGGATCGCCGATCGAAGCCGCGCGGGTGCTCGCTGCGGCCATCGCGTGCGGCGCGCCACCGCACTTCGTCGATGTCGAGGCGTCGCTCTTGCGAGATCGTCGAGCCAGCGATGTGGTGCACGCCGCGCTCGCGGCGCTTGAGGAGTCGCAGCGACCTTCACTCGTCGTGAGCCTGCACGATCTGGCTGGTCGCCCCAAGGCGTTGTGGTCTGAACTCGAGCGGATGTGGTCGGATCCGGCGTGCCATGTCGCCAAAGTGGCGTGGACCGCACGCACGCTGCGCGACAATCTCGAGGCGTTCGAGGTGCTCGGCAGCCGCCAAGGCCCGACGATCGCGCTCTGCATGGGCGAACAAGGCGTGCTCTCGCGCGTGATGGGCGCGAAGTTCGGCGCGTTCTTGACCTTCGCGAGGCTCGACGATGAAGAAGGCACGGCGCCTGGTCAGCCGACCGTGCGTGAACTCGTCGACCGATACCGCATCAAGGCGATCACGCACCACACGCGTGTCTACGGCGTCGTGGGCTGGCCGGTTTCGCACAGCCGCGGACCGATCGTGCACAACGCGTGGTTCGATCAGCTTGGACTCGATGCCCGCTACCTCGCGTTGCCGATGGGACCGACCTGGGAGTCGTTCAAGGCCAGCCTTGCTGAGTTGGTGGAGCATCCGGTGCTCGGGCTCGCTGGCGTCAGCGTGACCTTGCCGCACAAGGAGCACTTGGTGCGGTTCGTGCAGGAGCGCGGCGGGGCCCTGGATGATGCGAGCTTGGCGATTGGCGCGGCGAACACGCTCGTGATCGATCCAGTTTCGCGAGCGCTGCGCGCGTGCAACACCGATGCGCTCGCTGGGATCGAGTCGCTGGCCGAGGCACTCGGCCGAGCGAGCGATGACCTGCGCGGCTTGCGCGTGGCGATCCTGGGAGCCGGCGGCGTGGCTCGTGCGATGGCCTGGGCCTGCGCGAATGCGGGCGCACATGTGGTCGTCATCAATCGCACGCATGAACGCGCGGTTGCGCTCGCTGCGACGCTCGATGGTCGGTCCGGCGAGCGCGGGCCGATGCGTGTTGAAGTGGGCGAGGGGGCATCGATCCGTTGCGGCTGCTTCCATGCGTTCATCAACGCAACGCCGATGGGCATGCAAGACGGACCTGCTCCCGATGAGAGCCCGATCCCCGACGAGGTCGCGCTCGACGGCGTCATCGTCATGGACACCGTCTATGTGCCCGAGCGCACACCGCTCGTTCAGCAGGCGACATCACGCGGTGCGCGCGTCGTCACCGGCTCGGGCATGTTCCTGCGGCAGGCCGCCCTGCAATGCGAACTGTGGACAGGCACGCGACCGTCCACGATTTCGGTGCAAGAATCCTGAAACGGCGACGGCGACATTCGCGCCGAATTCTCTTCGTCTTCCTTGGCGGCCCCGCACCGAAACATACGGTTGTGGTGTTCGATGGCCGAGTCGTGTGGCCTGCGCGAAGGAGGCTCACATGACCGGTCACCAGCACATGCCCAACACTGTCGGAGGAATGGAAATGGAGCAGGCGCCTCGTGGGGAGCGAAGGAGCCGAGGATTGGGCAAGCTGGCGGCGCTCGTGTTCGCCGTCGCCGTAGTCGGAAGCGCAGCCGAGGCCTTTTCGAAGGACTCCTGCGAGGAGGGGATTGGGCGCGAGCGCTCGTCGGAGCGCGCTTGCGCCAGGGACCGCGCGTGCCTTGCGCCACGCGGTCCCTGAAGGAACACCCGAACTACGGCGGGGAGACGGCGTGATACGCCTCCCGCGAGCCGCCCTCGGCGGCATGGACGCCCGGCCCGATCTCGGCCCGGGCGTCCAACACTTTTTGACATGCGTACGATCCATCCATGCCGCTTCGCTACCGCACTGCTGGCGAGTCTCATGGTCCCGCGCTCATCGCTTTGGTCGAGGGGCTGCCGGCCGGACTGCGCGTTGACACCGATTGGATTGATGCGGAACTCGCGCGTCGGCAGGGCGGCTACGGTCGCGGTGCGCGTCAGCGCATCGAGACTGACCGCGTGCGGATTCTGTCGGGTGTGCGGCAGGGGATCACACTCGGCTCGCCGATCGCGCTGGAGATCGTGAATGCCGACAGCCGGATCGATGATCCGGTGCGGACGCCGCCCGTTCACCAGCCGCGGCCAGGCCACGCGGACTTGGCTGGCAGCGTGAAGTGGCTCACCAACGATTGCCGCGGAACACTTGAGCGCGCGAGCGCGCGCGAGACTGCCGCGCGCGTGGCGGCCGGGGCGCTCGCGGGCTGCATGCTGCGCGAGGTCGGTATCGAGGCGTTCGGTTTCGTGCTCGGTGCGATCGATGCGTTTGCGAACATCGAAGTCGAGGCGGCGTCGCTTGCGGCGTTGCGTGCGGCGCGTGATGGAGCGCAGGTGGCGTGTCCGTGCCCGACGACCGATGCACGCTTGGTCGAACACATTCACGCTGCGAAGGTGGCTCAGGACACAGTCGGCGGACTCTGTCGCGTGCATGTTCTCGGTTGTCCGATCGGACTTGGCTCGTGCGTCGCTGCGGACGAGCGTCTCGATGCGCGCCTCGCCATGGCCGTCATGGGAATCCAGGCCTTCAAGGCCGTGGAGATCGGCTTGGGGCGCGAGTGTGCGCTGCGCTTCGGAAGTCAGGTGCATGATCCGATCGCGTTCGATGCATCGCGATCGGGCGAACCACATCTTGGCTATCTGCGACCGACCAACCATGCCGGCGGCCTTGAGGGCGGCATGACCAACGGCATGCCCGTGGTCGTGACCGGGACCATGAAGCCGATCGCCACGCTGCTTCAGGGCCTGCCGAGCGTGGACCTGCGCACGAAGGCCGCCACGCGCAGCCAGTACGAACGCAGCGACATCAGCGCCGTGGCCGCAGCGAGCGTCGTCATGGAGCATGCGGTGGGGTTCGAGATCGCCCGGGCGTTCCTTGAGAAGTTCGGCGGCGACACCTGGGATCAGGTGCGAGCGTCGCACGACCGTTTTCTCTCGGCTGCCCGCACCTTGTGATTCGGCCGCAGGTGCATGCACGGCTATCTTCCGTGCATGACCACGATGGTTTCCAATCGGTGCATCGATGGTGTGAACAGCGCACGAGAAGGCGCGAGTTCGCGTGAACGCATTCCGGTGGCGGTGTACCAACGGCCGGCAGCGGCGAGCGCCGCCGTCGCCGCCGAGATTGCCGCGCTCGTGCGTGCCAAGGCGGCGAAGGGCGAACGATGCGTGCTTGGGCTGGCCACCGGCAGCACGCCGATGAGCGTCTACAACGAACTCATCCGCCTGCACCAAGACGAGGGACTCTCGTTCGCCAATGTCGTCACCTTCAATCTCGATGAGTACTGGCCCATGCAGCCGCACGAGTTGCAGAGCTACCACCGTTTCATGCGGGAGCATCTTTTCGACCACATCGACATCGATCCCGCCAACGCGCACCTTCCGTGCGGCACCGTTTCTGCGAATGCCGTGCACGCGCACTGCGAGGAGTACGAACGCACGATTCGTGAACATGGTGGAATCGACCTGCAACTCCTGGGGATCGGCCGGACCGGTCATGTGGGCTTCAATGAGCCTGGATCCGGACGCGCGAGCCGCACGCGACTGATCACGCTCGACCGCGTGACGCGCCAGGATGCCGCAAGCGACTTCTTCGGCGAGGAACATGTGCCGCTGCGCGCCGTGACGATGGGTATCGCCACGATCGTCGAGGCCCGTCGCATCGTGCTCATGGCGCTTGGCGAGGGCAAGGCGCCGATCATCGAGCGCTTCGTCGAAGGTGATGTGTCCGTCAGCGTGCCCGCCACCTTTCTGCAAGGGCATCCTGATGCGTTGGTGGTCCTTGATCGCGCCGCGGCGGGTCGGCTCACGCGTGAGCGTTGCCCGTGGTCGGTGCGATCGGTGCGTTGGGACGAGCCCATGGTGCGCAAGGCCGTGCTCTGGCTTTGCGAGACGACGAGCAAGCCCATCCTGAAGCTCACCAACGAGGACTACAACGAGCACCACTTGCAGGACCTGTTGGCGATGCACGGTCGCGCGTACGACCTCAACCTGCGCGTCTTCCGCGAGTTGCAGGAGACGATCACGGGCTGGCCCGGCGGGAAACCGCGCGACCACAAACTCGCGGGTGACATTGATCGGCCGCGCGATCGTGTCCACCCCAAGCGCGTGGTGGTGTTCAGCCCCCATCCCGATGACGACGCGATCTCGATGGGCGGCACGCTCATTCGGCTCGTCGACCAGGGCCACGATGTCCATGTGGCGTACCAGACCAGCGGCAACATCGCCGTCTTCGATGCGGATGCCATGCGTTTCCTCGACTTCGCAAGCGAGTTCAATGCGCGCTTTGGCTTCGATGGAGCGAACACCGAGCGACTAGAGGACGCGCTCGCGGATCGCCTGCGCGCCAAGCGTCCCGGCGAAGTGGATCCGCCGGAAGTTCAGTTGCTCAAGGGCATGATCCGTCGCGGCGAAGCGCGCGCTGCTGGCGTGGCGTGCGGTCTCGCGCACGATCATCTGCACTTCATGGATCTGCCGTTCTACGAGACTGGTCGCGTGCGCAAGCGGCCGCTGGGCGAGGAAGACATCCGGCTCACCGCGGAGTTCTTGGATCGGCTCAAGCCGCATCAGATCTATGCGGCGGGCGATCTCAGCGATCCGCATGGCACGCACCGGGTCTGCCTTGGTGCGGTGCTGGGCGCGCTCCATCGCCTGCGCGACCGCCCATGGATGGCCGACTGCGAGGTGCTGCTGTACCGCGGAGCGTGGCAGGAGTGGGATCTGGAGGACATCGACATGGCCGTGCCACTCTCGCCCGACGAAGTCATGCGCAAGCGTCAAGCGATCTTCAAGCACCAATCTCAGAAGGATCGCGCCCCGTTCCCGGGTGCCGATGAGCGTGAGTTTTGGCAGCGCGCCGAACAACGCAACGCCGCGACCGCAGCACGGTACGACGCCCTCGGATTGCCGGAATACACGGCCATGGAAGCGTTCAGGATCTGGGACGGTTCGCTCGAGTTCTGAGGGGTCTCCGCAGCGATCTTCGGCTGAATCTGGATTTGGCTCGTTCCGGCCTTTGACCGGGGGGCGACGCCATAGGACAATCTTCGGACGGCTCACGGGCCGCGGATTGCGCCACTGGGGATTCCTGCATGCAACGAATGACCATCCGCTGGAGTGTCGTGATGACCGTGCTCGCATTCGTGGCGGGCCACATGGCGACCAGCGCGGCAAGCGCGCAGCAAGCCACGCGCACACCGACCATGCACAAGGGCAAGGCCAAGCGGAGTTTGGTGAAGCAGTCAGCACCCGTGCAGGCAGCGGATGGATCGGCCGGCGGGACGAAGCCCTTGCCGCCAGTCGAGGCGCCTGACAACACCACGCCGACCTCGGTACCGAGCAGTGGCAAGGCGCTTCCAGTGCCCAAGGCGCTTCCAGTGCCCAAGGCGCTTCCAGTGCCCAAGGCGCTTCCAGTGCCCAAAGCCTTGACGCCCGCAGCGGCGGCATCGACGCCGAAGTCGCCGATCGCACCGAATGCACCGACGGCTCCAGTGGTTCCGACGGCCACCGCACCCGCAGCAGCGGCACCGACTCCGAAGTTGCCGATCGCACCGAATGCACCGACGGCTCCAGTGGTTCCGCCGGCCACCGCACCCGCAGCAGCGGCATCGACTCCGAAGTTGCCGATCGCACCGAATGCACCGACGGCTCCGGACGCGAGCGTCCTCGCGGCAGGTCTGAATGCGCAGGGTTCGGGGAGCACGGCCTTGCCGAACGGCGCAGCTCCGACGCCTCCCACGCCAGTTGACTCCAAGAACTCCAGCGTTCGCCGACCGGTGACCGCCAAGACCGTCGGCACGACGCTCGCCACCGCACCGACGAGCACCTCGACATCCAGCGGCGGAGCGACCAATCGCGTGACGGACCCCAATGGTGTTGCCAAACCCGTCGTTTCCGGCACGACGACCGGCGCGTCGAAGCCCAGCATGACCGTCAGCGGTGGCACCGCAACCAAGCCTGCCACGACATCGACGGGCACGACCACGGTGGCCACGGGCACCTCAACATCGAGCGGCACCGTCGGTGGATCGAGCGGTTCGAGCGGATCGAGCGGATCGAGCGGATCGAAGGGTTCATCTGGCACAACGGGATCGACGGTCGTCGGCACCAAGGTGCCAGCGCCAGTGTCGTTTGCGGTTCGCCCCAAAGCCGTGCCCAGCGATCCCAAGTCGGCGCGGTTCCGCGCGCTCGCGTGGTCGCCGGTGTCGGTCGACGGTGTGGACTTTGTGGCGCCATTCGTCTGGGCTGGCTTGCCTGGCAGCCCGGTCGCGAGTGATCCTGCGGCGATCGCAAAGCAGTTGCTGCAACGGCCCCAAGGTCAGCGCGTGCTGTGCTTCTGGGATGTGCTCTATGAACTTGCCGATCACCCGCGCGATCGGATCCAAACTCCCGATGGCAAGCCCACCGAGATCCGCAGCCCATTCATGGACAACGGCATCGAGGCTACGACGCAGCGCGTGAACACCATCCTCGCGGGGATCAAGCGCGCGGGCGCGACGGTCGATGTGCTCGTGCTCGACTATGAGCGCGGCTTCACATGGGATCCGCGATTCGGATCGCTCGACAACGATCCTCGCTGGATCGGCCTAGCCCGCGAACTCGGTTTCAGCGACTTGCGCGGCATGGACGCGGCACGCATTGCGCGATGGAACGAGGTGATGGGCCGATACTTCGATGATGCGATCTCGCGGAGCACCGATGGTCCGCTGCAGTCGTTCTTCCCCGGCGCACGCCTGGCCAACTTCGACTCGTTCGCCAGCACGCCGATGGCACCGGTCCTTGGAAGCGATGGCACGCCGTTCCTTCGTGCCTCGGTGACCGATCGAAACGGCGCGCTCATCGGGCTCGGATCGCACGATTCGTCGCCTTTCTTCGGAGTGTTGCTGCCGAGGACGGCTCAGCAGCGTTTGGACGGCGTCAACCCAATCGGTCAGGATGCGTTCGCGGCCGCGCGACTTGAACTCCACCGTTCGCGCGCGATGCGCCGGTCCGCAGGCCGTGCGCAGATGCCGTGGATCGCGCCTCGAAGTTTGGATGTCGGCACCGTCGTCGCTCAGGCCGCGCCCGGTACCGCCGCACCCATGCGCAGCACGCCCTACTGGGACGAGATGGTGCTGCAGCTTGGCCTTCATGGTGCCGAAGATTTCCTCTACTGGAATCCCGAGGGTGCACTGGCTCCGCAGGCTTCCGTCGCGGCGCTTCCAGGCGATCACCAGATCTTTGATGGACTGCTCGAGGAACTCAACCGCACGCTCGGGCAACAACCTGGCAACAGCGTGTATCGCGAGCAGCCGGGCTTCGACGACCGGATCCTTGCGACCGGTCGCGACGACGGCGAGTCCATCGTGTGGCGCTTCACATTCGATCCGGGCATCGAGAGCGCGCGTGTGTTCTTCACGGATGGCACATCGCTCGTGGTGAACCGCGAGAAGGACCGCCCGGGTGCGTGGATCGCCCATCCCAAGACCAAGTCGCTGGTGTTTGACGCCGACAACACCGCGCCCGTGTTCGAGATCGTCGCTGCCCGCGCCTCTGGCACGAGCGGCACGACGAGCACCGCAACGAAGTCACCCAGTGGAGCGTCGGACCTTGGCGCCGACGCATCGACCGGAGCGAACCGCGGCGCGGGCACCGGTTCGACCGTTGCGACGAGTGGTTCGAGCAGTTCATCTGGAGGCACGACTGGCTCCTCCGGCTCAACGGTCGGCAGTGGCGCGCTCGCCTCGGGCTCAGGTTCGAACGGTGCAACCGACGCGTCAACGGGCGCGACGGGATCATCCGCATCGGGTTCAGCCGGCAACACACTCGAGTCCGCTCGCGCGGTGCTGATTGCGCAACTCACGTCGGAGACGCGCCAGCGCGCGGCCGAGGCGATGGGCACGCTCTTCACGAGCCGTCGTACATCGGACTGGGCAGGCGGATTGTCCTACCGACAGAATCGTTGGGCCTCGATGCTGCAGCAGGCGGCGTCGACCAGTTCGCTGTCGTCGTACCTAGCGGAAGTGAACGCGGAGGGCGCCAAGGTCCTGCTGATCGACCCTGCGCTCTACATCCGACCGCAGACCTTGGAAGAGATCCACCCGCAGTTGCTCGACGCACGCGCGGCTGGGGCGGGTCAGAACCAAGTGGCGTGCGCGCTCGCGTACGCCGACGTCAATCAGTCGGCGCTCCTGCAGCAGCGCGGCGTGATCCTGGCGATCGCGGCGGCGCAGACCGGTGATCCGGCGCTCGTCGCCCGTGCCGTGGACATGCTGCGCGCCTTCGTGGGGCACAATCCGCTCCAGCGACCCGGGACAACGCTCACCTCTTCGGCGATGGTCATGCCCGAGGGCGGTGATGGTGTGTGGCTGGCCACGGCGTGGGGCATCGATGGAATCGTCGGCATGATGTCGGCGCTCGGTGATCGCGTTCCCGCTGATCTGCGAGCTGATCTTGAAGTGTTGCTGCGCCGCGAAGTGCGCACCATCTGCGCGGACTGGGCTGACCAACGCCCATGGTTCGTGCGCATGCGTGCCTTCAACAGCAACCAGTGGATGGAGCCGGCGGCCGCCCTCATCAAGGCGTGTCTTTTCCTTGGCGATCCAGCACTCCTGCCTGCCTACAACCTCGGTGTCGAGAGCCTTGCGGCGTCGCTCTCCGTCCATGGCTCCGACGGCGCGTACCTGGAAGGGTTCTCGTACGCGGCGCAGTCGCTCGGCACGGTCTTCGACATCATCGACGACATGCGCGCGATGGGCGATCAACGCTGCTCGGAGTTCGGCTTCACCGCCAACAACTGGCGCTGGCTCATGCACACGGTCATGCCCGGTGGTCAGGTCGTGAACTGCTACGACAGCGGCCGTTCTGCGCTTCCGGATTGGGGTCGCGCCGCACCGATGCCGCACTTTGGCATCGTGGCCGCGGGTTCCAATCTCGAGGCGCTGAGCAACATGGCGTGGATGTTCCCGCAGGGCCGTGGCGATCTGCCCGGCTTGCGCTACGCATCGGCCGTCGCGGGCCTAGGCGGACCAGCATCGATGACGCTGCCGACCTTCGCGTACTTCCCGTCGCAGCAGGTCGCGACATGGCGCAGTGCATGGGAGCGTCCGTCGGAACCGAGTCGCGCGTTCGGCGTGTGGGTGCGCGGTGGTGCACTGCTCGATGGTCACGCGCACCGCGACCAGGGGCAGGTCTCGGTGTATTCCGGCGATCGTCCGATCCTGATCGATTGCGGCAGCGACTACTCGTACCCGAACCAAGAGGCCACGCTGGCTGCAGCAGCCGGCCACGGCATCATGCAGGTTGGAGCGTTGTCGCCGCGTCATAAGGCGATCTCGGCGCCCATGGTCGTGCGGCGGCTCGATGATCAGGCAGGGTCGGTGCTCGTGGATTCGACGGCCGCGTACA
>Ga0194120_10001127_pt1 | contig 49566 bp, 44 predicted proteins | sample TA2MahCa65mmetaG_FD_148642 | JGI IMG/M metagenome (GOLD analysis project Ga0194120, IMG submission 148642) | Freshwater microbial communities from Lake Tanganyika, Tanzania - TA2015019 Mahale Deep Cast 65m | ecosystem: Environmental > Aquatic > Freshwater > Lake | place: Tanzania: Lake... | reverse complement strand
TTGCTTAAAGTCAGTGGTTTGAAAGGGCCATTCGATTGGTATCTAACATCACAGAGTGGACAAACTCTTACCTGGGGGAAGGCCCTGGATGAAAATGAAATAATAAATCTAGCAAACATTCCCTCCGGTCTCTACCTGCTGAAATGTGCTACATCAGGAGGTAAAACCTATGTTGGCCGTGTGGTCATTCTACCCTGATAGCTTTATAGTTCATTTGACCCTACTTCCAAAATGACTTTCTATCAGTCTTTTAACCTTACTGCCAATAGGATTGTCTCCCAGTCTCTTTATCCTTGTCTCCAATAAGATTATTTTTTAGGTTCCTTGATTTTCCCTCCAAAAACACTGAAGTTAAGGTAGCGGCGGGGTTGTTTACGAAAGTCCTCCATCAACAGATTCAGCGATCGGGCCGACTCATCCAAACGGTGGTAGAGTGAAGAATCCTGTACCATTTTTCCCATGGTTCCATCACCCCTCTCGATTTTCTGTAGAATTGCTGACAAAGAGGCCAGATTCTGATTGAGTGAAGTGAGTGTAGGCTGTAGGGAAAGGACCGACAAGCTGTCGCTGAGCTTGCCTGCATTCTTGATAATATTATTGATTTGCTCGTTGTTTTTCGCCAGATTTCTGCTGACCGATTGCATATTGGTTATGCTTTGGTTGAGCGGATCCTTCAGGGATGAGCTCATTTCCGCCAATTGAGCCGTGGCAATTTCAACGTTGCCCACCGTTCGGTTGAGTTCATCGGGATCGATGGCTCCCAATAATCGCTGGGTAGTCTGCAACAAACTATCGATCCGATTGCGCATGGGGGTCACCTGATCCGCAATTTTCTCTAGCAGTGCTGTTTCAACTGTTCCTACAAGCGTGTCGTAAGAGTTGGTTACCTCAAGATTCGTTGAGAACAGGATTTCAATGGCCCGGGTATTGAACAGGTCAGTACTGATCACCCTGGCTTCGGAACCAACCGGGATCTGAATATCCTCACGGGCATAAAATTCTATAAGGACTCCTTCCGGCTGTAAAATAACCTCACGGACCGACCCGACCTTCACTCCCCTAAACAAAACAGGGGAAGATGATTGAAGGTTTAGGGCGTTGGGGTATCGTACGTAATAGGTAAGGTTACTGTTGAAAACGTTTTCACCCTTTAAAAAATTAAAACCAAAAATAAGTAACCCAATAGCCAAGGCCGCAAACAGACCCAACCGTACTTCCTGTTTGCCAATTTTAAATCTGTCGGAGTTGGAATTCTGCATAAAAAAGTTGGATAAAGGATTCTTGTCGAATTAGGGTTGATCGGTTTCTTTTTTATACTGGCTAAATGCTTGCGCAATGGCCGTGGTGATTTTATCCTCCCCCTCTGGCGTATTGAGAAAGCCTTCCTCTTGGGGGTTGGTCAGAAAACCGGCTTCGATTAACAGTGCAGGCATGGTTGTGCGGTATAGCACCAGAAACCCAGCCTGCTTCACGCCCCTCGAATGTCGACCGGCGAGTGACTTAAACTGCTCCTCAACCAAGCCAGCAAGACGAATGCTCTGGTTGCGGTAGGCCGACTGGAACAACTCGAAGACGATATGAGCCGTGGGATCTCCGGGGTTGAATCCGTCATAATTCTGAACGTAATCGCTCTCCATCAAAATCGACGCATTTTCGCGTTTGGAAACCGACAGATTGGCCTCCGTAACATGAAGCCCCTGAGTGTAGGTTTCAGTTCCAAAGGCCGTGGGCTTGGCACTATTCAGGTGAATCGACATAAACAAATCCGCCTGCTCACGATTGGCGAGAGACGCCCGTTGGTGAAGTTCCAAAAACCGATCGTCCTGGCGGGTATACACCACTTTCACATCGGGGTGGCGTGCCCGGATTTTACGCCCAACTTCTGTAGCCAACCTTAAAGCCACATCTTTTTCCTTTGAACGAGCGCCCAAACATCCCGGATCGTTTCCGCCGTGTCCTGCGTCTATGACCACCGTCCTCAGCTTAAACGCCCTCAAACCGGTCGGTGAAAATCCACACAACACCAGAGCAGTGGTAATGAGAACGGCAATCAGCCGCTGGCTGGCGTGGTTGTTGCGGCTTTGGCTACCTTTGTGCACCATATTTAATCGAAAAGCAAAGGTAAAAGGTGTAGGGTGATAAAGAACGTAAAAATTACGGGAATTCTTGTGGTTCTGATTTTCATAGCGGGCTTGACTAGAACTAATCTTGTCAGCGCTCAGGATTCAACGGCCAAACAGAAAAAGGTTCCTCCCGTTGAAATGAAAACGGTTACAACCGATTCAAAGTTAAATCCGGAATACGACACGATCCAACCTAAAACCGTAAAATCCATCAGTTCCCGCTCTCTGCTCGATGCCCCGGTTCGCTATGGATCGGTCGATTCATTGGTGCTGGATGTACAGCAATCCCGAGCCTATCTCTATCGCGATGCCCATATGGAATACGGTGAGATCCAATTGAAAGCATATCAGATCGAGCAGGACTGGAAGAGGAGGGAAATCACCGCCACCACAGGCACCGACAGTTTGGGTGTACCCCTCGGCAAACCCACCTTTCAGGATGGGGAACAGACCTTCGACAGCGAACGCATCCGCTATAATTTCCGAACCAAGCGGGCCAGCGTGTCGAAATTGGTGACTCAGGACGGGGAGCTTTATATGGTGGGCCGATCGGTGCGCCTCAACAATGATCGTAGCATTTATATGAAAAACACGCAGATGACCACCTGCTCCAATACCGATGACCCCCATTTCTATTTAAACCTCTCCAAAGCCCATATAGTACCCAATAAACGAGTTGTGAGTGGTCCCGCTTATCTGGTGATGGCCGGTGTTCCCCTGCCTGTCGGTCTTCCGTTTGCCATCATACCATCACTTAAAGGCCAGCGCTCCGGACTCCTGCCCCCTGAATATGGTCGCTCCCCCGAATTGGGCTTCTTCCTCCGCAATCTGGGGTATTACTTCGCCCTGAGCGACTACCTTGACCTCACACTTCGGGGTGACCTATATTCCCTGGGAAGCCATCGTCTGAGTCAAGCCTTGCAATACACCCGACGCTATCGCTATTCGGGTCGGCTCGAACTCAGCTATAGCAACCAGCAAAGAGGCGATGCCCGGGCGGATGACCGCATGTTGAACCGCGACTTTTTCATCCGCTGGAACCACCAGCAGGATGCTAAAGCTCATCCATTCCGTCGGTTCACAGCCAGTGTGACGGCTGGCACCAGTACATTCTTGTCGAACAACTCGTTTGCGACTACCCAATTCCTTCAGAATCAGTTGAATTCTTCAATATCCTACAACCAAAGCTTTGCTAATAGTCCCTTCCGCCTCTCTCTGGCCGCGCGACACAATCAGAACACCCAAACGAAACAGATTAATCTCACACTTCCCGAAGGCTCACTGAACATGAATCGGGTGGAACCCTTCAAAAGGAAGATCCAGCTCGGTGAGGCAAAATGGTACGAGAAAATCGGTCTCACCTATCAAACCAATTTCCGGAGCACGACGCAGGCCCCCGACAGCACTTTTTTCTCGAAGGCCTTATTGCGAAATTTCAACGGGGGAATTCAACATAGCCTGCCTATAAGTTCAGCCGCTATAGTTCTCGCGCGCTACCTCCAATTCACACCTACACTCACCTACAACGAACGCTGGAGCATACGACAGTTTAACCATTTTTATGACGATACCGCACGAGTTGTGCGGGTCGATACGGTGGATGGATTCTACCGCAACTACGACTACAGCCTCAACATCAGCATGAACACCCGTATCTACGGACTCATACAAACGAAAAGGGGACGGATCGCCGCTTTGCGTCACGTTCTGAATCCGCGTATCAGTTATTTATGGCGCCCAGACTTTTCCGACCCTGCCTTTGGCTTCTTTCAACGAATTCAGAGCGACAGTCTCGGGAACACTCGACTCTATGACCGTTTCGCCGGACTGGGATACGGAGGCACAGGTTACGGACGCAGCAACTCCATTAATATCTCTGTGGATAATCTGGTGGAGGGAAAATGGAGAACCAAAACCGACACGGGGCAAGTGATCAGAAAATTCAGGATTTTTGACTCATTCGGGCTCAATGGAGCCTACAATCTGGCAGCCGACAGTTTCCGGCTTTCACCGATTCAACTCAGTGGGAGAACCAATTTTACGGATCGGCTCAGTATGTTTTTCACAGCAAGCCTGGACCCCTACAGTACGGATGAAAACGGCAAGCGCACGAGTCGCTATCGCTGGCAGGAAGGACAGGGGTTGACCCGGATGACCTCTGCCAATTTTACAATCAACGGCAGCCTGCGCAACCGTTCAGAGAAAACCAACCGTGCGCCATCGCTGGTGGACCGATTGGCAGCCACACCCAGCAGCGACCCCCGTGAACTGCAGGAGCGTGAGTACCTGATGCGCCAGGCCCAAACGCAGTTCATCGATTGGGAAATTCCCTTTCAGGCCAACTTCAATCTGGCGGTCGGACTTCAAAGAAGTTCCATACCATCTCAAAAGGATCTGCTCAACGCCGCGGTAGACCTAAATGGTGATTTTAATTTGACAGACGGGTGGAAAATCGCCTGGCGCACCGGTATCGACCTGGTGCACAAAAAGCTCAACCCTACCATGCTCAATGTGTTTCGTGACTTGCATTGCTGGGAGATGAGCTTCAATCTGGTGCCGTTCGGTACCTATCGTTCTTATACATTCACGCTCAATGCCAAAGGTCGAACTCTGCAATCACTACGGCTCACCCGTCGCCGCGACTGGTACGATCTAAACAGTTTTTAGGGGTGACTTTGCCATACACCTATGGAGTTTGAGCGGCTCGAACACCATGCAAACCGGCAAAACCGAAAAGCAGCGTTGAGGCGTAAACCCGTCTAAATCTCCCGCCCTATATCCCAATTCTCGAGGTAATCGGCCATCCGACGTACAAACATGCCGCCCAAGGCCCCGTCCACTACACGGTGGTCGTAGGAGTGCGACAAAAACATCATCTGTCGGATACCAATCAGGTCACCCGTCTCCGTTTCGATGACCGCGGGCTTTTTACGGATAGCGCCCAGAGCCATGATGGCCACCTGAGGTTGCGGAATGATGGGTGTGCCCATGACATTCCCGAAGGTGCCCACATTCGACAATGTGTAGGTTGCACCCTGAATTTCTTCAGGCTTTAGTTTACCCAAACGGGCACGATTTGCCAGGTCGTTCACTTTTTTAGCCAGTCCCGCCAAATTGTACTGATCGGCATTGTGAATCACCGGCACAATTAGGTTTCCATTGGGTAAAGCGGCCGCCATCCCGATATGAATATGCTTCTTGCGGATCAGATGGTGTCCGTCCACCGAAACATTAATCATGGGAAAATCCTGAATGGCCCTAACAGCCGCCTCAATAAACAGAGGCGTGAAGGTTAGTTTTTCACCATAACGCTCCTCGAATGATTTCTTGATTTGGTCGCGCCATTGAACAATCCGGGTTACATCAGCCTCTACGAATGAAGTAACATGCGCTGAAATTCGTTTGGATGCCACCATATTGTCGGCGATCATCCGCCTCATACGATCCATTTCTATAATCTCAGTATCGGCTTCTGCCATGGGTACTGCCGATGCAGGATGCTGAAGAGCATCTTTTGAAGCGATAGCGGACTGGGCTGAGCGGGTACCTGTGGAAATGGCATTATCTAGGGCAGAACTAGCTTGGGAAGGCGATGAGGCCTGCGCAGACGATTTATGCTCTGTTTTTCCTGATGAACGCCGTCCCACATAGGCCAAAATATCTTTTTTGGTAACCCTTCCCTCGGCACCGCTACCCTGGATTTGCTCCAATTCGGCCATTCCAACTCCTTCAGATGATGCGATGCTTAAAACCAATGGAGAATAAAAACGACCGCCCCCGCGTTGGTTTTGACCAACCGGATTAATAGCTTCAGTCAACCGTGCCGTTCCGACGGGCAATGTGTCGGCGGCCACAGTCGAGGGGACTTCCACAACCGTGGATGAAGAAACCGCAGGGGAGGTCTGCGATATTTCATTAGCGTCGGATGAAACCGATTTAACAGCCGAACCGCTGGTGTCGATCCGGGCCAAAATACTGCCCACCTGCACTACATCTCCCTCGGCAAACAAAACCTCTTTGAGCGTGCCGGCGACGGGTGACGGGACCTCCGAATCGACCTTATCGGTAGCAATTTCCAACACCGCCTCATCGAGGCTAATCGAGTCACCCTGTTTTTTGAGCCACTTCAGGATGGTGGCCTCCATGATGCTTTCGCCCATTTTGGGCATGACCAGATCGAAATTTGGCATAGCTTGGATTTGCAATGAGGGTGTAACGGCTGAAATTTACAGAAACATGTATCGCTTCATATCCAAAGGCTGCAAAGTTAACACGAAAAACGCACCGAAGGGTGCTATAAGGTGTCCCTGCGGCCTCTTTTTAGGCAGACCACACGCTTTATAATTGAACAAAATAATCACAATCCCTGTCTGACCGAATCCTCGTTCAACATTTTCCACAAAAGAAATAAGGCCGTCATCGCTGCGCGTTGTTGAATCAATTCTCGGGTACCACCCAAGCGGTAGTGACGTTGAATCGCGGAATGAGGCCCGTGAACTCCAATCCAAATAGTGCCGATGGGCTTGTCATCGCTCCCTCCATCCGGGCCGGCAATTCCGCTGATCGATACCGAATAGTCACACCTCAATTGGCTTCTCGCACTTAAAGCCATAGCAGCCACGGTTTCGGCACTGACAGTTCCATATACCGAAAGAACTTCCTCTTGCATGCCCAAAAGGCTGCATTTGACGTCATTGTTGTAGGCTACAAATCCTCCCTGAAAATATCGGCTGCATCCGGCCACGGAAGTCAGAAGCCGAGATACTTCACCACCCGTACAACTTTCAGCAAGGCCCACGGTTGCCGATAATCGAAGTAGAGCCTTACCCACGGCATCGGGCAGGCGTTCATCTCCATTCCCGCAGATGTGGTGCCCCAACAATGACTTCAAGTCGTCTCCCAGTTGCTGAAGTTGCGTTTCCAATTCTGGGACTGGCCGACCCATGGCGCTGAGACGTAGGCGTACCATGCCTGGACTAGGCAAATAGGCAAGGCGGATGTTGTCGGGCAGGGCCAGCTCCCAGTCTGCAATAGTTTCGGCAATCATGGATTCCTCCATACCACAAGCGACATAAGTGTGATGCAAAAGGGTAGGGATTTCTACCTTTGTGCCCAGCAGGGGCATCAGCCGATCGGAAACCAGGTGTTTCATTTCATATGGCACCCCGGGTAAGCTCACTACCATGCAATCCTCATGATCCCAGAGCATCCCCTGAGCCGTACCCAAATCGTTGAGGAGAATGTGGGCATTGTCGGGAAGGTTTGCTTGTTGGCGGTTGGCTTCGCCTGGATTCCTTCCTCTTTCAACAAACCACTTCTCGATTCTCTCGAGCACTTCATTATTGGTTGTGAGCCGGCCGCCAAAAAATTCGGTCAGACAAGATTTGGTTCGGTCGTCGCGTGTAGGGCCCAATCCACCGGTCAAAATCACCAACTGTGCTCTTCCCATCGCCAGGCTTAGGGCTTCCAGAATTTCCCCCGGTTCGTCACCCACACTCAGAATTCTGCCTACCTGCCACCCGGCCAACGCTAATTCTTGTCCGATCCAGGCAGAATTGGTATCCACCACCTGTCCGATCAAAATCTCATCGCCAATGGTTATGATCTCAGCCCTTGGGGTAGGTCTTAAGTGATGCGCATCGATTAAATTTTCTTCCGCTTCTTTGTGGATATCTGAAGTGTCTTTTTTCATGCTTTAAATTTGTAGATTCGTGTCTACCGTTTGGTACACAAAAATCAAGATTTATGCTGAGCCCTCGTGCACTATTTCAGATCGTATGTGTGGGGATGATCATTAGCGTATTGGAAACGCATGCTCAGATCACCCTTACACGGGATCAACTGCCTCGGGCGGGCGATTCGGCTCAAATTATGAACGCCCGTCTTACCCTACCTGGCACCCGATACGCCGCAACTGGTCCGGGTAGCAATTGGGATTTCTCCGACCTTCAGCCCCTCACGCCTGATTTGGTCTGGTATCGCCCAGGAATTCAAACCCCCTATTTTCTCTTTCTGAACGCTTTTGGCACCAAGGTGCAGGACAGCCTCAATCTGGTTGTGGTTTCCCTCCAGAATGTTTTCGAATTTTACAACGTCAACAATTCCCGATGGGCAGCGGTGGGTCGCGGTTTCACAGTGAGCGGCATTCCGATTCCGTCATTTTACACCGACAACGATGAAATTTTCTTTTTTCCGCTCACCTATGGCCGGAAAGACAGCAGTACGTTTGCCTACAAAATCGGTATTCCGACTGTGGGCGAATATGCCAGCCGTGGCGGGCGGGTCACCCAGGTCGACGGCTGGGGAAGCATCACGACACCTCAGGGAACCTTCGAATGCCTCAGAATCAAAAGTACCCTTCGCATTCTGGATAGCCTGACCTTTCAGGGAAACACCATCGGGGTGCCCCTTCGAACGGAAATCGAGTATTACTGGTTGAGTCGCGAAGAACGCATACCCATACTAAAAGTTCGCGGTACCTCGTTTTTCGGTCTTTTCAATCCTACTCTTGTGCAGTATCGGTTCACTCCAAAAGGCGGTGTGCCACCACCGGATGTTCCGGTTGCAGATGGTGATTTTTTACTATATCCCAATCCAACCGACCGCATGCTGTATGTGGCCGTCGGTCGACTGGACCAGATCAGACGTCTGCAACTGATGGATCAGTTGGGTCGGGTTTTTCGCGACATTCCTGCTCCAGTCCGCCCGATGCTTGATCTGGACGATGTTCAGGCTGGAATCTATACGGTTCGGGCTGAATGCAGCTATGGAACTTATGTGAAAAAAGTGGTAGTCGCCCGCTGATGTGGCAGCTAAATATGGCTTTGAGTTTTTGATAAATGCAACAGTATCACGACTTATTAAAACATATTATTGACCATGGTGCACGGAAATCGGACCGCACTGGCACCGGCACCCTAAGCATCTTCGGATACCAGATGCGCTTTACATTAGAGGAGGGTTTTCCGCTCGTTACGACCAAAAAGCTACACCTAAAGTCCATCGTTCATGAATTATTGTGGTTCATAACCGGAAACACCCACATTGGCTACCTCCAAGAAAATGGGGTGAGCATTTGGGATGAATGGGCGGATGAACAGGGCAACCTCGGACCGGTCTATGGACAGCAGTGGCGCAGTTGGTCGACTCCCTCTGGCCATAGCATCGACCAATTAAAGGAGGTGCTCCGATCTCTTCGGGAATCTCCCGACTCGAGGCGACATCTGGTGTCGGCCTGGAATGTTTCCGACATCCCTCAAATGGCTCTCCCGCCTTGTCATGTTCTTTTTCAGTTTTACGTGGCTGATGGCCGTCTCTCCTGCCAGCTCTACCAGCGGTCTGCCGATGTGTTCCTTGGTGTGCCTTTCAACATTGCCTCCTATGCACTGCTGACCCATATGATGGCTCAGGTGAGTGGACTGCTGCCGGGCGAATTCATCCACACCTTTGGGGACGCGCATATCTACCTAAACCATATGGAGCAGGTAGAACTGCAGTTGTCACGCTCCGCACGAGTGCTTCCCCGTCTGCGACTGAATCCTAAGGTGTTCGATTTATTTGCATTCCGCTACGAAGACATACATTTCGAGGGCTACGACCCACATCCGGGGATAAAGGCACCCGTTGCGGTATAGAATGAATCGTTTGTCGGCGGGATTGAGTTAGAAGATTATTTTCGATGTACATGAATATTTATGAAGCAAACGACTTTCCGGCGAAACCCCGATTGAATCTACTTGTGGCTGCTTCTCAGAACGGGGTAATCGGGCGAAACAACACGCTGCCCTGGCACCTTCCGGAGGATTTGAAGCGATTTAAGGAGCTTACTATGGGGCATATCTGCCTGATGGGTCGTTCCACCTATGAAAGCATTGGCCGAGAGCTTCCTGGTCGAATTTTCGTTGTCTTAAGTACACGTGCATCGTTCCGTCCACCCGATGTTTGTGTCTTCAGTACAGTCCATCAGGCTCTCAAGGCACTTGCCGACCAGCAAGAAGTGTTCGTCATCGGCGGGGGAAAGGTATATGCCGAACTGATGGCATACGCCAGTCGGATTTTTTTAACCCGCATTTATTTGGACGTGGATGGGGATACCCAATTTGATTTTCCGGAAAGCGAATGGGTAATCTGCAGTCGGTCGGGTAGGCTCACCTCAATAAGTGGGTTGGATTACGAATTCATCGACTACCAACGGAAGGCCGCCCAAAAATTCTGAACCGGATTTGATCAGGGGATGCGTATCCCTGCCCATCATCGGTTAATTATGTTTTTGCTAATATGCTCTGGCAAACAAAACCCTCTGCCGAGAAGGGGCTCCTGTAAGAATACAATGACCCGATTCAACCGGATTGTCAAGGGGAATGCAACGAATGGTCGCCTTCGTGCGTTCCTTAATCAGCTCCTCGGTTTCAGATGTGCCATCCCAGTGGGCCGAAATGAAACCACCCCCGCGGTCGAGCAACCGTTCAAATTCCTCCCAGGAATCGGCCCTATGCATGTTTTCATTGCGAAAGTCGAGCGCTTTCTGGTAGATATTAACCTGTATGGCCTCCAACAAATGGATAATCTTCGGGGCTAGATCCGCCTGTTGCATCAGCATTTTTTCACGGGTATCGCGACGAACTACCTCTATCGTGCCCTGCTCGAGGTCGCGCATACCCAAGGCAAGCCGAATGGGAATGCCCTTGAGCTCCGACTCAGCGAATTTGTAGCCCGCACGATGGTTGTCGTCGTGGTCGAACTGCACCCGCACACCGGCCGAACGCAGTTCCTGTTCCAGTCGGGCTCCCGCTTCGCGTAGCGCAGTCTGACTTTCGGATCCCTTGTAGATGGGAATGATGGTCACCTGAATAGGGGCTAGCCGCGGAGGCAAGACCAAACCATCGTCGTCGCTGTGTGCCATCACCAGGGCTCCCATCAAACGGGTCGAAACCCCCCATGAAGTGGCCCAAACAAATTCCCGCTCACCATCTACTCCGGTAAATTGAACATCGAAGGCCTTGGCAAAATTTTGCCCCAGAAAATGGGAGGTGCCGGCCTGAAGGGCTTTTCCGTCCTGCATCAACGTCTCAATGCAATAGGTGTCGATTGCACCCGCAAAACGCTCCTTTTCGGTTTTTACACCCTTGATTACCGGAAGCGACATCCATTCACGGGCAAAGCGGTCATAAACTTCCAGCATTTTGCGCGTTTCCTCTACGGCCTCTTCCGCCGTAGCGTGGGCCGTATGTCCTTCCTGCCACAAAAATTCGGTGGTACGTAGAAACAAGCGTGTGCGCATTTCCCAGCGAACCACATTGGCCCATTGGTTGATGAGCAAGGGGAGATCCCGGTAACTTTGGATCCAGTCGCGGTATGTATTCCAGATGATGGTTTCGGATGTGGGCCGTACAATGAGTTCTTCATCCAAACGCGCTTCGGGGTCCACCTCTATACCCCCATCCTTGCCGTTGCGCAAGCGGTAGTGGGTCACTATTGCGCACTCTTTGGCAAAACCATCGACGTGGGTGGCTTCGCGACTAAAAAACGACTTGGGGATGAATAAGGGGAAATAGGCGTTGCTGTGCCCTGTTTCTTTGAACATGCCGTCGAGGGCATCGCGTATGCGCTCCCAGATTGCAAAGCCGTAGGGTTTGATTATCATACATCCCCTTACGGCAGAGTAATCGGCCAGTCCCGCCCTTAGGACCAAATCGTTGTACCACTGAGCATAATCCTGTGTTCTGGGGGTAATTTCTTTGGCCATATTTCTTTTGTGTTTGCTTTTTGTCTATTTTTACAAAGGGGAACAAATATAGCAATACGAGCGTTTACACTTTGTCTTAAAAATGACGTCATGTTGAACCTGCTTTCAGCTTTCCGAAGGTCTTCTTTTGTCGCACTGGTGATCTTGAGTGTTGTGTTCACGGGTTGCTCATCCTATGAAATGACCCGGTTGAAACGGATGAGTTTTAGCGATGATTTGTACACCGATGCTGGTGCGGGTCAGTCGGGAAACTTTATCAGGCCAAATTCGGACAGCGATCCGTACAACGATTACCTGTCTGACGGGCGTAGTGTTCGGCGTTTGTCGCGCTCGGGCCGTTTGAATCGCTATGATCCCGATCTGGGCTGGGCCGGTCGGTTCGGAAACCCCCTCTGGAGCAATCCGGGCTGGAATTATGGAATGGGTGGATTTTATGGCTGTAGGAGCTATATGCTCTACAACCCATTTTTACCCCCTTATTGGGGCATGAACCCGGGTTTTTCTATGGGTTGGGGTTCCCCATATGGCATAAATCGTTCGTGGGGCTATGATCCTTGGATGTATGGCGGAATGGGGTGGGGTGGATACGATCCATGGGGATGGAATTCTTGGAGCAGTCCGTGGTGTAACAATTGGGGCATGAATTCGTATTGGGGATGGAACAACGGGTGGAATAATGGATGGAACGGATGGAATCATGGGGGTTCGGGCATCTGGGTTTCGTCGGTCCCCGCGCTTAAGCCTTCACCAACCCGTGCCACTTTGCCTGGGTCTTCCTTGCCCGGGTTTGTTCAACGCGGGAAAACCCGTGCTCCGACCCGGCAGCCCAATGCACTGGCTGGCGGTGGTTTTTCAGGTCGTATTTCGGGCGCAGGTAGTCAAAATTTATCGTCAGGTACATTGCCATCCAATACGACGGAGACGGGTGGGAGCTCCCGGAGGACTCAAACGCGTCGATTGGCCGGTACAGAATCTACCATATTTGGCTCTTCACAAGGTAGGGTTTCCCGCAGCCTACGGTCAGCGGAAGTCCCACAACGAAACGAAGTACGCTTTCCGTACGCTACTCCTGGCACCGGTATTCCCGAAGAGGCCGAGGTGAAGGGTTCCCATACATCCACTCGCTATTATACCCCACCGCGCTCGGGTTCGTCGGGTTCCTTCGGCTCGTACACGCCTTCCCGTTCATATACCCCATCGCGCCCGGGTTCGTCAGGTTCTTTGGGAACCTACACCCCGAAATCTTCGTCGTCCAGCACTCCATCGAGATCATACTCACCCTCAGGGTCATCGACACCATCTCGATCGTATTCTTCGCCGCGCTCTTCGGGTTCCTCCACGCCTTCGGCTTCTTCGAGAAGTGGATCCTCCGGATATTCGCGACCTTCCACACCTACATCAAACGGAAGCAGACCCACCTCATCTGGTCGTCCACGATGAGGATAACAATTATCCTCTCTTTCATGGTTGCCGGCGGTCTGCTTTTTTCGGGCGCAGTACATGCTCAGTATGCTCTGGATATGTTGCAACTGAGTCAGTTTCAGCCGGTGGGTTCGGCTCGATTCACTGCATTGGGCGGGTCATTTGCAGCTTTGGGTGCCGACTGGGGGGGCGCGACCATGAATCCGGCCGGTTTAGCGGGCTTTCACACCTCGGTGCTTGGGTTATCTGCCTCATTAGGGTCGGAAGGGGCTCGTTCTGAATACCTGAGCAACAGCGTTCGAAGCGGTCGGGGAGACGTACGTATCCCGTCGCTCGGAATCGTGGTGGCAGAAAAGCCCCAAGAGAGCGGTTCCGGATGGAGGCGGGTTCATTTCGGTTTCACGCTCAATCAGACTGCGGTGTATTCGGGTCGCTGGCAGCTCAATGGACTCAATCTGAAAACGAGCCTGGTCAACTATTTTCAGGAAGAGGCTAATTCGGGAGTGGCTTTTGTGGCTGCACAGTATCCGTTTACCGCTGCACTTGCAGCACGAACCGGACTCATTTATCCCCAGAGTCCGGGTGACAGTACCTCATATTATTTTTCGATTGTTTCCGGGGGAGGAGTACGGCAGAAGGAAGAGGCCCGGAGCGGCGGACAAATGTCGGACTATCAATTTACACTGGCTGGAAACTGGCAAAATAGGTTGCATTTTGGGGTATCACTCAGCATCCTCAGTGCACGGTTCGATCGGGTAACCGAGTTTTCGGAAACGGATGAGGCCGATACCATTCTCAAATTTAAGTCATTGCGCTACATACAAAGCATATATACAGTGGCTGATGGGTTTGAATTGAAGCTCGGAGCCATTTTCAAGCCCACAGAAGCCTTACGTCTGGGCTTTTCGTACGTTCCCCCGTCACGACTGACAGTAGAGGAGGATTTTCAAACAGATTTGGAAGCCACCCTCGATTCGGTGCCCACTTATGCGTACGCTTCCTCTCCGGTTTTTGCACCATTTGAGTATAAATTTCGAAGACCGGCACGCACCAGCGTGGGTCTTGCCGTGGTGGTCCGCAACAAGGGCCTGATCACAGCGGGCTACGACCATATGTCGTTTCAGCGCATGCGGGTTCGTACCGAAGGTCTCGACGCCGGAACATCGGAATGGGCCAGAGGGGTGAACAGCGACGTAAACGCTTTGTTTTCGTCGACCGGCACCTTCCGCCTGGGGGGAGAAGGCCTGCTGGGACCCTACGCGTTTCGGGTCGGTATGGCCTACACAACATCGCCCTTTCTGCGCGAACTGAACACGGGTGGGGGCAACCGTGTTCAACGTGAAGTTTCATTGGGCGCGGGTTACCGCAAAGATCCCTATATGGTGGATTTGTGTGTATCGAATCGTTCCCGGGATATCTACCGCGAACCCTATACTTTGTCGCCGCCTTCCCCCAATTTTGGTGCATCCATCAGGCAATACCGCACCGAACTATTGTTGAGTTTAGGCATGCGCTTTTAATCGAATCCGTATCTTATTCCAGATTCATTTCTTCCTCGATTTGAGCCAATAATCCGTGTGCTACCTGCTTTGCGTGCTCATCGGCCTCACTTTCGGCACAACGAAGGGCATCTGACGCAAAGGCATGCGCTTCCGTAAATTTTTGTTGCGCGAACAGCAGTTCGGCCAATCGGTGGAGTGCTGGCAAGTAGTTGGGGTGTTTCAGCAGCAAATCCCGCCATATTTGTTCGGCCTTTTGCCAATGAGCATGTTTTTCCCATTCGAGTCCGAGTGCATACCGGAGAAAGGGATCCAGTGGATTTTGTTGCGTGAGCATTTTGAGTCGTTCCATTCGCTCGATCCCTCTACTTTCATGCGTCATTTATCCTTATTTTTGCATTTTATCTCGCACTTCATTTCTCAAAAATATGAACATAATGGTATGTCTGAGCCAGGTGCCGGACACCACAACGCGCATCGTGTTTACAGCCGATGGTAAGTCTCTCGACAAAAGTGGGGTTCAGTTTATCATTAATCCCTACGATGAGTTGGCCCTCACCAAGGCTCTTGAATTGAATGAGGCATTGGGCTCAGGCAGCGTAACCGTGGTTCATGTCGGCCGGGCTGACTCAGAATCCAATCTGAGGAAAGCCATGGCGATCGGGGCCGATAAAGCCATTCGGGTGGATGCGGATGCCACAGACTCCATACAGGTGGCACGTGAACTAAAAGCCGTGGCAACTAAGGGAAATTATGACCTGATACTCTGTGGCAGGGAGTCGATCGATTACAACGGGGGCGTGGTTGGAGGTTTGCTTGCTGAGCTGTTGGGTTTGCCACTTATCAACATTATGACGTCCATGAGTAGCAATGGCAAAGACGCTGAAGTTTCCTTTGATGTGGATGGCGGACGTGCTTTTGCGCAGGTTTCGCATCCGTTTGTGGCTACCTGTCAAAAGGAACTCACAGAGCCCAGAATCCCCAACATGAGGGGCATCATGATGGCCCGAACCAAGCCATTGGAGGTTGTTTCGGCCGAGACCGATTCAGGCCCTACCCAGGTATCCCGTTTTGATCTTCCCCCGGCCAAATCTGGTTGCCGTTTTGTAGATCCTGCCGACATGGATCAATTGGTGACCTTATTACACGAACAGTCCAAGGTAATTTAATGAACTACCCCTAACAAAACCATAGAAAAATAGAATGTCTGTACTCGTTTTTGCACCCGTTCAGGGTGGTATCCTGAAAAAAGTGGCTCTAGAAGCCGTGTCGTTCGGGGTAAGGTTGGCCCGTAGTCGGCAATCAGTCTGTAGTGTACTTTGTTCGGCCAGCGCATCTGCTGATACCGTTAAACAGCTTTTGGATTTAGGCGTTTCAGTGAACTACCGCGTCGATCACGACTTATCGGATTCCGATTCGGTAACGTATTATATGGCGCAGGCGGCAGCAAGTTGCGGAGCGCAACAAATCGTGGTTTCAAACACCTACATGGGTAAGTCAGTGGCCCCACGGCTGGCTGTGCGTATGGGTATTCCCCTGGCATCGGGCGTGATCGATTTTCCGCAAGCCTCAGAAACCGGTTGGGAGGTTCGTCGCTCCGTATTTTCAAACAAGGGATACGCAAATCTACAGGTGCAGGGTAATTCCTGTGTCATATCGATTACCCCCAATTCTTTCGCAACCGAAAGCCATCCTTCGGGGGAAATGAAAACCGAGCATATGGTTGTTGCAAAGGGTGCACAGGAAGGTAAAATTCGCCTGAACAGGGTGGATCGGGTGGCGGGTAAAATACCGTTGACCGAGGCGGAGCGCGTGGTTTCGGCTGGTCGCGGGTTGAAGGGCCCTGAAAACTGGCATTTGGTGGAATCGTTGGCCTCGAGTCTCGATGCCGCCACCGCATGTTCAAAGCCGGTAAGCGATATGCACTGGCGCCCGCATGAGGAGCATGTCGGACAAACCGGAATCACCATCAAACCGGATTTGTACATTGCAATTGGCATATCAGGAGCGATTCAACATCTGGCTGGTGTGAGTTCCAGTAAAGTGATTGTGGCCATCAACACCGACAGGGAGGCCCCCCTTTTTAAGGTGGCCGATTATGGGATTGTTGGGGATGCATTCGATGTATTACCTCGCCTAACGGAAGCCGTACAGCGGTTTAGAGCCGCCCACGTCTAATGAAGAAAATTGAACTGCAAATAATTGCTCTTTCGGACAGCAACACCTCGGCCAACTCCTATGCCCTCATCTTGGGAGAGAAGGGTGGTGGACGAAAGTTGCCAATCATAATCGGTGGCTTCGAAGCACAGGCCATAGCGATCGAATTAGAGAATATGAAGCCGGCCAGGCCTCTGACGCATGATTTATTTCGGAATTTTGCGGGTGAATTTGATATTGAGATTGAGGAAGTAGTCATAGCAGATTTGAGGGAGGGAATCTTTTATAGTCGATTGCATTGCCGGCAGGGCAACGAAGTACGACAGATTGATGCACGTACCTCAGACGCGTTGGCGCTTGCAGTTCGGTTCGGTTGTCCGGTCTACACTTTCGCGCACGTTCTGGATTCGGGTGGCGTGATCCTGGATTCCGATAAAAGCCAGGACTTAACAGGTACTCATTCCGATTTGGAAAAATCGGATGAAGTTTTGTCTAAAAAGACTGAGTACAAACCGTCTCCCTATCGAAAATTGGGTTTTGCTGAATTGCAGGAGCGACTGCAGCAGGCAGTTGAAGGGGAAAACTATGAGGAAGCTGCGTTGATTCGCGATGAACTGAAGAAAAGGGGAATCATTTAAAGCCGAACACTCTTTTTCATATACACTTACCGTACTTTTCATTAGGTTTGAACTATGATGATGGCATTACTGAACGGACTAATCGGATTATGTTCCTTGTTGGGACTTCTATATCTCTTATCTGAAAACCGCAGGAGAATTTCCTGGCGTACCATCCTGCCTGCGCTTGGACTCCAGCTTGCTTTGGCGGTAATGGTGTTGAAAGTGCCGCTGGTGGGTCAGGTATTCTCTGTTGTGAGTGGCTTTATCGTGGAATTGCTCGGTTTTTCGCGCAGGGGGGCAGAATTTTTATTTGGCGGCCTCGTAACCTCGGTCGACACCTATGGATTTATCTTTGTCTTCCAGGTGTTGCCTACCATAATATTTTTTTCAGCATTCACCAGCCTTCTGTTTTATCTGGGCATTCTACAACGCATCGTATTTGGCTTTGCCTGGGTCATGAATCACCTCCTGAAGATTTCCGGTGCTGAGAGTTTAGCCGCCTCCGCTAATATCTTTATGGGTCAGACCGAAGCGCCGCTGCTTATTAAACCATATCTGAACCGGATGACCCGCTCGGAAATTATGGCACTGATGACGGGTGGTATGGCCACTATAGCTGGAGGGGTTATGGCCGCATACATTGGGTTCCTCGGAGGCAACGACCCTCATACGCAGGCACTGTTTGCCCGCCACCTCCTAACCGCATCGGTTATGGCAGCCCCGGCGGGAATTTTGGCAGCCAAAATGCTCGTGCCCGAGACTGAAGAATTTTTATCCGATTTGAGCGTGCCTCGTGAAACCATGGGCGACAATGTACTTGAAGCGGTTGCAACTGGCACCACCGATGGTGTAAAACTAGCGGTTAATGTAGGGGCAATGCTGCTTGTATTTATGGCCCTCATGGCTATGTTCAACTATATGCTACAACATTGGGTGGGGGGCTGGACCGGTTTCAATACCCTCATTACAAAAGTGAGCGGGGGCCGCTACGATGGATTGAGTGTTCAACTCGTGTTGGGTATGATGTTTGCCCCCATTTCCTGGCTCATGGGAGTTCGGGGCGAGGATGTATTGTTGATAGGACAACTACTTGGGGAAAAGGCGATTCTAAATGAATTTGTGGCTTTCTCCAGCCTATCGGAATTGAAAGCAAGCGGAGCATTCACATCCGAACGCACCATTGTGATGGCCTCCTATGCCCTGTGTGGATTCGCCAATGTGGCCTCTATTGGGATACAGGTAGGGGGAATAGGGAGTTTGGTGCCCCAACGCCGGACTCTGTTTTCGCAATTGGGTGTGAAGGCACTGATCGCAGGAACTGCGGCATCTCTGTTGAATGCCACAATTGCCGGGATGCTGATCGGATTCTGAGCGCTTACTTAGCCAGTGCTTCACGTACGGTTCGCCCGATATCGGCGGGTGAAGCCACCACATGCAATCCACACTCTTCCATGATGCGCATTTTTGCGGCTGCTGTGTCTTCCGTACCTCCTACAACCGCACCCGCGTGGCCCATTCTCCGTCCGGGAGGCGCAGTTTGTCCGGCTATAAACCCGATCACAGGCTTGCTCAAATGCGTATCACGGATCCAGCGTGCCGCATCCGCTTCCATTTGTCCGCCGATCTCTCCAATCAAAACAATAGCCTCCGTTTCCGGGTCGGCAGCAAACAACTCGACCGCCTCACGGGTGGTGGTGCCGATGACCGGATCACCGCCGATGCCGATGGCTGTTGAAATGCCCATACCAGCTTTCACCACCTGATCGGCCGCCTCATAGGTGAGAGTACCCGAACGTGAAACAATACCAATATTTCCTTTTTTAAACACAAAACCGGGCATAATACCCACTTTGGCTTCATCGGGTGTGATGATTCCCGGACAATTAGGCCCAATCAATCGGCTGTTTCGGGAACGCAGGTATTCGCGCACTGCAATCATGTCGCGGGTTGGAATCCCCTCTGTAATGCAAACAATTACCTCCACACCAGCATCAGCTGCTTCCATAATAGCATCTGCGGCGAAAGCTGGTGGCACGAAAATAATCGAGGTATTGGCTCCGGTTTGTTCCCGGGCCTCAGAAACGGTATCAAAAACTGGTAACCCGAGGTGCTGTTGTCCCCCCTTGCCTGGTGTTACACCCCCAACGACCCCACTACCATAGGCAGTCATTTGTTCGGCGTGGAACGTTCCTTCGTTGCCCGTAAAACCCTGAACCAAAATGCGTGAGTTTCGGTTGACCAATATGCTCATATCAACGTGATTTTTTGATAATTGCAGGCTCTATTCACAAATGTTGTATGAATGCAGGCAATGTGCGAAATGTGCCGCTAAGGTCGGTAAAAATGATAGATGAGCATCCCCTGGCGATGTAAAATGCGGATGATTCAATCCGTGTTGAGGGTGCGGAGTTGTTTCAGAAAGGCCGTTGCAAACACAAAATCATTCAATTCCCGACAATCCGTTTTCATAATATTGGATTTGCTCCCTGTCCACAGAATCTTACCCCGAAAAAGGAAGCAAATGTGATTGCCAATTTCCATCACAGAGTTCATGTCGTGGCTATTGACGATTGTAGTTATGCCCGATTCCAATGTAATCTCCCGGATCAACTCATCAATTTTGATGGAGGTTAACGGATCTAATCCGGAATTGGGTTCGTCACAGAACAAATACCTGGGTTCCAGAGCGATTGCACGGGCAATTCCGACCCTCTTGCGCATACCTCCACTGAGCTGACTCGTATGCATGGCGTTTGTGCCGGAAAGGCCCACCCGTTCGAGGCAGTGATTGACCCGTTCGAGCTGCTGCCGGACCGATTGTTTGCCAAACATCTGAAGCGGAAACAAAACGTTTTGCTCCACGTTCAAGGAATCGAATAAAGCGGAATTTTGAAAAAGCATACCGATTTGCTTACGGATTTCTGTTTTCCCCCCGATATCCAGACTAAAAAAATCGCTCGTTCCGTAGCAAACTTTACCCACATCGGGTGCGAAGAGTCCCACAAGTATTTTCATAAGGACCGATTTCCCGCTGCCGCTGGAACCGATGATCATGCTCACCTCTCCCGGCCCGAAGCGTGCCGAAAGACTATGCAGAACGGTTTTTTGTCCGAATTGCTTGGTTATGTCAAGTATTTCGATCATATCACAAAAGCAGTTGAGCCAGAATGTAGTCGGCCGCCAGAATGGCGACGGAACTATACACTACGGCTTGTGTACTAGCCTTGCCCACCTCCAGCGATCCGCCTTCCACATAATAACCCTGATAGGCCGAAATGGAAGAGATTAAAAAGGAGAACGTAATGGCTTTGGTCATCGAAAAAAACAAGTTATAGGCTTGAAAAGAGGAGCGAGCCCCTTCCACAAACTGTCTGTATGTAATAATGCCGGTGAGTTCGCCCACGACCATTCCTCCGGCTGTGCAGAGGCCAATGCTGAGAACAATCAGGAGCGGTATGGTGAGCAAGGCGGCCAATATCTTTGGGCCGATGAGGTATCCTGGTGCGTTGATGCCCATGATTTCCAGGGCATCGATTTGTTCGGTTACCCGCATGGTTCCGATTTCGGAGGCGATGCTGGAGCCGATTTTACCTGCCAATACCAATGAGGTGATAGTGGGGCCCAGCTCGAGAAGACTGCTGTCGCTAACAATGGCGCCAATCACCGATTTAGAAATCCAACTGGCAATCAGCTGGTAGGCCGTTTGGATGGTCGTTACGGCACCCGAAAAAACTGCAATTATGATAACAATTCCAATGGAGCCTACACCGATGGTATACATCTGGCGAATGAGTTCCCTGGTATATAACACTCGATTTTCCGGCCTCTTAAAAAGCCTGCGCAAAAGCATCAAATATCGGCCCAGATGGTAGAAAAAAAACATAGGGATAGGTGGGTAGGTCGACAAAAATACGGTTTTATCCGCCATATTTGGGGGATGTCTCACAAAAGTATAGCTGTAGTGACCGGTGCCGGAAGGGGTATTGGAAGAGCCATTGTTCGCCGATTGGCCCAGGGAGGTTGTTCGGTGCTTTTTACCGCCCGAACGGACTCCGAACTTCAGATGCTTCGTCAGGAACTGGAATCGCAGTACCCCAAGCAGAAATTTTCCTGTGCACCCTTCGATTTGGGCAAAAGAGATGATGCCGCTGCCTGCTCCGCCTGGATTCGAGAAGTATGCGGAGGCGGGCTCGACCTACTGGTGCACAATGCCGGGGAGTTTTTGCCAGGCACTTTGCTGGATGAGCCTGATGGTCAACTCATGTCGCTTTTAGAGGTGAATGTTATGTCGGCCTACTACCTGACGCGCGACTTGGCCGACCTCATCAAAGGCAGCCGTGGCGCCCACTTGTTTTTTTTGTGCTCAACTGCCTCGATAAAAGCCTATCCGGCAGGCGGGGCCTATGCCGTGAGTAAGCACGCACTCCTCGGATTGGCGCGCAGTCTGAGACAGGAGCTGATGCCTGCAGGAGTGGGGGTGACCGCTATTTTGCCTGGTCCAACCTACACATCGAGTTGGTCGGGGAGTGGTATGCCCGAAGATCGTTTCATGCCAGCAGAGGATTTGGCCGAACTGATTTGGACTTCGTGGAAGGTTTCCCCAAACGCCATAGTGGAGGAACTATTGGTGCGGCCTATTTTAGGTGATATATAGGCGAGACATGAGAAATTTTCTGCAGGTATATGAGGTGATCATTCATCGTTATCCAAAACAACGATTCGGTAACCAGTTGTTTGTGGTGCATTTCCATATTGTATTTTTATTATATTTATATTGCATTTTCAGGTGGGGATGTCGGTGAGCAGGAGGTTTTAAACGTGCTTATGTGGTTTTTTTGCAAATAATATTGAAGAAAATTGATGATTTCCTGATTTCACTTGGAAGGCAGATGACCCACTTCGTGGAAACGTCGAATCCCGTCAACGTAGGGTTTTTTAGCCAAATCCGCGATCCCGGATTTGTATTATATTTGGAACATCAAATTTTTCTTACAAAACCCTTATTGAACGCCGTATTATGAAAAAAATCCTCCTATTGGCTTTTTTATGTATTAACTCTATTATCGCCATGGCGCAAACAAAGATTTTTAAGGGCAATTCCACGAGTTACTCCGATTGTTTGTTTACTGTGGATGGAGAAAAAGTTTACCAGGGCAATTCAACAAGTTATTCTGCTTGCCGATACACTTTTGATGGCGGAAAGGTTTACAAAGGCAACTCCACGAGCTACTCCGACTGCCTGTTCACCGTTAGTGGCAAAAAAATTTATCGTGGCAACTCAACTTCCTATTCTGATTGTCTATATACCATTGGCGATGGTAAGATTTACCGGGGTAATTCGAGCAGTTATTCCGATTGTTTGTTGACTGTGGAAGGAAAAAAGGTGTACAGAGGAAATTCAACCAGTTACTCCGACTGCATCGCTACAGTGGACGGCATCATGAAATATTCCCTGGTTGCGGTGCTGATCGGACCTTACTAATCGTTAGAGGCAACCATTTTAACACGCAGGATGGATTTCTCATAGTTCCTTTTACGGGCACATGTTAATCTTCTGCCGGAATGAACGTAGATTTGATGCATGTCCAAAATTCGAACTGAATGGATGTCGGTGCCCATTTGGGATGCGGGTTGTGATGAGGCAGGAAGAGGATGCCTGGCCGGCCCAGTAGTGGCAGCAGCGGTCATTTTGGGCGAAAGGTTCGACTTAAGCCGGGTGGCAGACTCCAAGCAGTTGTCGGCACAATCCCGCAATGAAGCGCGCAAGTACATCGAAGAAAATGCCTCCGCCTGGTCGGTCTGCAGTTGCTGCAATGAGGAAATTGACCGCATCAACATACTACAGGCGTCGATGCGGGCCATGATGGGTGCCGTTGAGAAATTGGAAATAAAGCCCTCTCGTTTGTGGATCGACGGTCATTATTTCGTGCCGCATCCCTCCATTCCCCACACCTGCGTTGTGGGTGGTGATGGTAAGGTGGCGTGCATTGCAGCGGCCAGCATTTTGGCCAAAACCTATCGGGATGCGTTGATGCTGGTCTACCATAAGCGATACCCCCAATACGATTGGGAATTGAACAAGGGATACCCAACACAGGAACACCGCACTTTAATCGGTCAACACGGACCATCGCCCCTACACAGGCGAAGTTTTCGCTACAATACGCAGCAGCTTTTATTGGACTTTGGGGAATGAGTACCAGTCGCCATTCGTTATTCTTCCGTTTCTGATGATTGCTTTTTCGAGCGAGCCTGTGAACGGAGCCAGGCCATTTCGCGGTACACCTGTAGCACATCGGTAGCCGGAGTTCCAAAATAGACCTTTCCTCCATCAATGGATTTGGTGATGCCAGATTGCCCGAGCACCTCCGCTCCGTCGCCAATACGGATGTCTTTTTGAACGCCTACCTGCCCCCAGAACTTCACTTCATCTCCGATGATGGTTTTACCGCCTATGCCCACCTGGGCCGCCATAAGGCAATTTTTACCCATTTCTACACCATGGCCAATATGCACCTGTGCATCGAATTTGGTGCCCGACCCGATGATGGTGTCGCCGCTCACACCACGCGAAACAGTACAGCATGGGCCGATCTCCACATCGTCTTGAATGAGCACGCGCCCGCACGATAATAGTTTGTCGTAGCCCTCTGGTTTACGTTTGAAGTAGAAAGCATCCTGGCCAATCACCGTATTGGAGTGGATGGTTACCCGATCACCGATTCGGGTGTCTGGATAAATCACCACATTTGGGTAGATCAGGCAATCTCGTCCCACGACCACACCATCACCGAGCACTACCTGTTCCATGATGCGCGTACCCTTTCCAATTTGAACGTCGGCACCCCTGTAGAAGCGCCCCCCGATAATAGGCGTGGGCTGGTGGTAGCGATGAATCAATCGGTTGAAATCATCGAATGGTCGTGGACTGATCAGCAATGATTTATGATTTCTGTTATCCGGTTCCTGATCGATCAGCACAACATCAGCAGCGGAGTTAAGCGCCTTCTGGTAGTATTTGTGAAAATCCACGAAAGTGAGGTCGCCAGATCTGACTTTGTGAATCTCATTCAGGCCGGTTATGGAGGCATCAGCGGGGCCGATGTAGCGGCATTGGAGGAAATGAGCGGCCTCCTCTAGGGTAATGGGGCGGGGCAGTTGCATACAAAAGTGACGACCACAAAAATAGGCTTCGGCGGCGATAAGTCGTAATTTTGCGGCATGGAAAAAGCACTTTTACTCACTCCTTTACACCCCGTACATATCCAATTGGGTGCGCGGATGATGCCGTTTGCGGGCTACGATATGCCGTTAAGCTATTCGGGCATCCGCAACGAGCACCTTAGCGTGCGCAACGCCTGTGGTTTGTTTGATGTTTCGCATATGGGTCAATTTAGGGTCGAGGGCGGCGGGGCTTTGAACTTTTTGCAACACATCACAACTAATGACGTCGCGCGACTAAAGATCAGACAGGCTCAATACAGCTGCATTCCTCACCCGGACGGGGGTATTGTCGACGATCTTTTGGTGTATCGGCTTGCAGAACAGCAGTATATGCTGGTGGTGAACGCATCACGGGTGGATGAAGTGGCGGATGTATTACATGCCTATGCCGGAGCCGACTGCTCAATCCTCAATATTTCGGAGGAAACAGCTCTCCTGGCCTTGCAAGGGCCGATGGCCGTTGATATTTTGGAGGCATGCACAACTGAGGCGGTTCGCGAATTGGCCTACTACCACTTCGTCACGGGTGTCGTGGATGGGGTGGAGGGTATCCTAATTTCGGCCACAGGCTACACGGGTGCGGGCGGATTTGAACTGTATATCCCCCGTGCATCTGCGGTAAAAATATGGGACGCCCTAATGAAAGCGGGGGCTGTGTATGGATTGTTGCCCTGTGGACTGGGCGCCCGGGATACGTTGCGTTTGGAAAAAGGTTATTGTCTGAACGGATATGAATTGAGCTATTCGAGCGGACCCGTTGAGGCGCGCCTTGACTGGATTGTCAGGTACAACAAGGACTTCATACACAAAAACCTGTATCTCAGTAAAAAGACCGGGGGATGTGATCGCTATCTGGTGGGCTTTGAGATGGTCGACAAGGGAATTCCACGCCATGATTTCGACATAATGAACGAGTCGGGACAAAAAATAGGAGTGGTGAGTTCGGGCTCGGAATCTCCGTCGACTGGCAAGCTGATCGGCTTGGGATTTGTTGATTCAGACCACCAAAACGAGGGTTCCTCTCTTTGGATCAACATCCGGGGAAGAAGCCTGAAGGCCAAGGTGGTGAAATTGCCCTTCGTGTGATGGCTAGACGCAACATCGAGGTTTGCTTGAGTCCACTCCTGGCAGGGTGCCATGACTTTTCAGGAAAATGTGTGGTGATTATCGACGTGCTGCGCGCCAGTTCAGCCATCATCACTGGCCTTTCTCACGGTGTTCAGGCTTTTCGTCCGGTCGCAGAGCCCGCGGATGCGCTCTATTGGGCTGGTAAAGGATACGTGCCAGCGGCGGAGCGGGGTGGACAAGTAGCAGAGGGTTTTAATCTGGGCAATTCTCCTTTTTCATATCAAGAGGGTCAATGGGCCGGACAAAAAGTGGCGCTCACAACCACCAACGGCACACGTGCGATTTTGCTTACAATGGCGGCCAAACAAATTATCGTTGCTGGTTTTCTCAATCAAAAAGCAGTGGTTCAGAGAATTCTGCAGTTCCCGGGCGATGTGGTCTTGTTCTGTGCGGGTTGGAAGGGACAATTTAGTTTAGAAGACACATTAAGTGCCGGAAGTCTTTTATTTGATTTACATAAATATATAATTATTACAGGTGATCCAGCTATTGCGGCTTTAGATTTATATCAGGCTCATGAAAACAGCATCGGCCAGGCGGTCATGGGTTCCTCTCATTACCTTCGATTGGCGGGTAAGGGGCTGACTGATGAAATTGCTTTTTGTTTGAAAAGGGACTTATACACCACTGTTCCGGTATTGATTGACGGGGAATTAGTGGCTATTCCCTAATTTCCACGTTAGTTGATTTCTGATTCTTGATCTAGCTCTACCTATTAGTTGCTGGCACTTATTTAGACTTTGGTTGTTCGGGATTTGTTCATTTGTCTTCAATTTGCAAGTTGTTTGTTAATTTGGCGCAATGGAAGATAACCTGATTACATCATTGTTCTTGCCTTTGGCGCTGGGCATCATCATGATGGGCATGGGAATGAGCCTGACCCCCGGCGATTTCAGACGGGTCGTACAATTCCCAAAGGCGGTATTGGCGGGATTGGCCTGCCAAATGCTCATGTTGCCTTTGTTGGGTGTTGGGATTGTGAGCCTGTTTGGACTACAAGGATACCTGGCGGTTGGACTCATACTGCTTGCGATTTGTCCGGGTGGCGCCACTTCAAATCTGGTCAGCCATTTGGCAGGTGTGGATTTGGCACTTTCGGTTACCCTCACGGCTATCAGTTCAGTTTTGTGCAACCTGAGTATCCCGTTTCTGTTGAATCTTGCGCTCTATGCCTATACCGGCGGGGAGCAGGCCGTTCAACTACCCATCTTGAAAACCACACTGCAAATTGTAGTCGTAACCCTGGTTCCAGTGGCTATTGGCATGCTCATCCATCGTTTTAAGCCTGAATTCACAAAAAAAATGGCGAAGCCTGTTAATTTGATTTCAGCAGCCTTTTTTGTGGTGATACTGGCTTCAGCTATTATTAAAGAACGGACTCAAATAGTTCCCTATTTTCAGGAGGCTGGTGTGCCCGCTCTCATTTTAAATGGGGCCTCCATGCTATTGGCCATTGGCGTTGGTGCTGCTTTGGACCTTCCGTTGGGTCAACGCATTACGATCTCCATTGAAACAGGAATTCAAAATGGGACACTGGCATTAGGCATCGCGTTGAGTCCGGCTATGCTCAACCAGCCGGCAGCGGGAATCCCGGGGGCCATCTACAGCCTTATGATGTTTGGGACGGCGCTTTTATTGGTGTTTTGGTCGCGTTCCAGGCTGAAAGTCGCTACAAACTAATCTGCCTACAATTTCGGGTTTCTGAGGTGCCGCTGGGCGTCGCGAGTTGACTTCTTCTGCAAGTTCTTCCTGAAGGCATCCTCCAGATCCACGCCGGTTTGGTTGGCGAGGCAGAGTAAGATCCAGAGCAAATCGGCTAATTCATCGGCTAGTTCCGGGGCTGATTCTCCCTCCTTGAACGACTGCTCACCATAGGATCGGGCTATAATGCGCGCAACTTCACCGACTTCCTCCATCAGAATGACCGTATTCGTAAGTTCGTTGAAATACCGGACGCCCACAGTATGGATCCAGGCATCGACTTGTTTTTGCAGTTCGTTAAGGGTGAGGGATTCAGATAGTCCTGCGGTATCGGGTTTGGGAGTTGTAGTCATAATTTGTTTTGGGTGTCGATGGGGATGGTAACCGGCCCATAATTCTCGCATCGGATCAGCATGTCAGCGCCGAAACGGCCACTTTGTACACGTCCGGGGAGCAGCTCGTTGAGCGTGTTGAGGAAATGCTCATACAATCGAATGGCCTCTGCGGGTGCTGCGGCAAGAGAAAATCCAGGCCTGTTGCCTTTTTTGGTGGATGCGAAGAGGGTAAACTGACTCACCAGAAGTATTTCGCCACCCACATCGATTAGGGATTGGTTCATTTGCCCGTATTCATCGGGAAAAATTCGCATGTTGATGAGCTTCGACGCCACCCACAAATGATCCTGTTCAGTTTCGCCCTGGGCCCATCCGGCGAATACAAGTAGTCCATGACCTATGTTCCCGATTGTTTCACCTTCAACCGTTACAGAAGCGGAATGCACGCGTTGGGTGATGGTTTTCATTAGTGGGGAGCGGTGGATAATAAGACCAACGAAAATAGCGATTCATCAGGAACGGTTGTTGTCGTTGAGTAGCATGCTCAGGTAACTTTTGTAGCGCTGTTGTGGAATTTGTCCAACTTCAACCGCCTCTCGCACCCCACATTGCGGTTCGTGGGTGTGGGTGCAGGTGTGGAAGTGGCAGTGGGGGATATGCTTGCGAAACTCCGGAAAATGGTGACTCAGTTCATAGCCTTCTATTTCGGCGAGTCCCCATTCCTTTATTCCCGGTGTATCGATGATCCTCAATCCGGGTTCGGGGGTGAACATCTGCGCGAAAGTGGTGGTGTGGGTGCCTTTACTCGAGAATTTGCTGATTTCGCCAGTCCTCAGGTTGAGATCACCAAACAGCCGGTTCAAGAGGCTGCTTTTACCCACCCCTGAAAAACCGCTAACGAGCGTGATTTTAGATTGCAGATGTTCGCGCATGGTTTCGAGGCCATCGCCCCTGAGTGCTGAGGTACAAATTACCGGATACCCGGCATTTAAATAAGTGGCCGTCAGTTCTTGTGCCTGTTCCCACTCCTTCGGTGTCCAGTGGTCAACCTTGTTCAACACCAAAACCGCATCGATTCCATACGCTTCACAAGTTACCAGACAGCGATCTATGAAACCGGGTGAAACACGGGGCCGAGACAAACTGGCCACAATCATAACCTGATCGATATTGGCGGCCAAAACATGGTGTTGTCGGCTCAGGTTTGTGGCCTTTCGTATGATGTGATTGGTTCTGGGAAGAATCTCTGTAATCACGGTTTCTTCATGATTATTGAGGTGAATCCGCACGTGATCGCCCACCGCAACAGGATTCGTCTTGCCGGTGTCGTCGAGTCGAATCTTGCCCCGCAACCTGCACTTCAGCGTCTGGCCTTGTCCCGCATCCACCTCATACAAGCTGCCGGTAGACTTGGTGACAATTCCTATCATATCTGCAAATCTACTCAGTTAGGAGTGGCTTGACTACCGGTAGACGGCTCTATCATGCCTATTAAGTCAACCGCCTTATGCACTTTTTCCGGGAGCAGGGCAAGCGATAAGACATCCGAGATGCGGTCGACATAATGGAACTCGAGATCACGGATGTAATCTTGGCGAATCTCCTCAATGTCTTTGCGGTTTTGCTTGCTCAGCACAATATGACCAATCCCAGCTCTTTTGGCAGCGAGGATTTTCTCCTTGATGCCCCCGACCGGCAACACCCGTCCCCTTAGAGTGATTTCACCCGTCATGGCCAGCTTCTGGCGGATTTTACGCTGGGTGAAGGCCGAAACGATGCTGGTGAGCATGGTGATCCCAGCTGAAGGCCCGTCTTTGGGTGTGGCTCCCTCCGGAACGTGAATGTGCATATCGACCGCATCGAACAGGCGGTGGTCGATCCCAAGATCGCTGGCATGAACCTTCACATAGGCCAGTGCTATCGAGGCCGATTCCTTCATCACTTCCCCGAGGTTTCCCGTTATGTTCACCTTTCCCTTGCCGCGATTCAAACTCGTTTCGATGAATAGTATGTCGCCCCCGGCTGAGGTCCACGCGAGGCCCGTTACCACCCCTGCGATCTGGTTGCCTTCGTACTCATCGGGGTCAAAAATAGGCGCACCCATGATTTTATGGCAATCCTCCCGATTCACCTGCACGCGGTAGGGGGTTTCCATCGCCTTGTGACGGGCAAATCCGCGCACAATCGACGCAATTTTCTTGTCGAGGCTGCGTACGCCCGACTCGCGGGTGTACCGCTCTATGACGTACCGGGTCATTGCTGCGTTGATGGAAAAATCAATTTTTGTAAGACCGTGCTCCTCCAGTTGTTTGGGAATGAGGTATTTGCGAGCGATTTCCTGCTTCTCCTCCAGAGTATACCCATTGATTTCGATTACCTCCATACGATCGAGCAAGGCGGGCTGCATGGTCGACAGGTTGTTGGCCGTGGCAATAAAGAGTACCTTACTGAGGTCGTAGTCGATCTCCAGATAGTGGTCGAAGAATGTGCTGTTCTGTTCCGGATCCAGCACCTCGAGCAGGGCAGAGGAGACATCACCCCGATAATCGCTGCCTACCTTGTCGATTTCGTCGAGTACCATCACAGGGTTATTGCTTCCGGCCTTTTTGAGGCTTTGGATGATGCGGCCTGGCATGGCGCCGATGTAGGTTTTTCGGTGTCCCCTAATAACGGCTTCATCGTGGACACCGCCTAGACTCATACGTACATATTTTCGCCCGATTGCCCGCGCTATGCTCTTGCCCAATGAGGTTTTACCTACGCCCGGAGGACCGACCAGCAGCAAAATGGGAGCCTTCATATTGGCCTTGAGCTTCAAAACGGCTAGGAATTCCATGATCCGATCCTTCACCTTATCGAGCCCGTAGTGGTCATGGTCCAATATTTTTTGGGCCCTTTTCAGGTCGAAGCGGTCCGTGCTGTACGTATCCCAGGGAAGATCGAGCATCAGTTCAACATAATTGAGTACCACGCTGTAGTCGGCCGCCGCCGGGTTCATGCGCTGTAGCTTGTCGATTTCTTTTTCGAAGTGCTGCCGCACCTGTGCGCTCCACTGTTTCTTTTTGGCACGCTCCCTCAGGTTCTGGGCCTCAAGGTCGGGAGTAGCCCCGCCCAGTTCTTCCTGAATGGTTTTGAGTTGCTGGTGCAGGAAATATTCGCGCTGTTGTTTGTCGATATCGACCTTCACCTTGCTCTGAATCTGGTTTTTGAGCTCCAGCATCTGCAGCTCTTTGTGCAGTTGGGTGAGCACATCGGTTGCTCGGTCTTTGAGTCCCTCCATTTCCAACAGTCGCTGCTTCTCGGCCACATCGGTATTGAGATTGCTGGCTATGAAATTAATGAGGAATGTTGCGCTTTCGATGTTGCGCAGGGCAATGGCGGCCTCGCTGGGGATATTGGGTGACTGCTCAATAATCTGCAGCGCCATATCTTTCATGGATCCAATTAAGGCCTCGAATTCCTTGTCGTTCTTGCGGGGCTTTACGTCACGGTGTGGGGTCACCCGCGCCTTTAGGTAGGGTTCGGTGGTGGTGATTTCTTCGAGTCGGAAACGCTGTCGGCCTTGTATGATCACGGTGGTGTTTCCGTCGGGCATGCGCAGCATTTTCAGGATCCGGGCCACCGTACCGATGTTGTGCAGGTCACCCGCTCCGGGTTCTTCTACGGATACATCGGTTTGCGATAATACGCCGATGATTTTATTTCCGCTGTTGGCATCCCGGATGAGCCTTATGGATTTGTCGCGCCCCACCGTAATTGGGATGACCACGCCTGGAAACAAAACCGTATTGCGTAGGGGCAGAATCGAAAGTTCATCGGGCAGCACCTCGCCTGATTCATCGTCTTCCTCTGCCGGGGTCGAAATGGGGAAGAAATCGGAGTCGGTATCGGCATCGTCATCGTAGCCGTGCATATGTTCGAAGGGTGCTGATGGGTTTCTTTTGCTCATGGGCCAATGGGTAGGGGTGTCTGACAGCTTGTCAGACCGAAAAGAAGTCACGTCATTGCAATTTAAGTGCCATAAGACGCGGGAAGTTGACCATGCAAGGTGGGAACACACTCAGGATTGGCTATCGGGCTCTGCAGAAGCGCGGTTCCAAACTTGAAAATGTTCGATTTCGTTAAGGGAATCCGGCCAATTACCACGGAAGGTGAGAGCCCGATCATCCAAATAAATATCGGCCATAGGCTTACCGAAATTCCAGATCTTATCGAATGGAATCCCATGTTCGTTTAGGTAGTCTTTCATCCGCTCTTCCTGCGGCGGATGATCATTCTTGTGGTATATTTTATTAGTGCGTGTACTGAATATATAGATTTTCCAACCATTGGCACGCAGTGCGGTGAGCGCCTCGCGGGCTCCTTCCACAGGTGGGTCATAGAGTTCGCCCCCATGCCAGCCTCGGCTGTAGGCGTGGATTACCCCATCGAAATCTATCGCGATGGTCATCAGAACGCCTCTTGAAGGGTGAAAGTCTCTCCAACGATCACGCCTTTTTCACTCTTGCGTAGCGAACATATTTCGTGGATGGGGTCGTGTTCGAAGAATAGCAGCCAGTTTTCGTTGGCCGCGCGTGACAGAATGTCCGCTTTTTCCTGAAGTGTGAGCAGGGGTCGGGTATCATATCCCATTACCCAGGCAATGGGCAGGTGAGCAACTGAAGGCAGGAGGTCGGCGCAATATAGAATTTTTTGTCTGCTTATCTCCAACAGCGGAAGCATCATACCATCGGTGTGGCCGTCGACCATCAGAACATCCAATCCGGCTGCCTGTTCGCCTCGCTTCACCAGTTGTACGCGTTGCTCTTCAAATAGTGGAACGAAATTCTCCGGGAGGAAAGAGGCTTTCTCGCGGGCGTTGGGCTGTGGATAGGCCCAATTGAATTGGTCGCCTCCGATCCAATAGGTGGCGTTGGGGAAGGTGGGTGCCCATCTGTGGCCGTCGGGATGTTTGCAAACAGCACCTCCACAGTGGTCGAAATGCAGGTGGGTGAGCACCACATCGGTGATGTCGCCTGGCTGCACACCTCTGGCGGACAAGCTGCCCAGTAGGGTAGCATCGCCATGGGGTTCGTAGTGACTAAAAAACTTGGCGGATTGCTTATCTCCAAGGCCTGTATCGATGAGAATCAGGCGCGAATCATCGGAAACCAGCAGGCAGCGCATCGCCCAGGTGCATAAATTATTAGCGTCGTGTTGCATATGGCGACTCCATAGCGTCTTGGGTACCACGCCGAACATGGCCCCGCCATCGAGCTTGAAAAAACCGGTATTGATGCTGATTACTTCCACTGCGTTCGAAAAATAGGTGAATTTTCTTTAGACTGATTGATCAAGGTTTAAAGTATGCCCGTCTTCGCCCACAAATTCGGATATTGCACGCTGATTTGGAGGCTGGATCATTTGGTTGATATGAGGATACACCTTATTTCTATTGGAGGTGCCGTGATGCACAATTTAGCTTTGGCGCTCGCGGCTGAGGGCCATCTTGTAAGCGGGTCCGATGACCGTTTCGAAGAGCCATCCGGGAGTCGCCTGAAAAAAGCGGGTTTGCTGCCTGAGCAAACGGGATGGTTCCCCGGCCAATTATCGGGCGAAATTGACCTGGTGATTCTTGGAATGCACGCAAAGGCCGACAATCCCGAACTCATACGTGCGCAGGAACTGGGACTGAAAATTCTGTCATTCCCGGAGTATGTGGCCCAAAGAACCGCGGGCAAGTTGCGGCTGGTCGTCGCCGGCAGCCATGGTAAGACCACCATCACCGCCATGGTGATGCATGTGCTGCGTTTTCACAAGAGGCAGTTCGACTATTTAGTAGGAAGCGGCGTGAAAGGATTCGATGTGATGGTGCGGCTTACCGACAACGCACCTGTGGTGGTCATTGAAGGTGATGAGTACCTGAGTTCTTGTCTCGACCTGCGACCCAAGTTTCTGCATTATGCACCACAGGTGTTGGTGATTTCCGGAATTGCCTGGGACCACGCCAATGTGTTTTCCACCCCGGAGCTTTATCGGGAGGCATTCCGTACGCTATTGTTGACCCTCAGCCCGGGTGCGCGGGTGGGCTACCCAGAGGGCGACACCGAGTTGGAGGCGCTCTGCACACCTTTCAGTGACACATTAGCCGTGCGGTCCTACAAACCGGCCGAATATGTGGTAGAAGACGGATACGGATTTTTAAAGACCTCCCTTGGTAAAATTCCGTTGTTGGTTTTTGGCCGACACAATGTAGAGAACATAGCAGCGGCGCGTTTTCTGACCGCGGAGGCAGGTATTCCCAAGGAGGATTTTTATCAGGCGGTCGCTTCGTTTCCCGGGGCCGACCGTCGCCTCGAACGGGTGGGACATCATAAAGATCACGCGGTGTATCGCGATTTTGCCCATGCCCCTTCCAAGGTTCGGGCGAGTGTTCGGGCGGTTCGTGAGCAGCACCCGGAATTGTTTTTGACGGCGATATTGGAACTACATACATTTTCGAGCCTTCGTCGCGATTTTCTGCCCCAATACCGTGATTCGATGAATCTGGCTGACCGTGCCGTGGTATTTTACCAGCCTGCACTCGCGTCGGAGAGGGGACTGCAAGTACCTGATGTGACTGAATTACGCAAATTCTTCGGTCGATCAGATTTGGAAGTACGAACAGAACCAGGCGCCATAGTCGAGGAGTCGCATAAAGCGCAGCGAAATGGTGTACTCTTGCTGATGAGCTCGGCCACCTTCGGGGGTTTATCGACCGACACATTATTAACTAACGAATCATAACCAACGAATCCACCCTATGCTGCAACTGACACGTCCACTCGCATTTATTGATTTGGAAACCACCGGATTGAACATCAGCAGTGACAGAATCGTGGAAATATCCGTTCTTAAGGCGATGCCCGACGGCACGACCCAGTCCCTCACCCAACGCATTCATCCGGGTATACCCATCCCGCCCGAGGTTACCAAAATACACGGCATTTCCGATGCAGATGTAGCCAGTCAGCCTTCGTTCCGGGAATTTGCACCCCGCCTGATGGCCTTTATGCAGAATTGTGATTTTGCCGGCTATAATTCGGGGTATTTCGATCTGCCGATGTTGGCGGAGGAACTGATGCGCACGGGCCATGATTTTGACTGGTCGGACATTCGGATGGTCGATGTACAAACCATTTTTCATAAAAATGAGCCACGTGACCTGAAGGCAGCCTATCGGTTTTATTGCGACAAAGACATGGAAGGCGCTCACTCGGCCGAAGCCGATATTCAGGCCACCTATGAGGTGTTGTTGGGACAACTGAATCGGTATCCCGAATTGAAGGGGGACGTAGATTTCCTTCATCGCTACACCATCCGCAACAATCAATCGGTGGATTTGGCAGGAAGAATTGTCCGTGATGCCCAGGGGCGGGAGGTTTTTTCTTTTGGGAAGTACAAAGGACAACCCGTAGCCGACGTGTTTGCGCGTGATAATGGCTACTATCAGTGGATGATGGACGGTGATTTTCCGGCCTACACGAAAAAAATCATCACCCGGATCCGGCTTAACGCCCTCGACGCATCGTAGAATGGGGACGCTGACAACCGATTTTTCGCGGGTCAGTCAATCGGACGCAGATACCGCGTTTGAATTACCGGAATCCGGTAATGAACCGCGGGTGGCAGTGCATACCCTGGGGTGTAAACTCAATTATTCTGAAGGTGACACCATCAGCCGTCAATTCATTAACCGCGGTTATCGGTTGGTAGAGTTCGATAATGAGGCCGAGGTATACGTTATCAATACTTGTTCGGTGACCGACCACGCTGATCGCAAATGCAAAAACCTCGTGAAGCAAGCGCGTCGCTGCTCACCCCACGCCCGCGTTGTGGTGACCGGATGTTTTGCCCAGTTACAACCAGGTGCTGTGGCTCAGATACCTGGTGTGGATTTGGTGGTAGGCGGGGCCGACAAGTTTAGGATTCTGCAAAAACTGAACATGAAAGATTTTAGGGGGTCGACTGTTGATATCCACCATGGCGAAACGCGTACTCTCACCACCTTCGAACCCTCCTGGTCGCAGGGAAACCGAACACGTTCGTTTCTGAAAGTGCAGGATGGATGTGACTACTCATGTACATTTTGCACGATCCCAGGAGCCAGAGGTGCGAGTCGATCCGGTGATCCCGAAGATTTACTCCGCCAAGCCCGTGATTTGGTAGCCTCAGGGGTGCGGGAAATTGTGCTGACCGGCGTGAACACTGGCGATTATGGATGGAAGGGTGGAGATTTGAATCGCGGTCCCGTGAGACCCTTGGGAAATTTTGGGGATCTGATGGAACGTTTGGCCGATGAAAGTGGGGTGGAACGCCTGCGTATTTCCAGCATCGAGCCCAATCTGCTGACCGACCGAATCATCCAACTGATGGCTAGTCATCCGAGGATCATGCCCCACGTACATATGCCCCTGCAGTCGGGTTGCGACCTTTTGCTGGCCAGGATGAAGCGGCGCTATCGTTCGGCCGCCTATGCCAATCGTGTGCAAGCGGTTCGTTCGGCCATGCCCCACGCCTGCATTGGGCTGGATGTGATTGTGGGCTTTCCAGGTGAAACGGATAGAATTTTCACGGAAACACATGATTTCATCAACGAACTAGACGTTTCTTATTTGCATGTATTTACCTATTCGGAGCGCCCCGGAACGGAGGCTGCCGAAATGAAAGGCCGGGTACCCAATGGCCGCAGGAGCGACCGCAATCGTTTGCTCACCCACCTCGGTCAACGCAAACGGGTAGACTTTGCTCAAACACACTTGGGCAGTGTGAGGCCTGTGCTTTTTGAGCAGGAAAGGAAGGGTGGGTTGATGCAGGGCTATACCGACAATTATCTGAGGGTGGCGGTTCCCTACGACCCGCTGTGGGTAAATCGTATTATGCCAATTGAACTCTCCTCTGTTGAGTCGGACGGATCGATTCTGTGCGAGGCAGTCCCGGTCGATCGGTTTGAGGCTGTTTTTACGCCGACTCACCGGATTGAATATTTATCTGACCAAAAACTCTTTTGAATCCTTCTATTGCATCAACCTAAATAGAAAAAACCGTGGTTAATTCGACCATGTGGAATATGTAGCCATAACAAATGTATCAATGGACAAAATCATCATTCTCGATTTCGGATCTCAATACACGCAGCTGATCGCCCGGCGAGTTCGGGAATTGCAGGTTTATTGCGAAATACAGCCCTGGAATCGCCCAATTGATGATGATCCGGAAATCAAGGGGATTATCTTGTCGGGGAGCCCCTACAGCACCAGCCAGGAAGGCGCTCCCCGTCCCGACATCCGCTCCCTATCGGCCGGCCGACCGCTACTTGCGATTTGTTACGGTGCCCAATTGCTCGCTCAACAAACCGGGGGAGAACTCCTGCCCGCCACCATCCGCGAGTATGGGCGCGCCCGTTTGTCGATTCGATCTGAGAACCGACTTTTCGCCGGATTTACCCCGGATAGCGAAGTATGGATGTCGCACGGCGACACGATCGCCGCCCTGCCAGCAGACGTGCGTTTGCTGGGAAGCACCGAAACGGTCGACAACGCTGCCTATCAGGTTGGCGAATACCCCCTGTATGGCATACAGTTTCATCCTGAGGTTACGCACTCACAGCATGGGGCGCTACTTCTCAAGAATTTTGTTGTTGACATCTGCGCATGCCGGCAGGACTGGACGGCAGAGCATTTCATTGAGCAAAGCGTGGCGGCGATCCGGGAACAGGTCGGCGATGGACAGGTGGTGATGGGACTCAGCGGCGGGGTCGACAGCACTGTGGCGGCTATGCTGATTCATCGAGCCATTGGGCATCGCCTCCGCGGAATCTTCTTTGACAACGGATTGCTGCGCAAGGGCGAGTTCGATCAGGTACTCCACGACTACCGGCAGTTGGATTTGAACATGGCAGGGGTAGATGCCCGCGAAGAATTCTACCAGGCACTCGATGGACTATCTGAGCCGGAGGCCAAACGCAAGGCTATAGGCCGCACCTTCATTGAGTTGTTTGATCGCGAGGCACATCGACTCACCAACATACAATGGCTCGGACAAGGAACGATATACCCCGATGTGATCGAGTCGGTGTCGGTCATGGGGCCCTCAGCTACGATTAAATCGCACCACAATGTGGGGGGTCTGCCGGAATACATGAAACTCTCCCTGTTGGAGCCACTCAGAACCCTGTTCAAGGATGAGGTTCGCCATGTGGGAGCCGCCCTGGGCATCAGCCCGATGTTCTTGGGTCGACACCCATTCCCCGGTCCGGGCCTCGGCATCCGGATTCTGGGTATTGTCGATGCCCATCGCGTAGCCCTTTTGCAGGAAGCCGACGCACTATACATTCAGCACCTGAAAGATTCGGGCTGGTATGACCGCATTTGGCAGGCTGGAGCAATTCTGCTGCCAGTGCGGAGCGTGGGGGTGATGGGCGATGAGCGTACCTACGAAGAAGTGGTGGCCCTGAGGGCTGTGCACAGCGTGGATGGTATGACGGCCGATTGGGTCCATCTACCATATGATTTGCTGGCGCAAATTTCGAACGACATCATCAACCAGGTCAAGGGGATAAATCGGGTGGTATATGACATCAGCTCCAAGCCACCAGCCACCATAGAATGGGAATAACCCGTTTTCAAAATTTATTTCCATGGTCTTTGCGATTCATGCCCGAAAGCCAGAACCGAATGCTTTACGGTATAGAGGAATTATAAATAGGCGTAGTTGTGATTGCTGAGGTGCGTATGAAGCAGGCGGTGGCAGCCTTGGGTACCTACCGCTATCGTGAGGAGTTGAACAGCTGGCTGAAAACCTATATGAAGGGTTTCCCAGCCATGGGCAGCCGCGACCGCCGCGAATTACGTTCCCTGGTTTACGGCGCAGTGCGCATGGCCCGGCTTTTTCCTGAAGCGACAGTGGAACAGCAAATCGGCATGGGACAGGTGTTCACGGCAGGAGTGGATTCAGAGTTTGTTAGGTACGGCTCAACCCGCAGTGGATGGCACATGCCTGCCTTGCCTGGAATGGACATGGATGCTCTGGCTGTTTGTAGATCTTGGGCTCAGTCAGGCCATTTGTTTCGAGAGGCTGATTGGTTTCCGGCCCAAGATCGAATCTCACCTCATGTGGATACTCATGAACTGCTGAATGGATTCCTGATGGCGCCCAGAACCTGGGTGCGTGTGCGCTCGGGTAGGGAAGGAGAGGTGGAGAATGAATGGACAGCCAAGGGATGGGTATGGGGAAAGTCCGATCCGACACCAAACGCCCGCTGGGTGGAGCCGGGTCGGCCCCTCGATATTTTGGCGAATTATATGAACGGCTCCTTCGAAGTGCAGGATCTAGCCTCTCAGCGCACCTTTCGATTTATGAATCCGATAGCAGGGGAGAGCTGGTGGGATGCTTTTGCCGGCTCAGGCGGCAAAAGTTTATTGTTGCATGACCGTGAGCCGGGTGTACGTCTATTTGCAACTGATGAGCGTCAAACCACATTGCATCAGTTGCACGAACGATTCAGCAGGGCCGGCATTCGATCCTATAGCCGGTATTGTGTGAATCTCGATCAGCGTGACCCTCTTGAGCAGGCAGGCAGCTTTCCCCGCCATTTTGATGCGGTTTTGGCCGATGTCCCCTGTTCGGGTTCAGGAACCTGGTTGGCCACACCCGACTGGCTATCCCGGTTCGACAACCATCGGTTGGCCGATTTTGCCGATCGTCAGTTTCGTTTGGCTGGCAATCTTCTCCCGTATGTTTGCGAAGGGGGGCGACTCATCTACCTTACCTGCTCGCTCTATGCCGACGAAAACGAAAGGGTTGTGGAGCGTCTGTGTACCGCTTACGGGTGGCAATGTCGCGAGTTGGGCTACGAACAGGCATCCGCAGAAGGTGGCGATGTGCTTTTCGGCGCAGTTCTCGTTCGCCTCTAAATGAAATTAGCTATTTCGATTCAATGAGACAGCATTCTATCTGCGTCGACAAGTCTCATCTGTTGCATCAGATTAATAAATTTAATCAAATAAGGAAGCAGAATTATTGAATTAATTAATGTGCCCCAGTATTGGCTGCTTTAAGCGCCTGACGCAAATCGGCGATGAGATCCTCCACATGTTCGATTCCTACCGATAAGCGAATGAGTCCGTCGCTCACCCCATAAATCTGTCGAATTTCGGCCGGAACGTTGCTGTGGGTCGTAGTGGCTGAATGGCACGCCATGCTCTCTGTGCCCCCTAAACTCACCGCATGCCGGATCAATCCCAGAGAATCCAAAAATCGAAATGCTGCTGTCTGTCCACCCCTCAACTCAAACGACAACAAGGAACCATTGCCGCTAGCCTGTCCGTGATGGGGATGATCTGCCGGAAGTAGTCCCGGATAAAAAAGCTGTTGCACCTGGGGTTGCCCTTTTAGAAATTCTACAATTTGAACGGCGTTGCGTTGTGATGCTTCCATGCGCAGTTCCAGCGTTTCCATGCTTCGGGTGATGAGCCAGGAGGTATGCGGACTCGCCGTGCCGCCCATTTGACTGCGAACGCCCCGTAGCAAGTTGGCTGTATCGCGGCTGCAGACCAAAGCTCCGGCGATGAGATCGCTGTGACCGCCCAAAAATTTGGTGGCCGAATAAATTCCAATATCAATGCCGTGCTGGAGTGGCTTTTGAAATACAGGCCCCAGTAGGGTGTTGTCGCATGAGGTCACCGGCAATCGGCTCGTCAAACGTCCGATTCTTGCTTTCAATTCCATTACCTGCCCGAAATCGACTGTTTGCAGGGTGGGATTGGCGGGTGTTTCTACGTAGATCATACGGATGGAAGGGGTGTTTTTCATGCCCTCTATTCGGGCGATGATCTCTTCCATCGACTCATGTGGTGCATATTCCATCAGATGCACCCCCCACCGTTGCAACAATCCCCTCAATAGTTGGTCGGTTCCCCCATAAAGGGGTGAGGTATGGAGAACAGTGTCGCCCGGTGCGAGCATACCCATAAACAAGGTACTGATGGCCGCCATTCCACTTTCGAAAAACAAAGCAGCGTCGGCCCCCTCATATGCAGCCAGGCGGGATTCGGCGAGTATCAGATTGGGATGCTCAAGACGGCTGTAGATCATGCCCGCTGGCTTTTCATGGTCGTTATCGTTTTCTTCGGACTGCACCCCTTTCTGTTGGAACAGCTCCTTCGCCTCCTGTGCACTATTGAACACATAATTTGAACTCAGGTACAGGGGCATTTTGACCGCATTGCGCGAATTAGAGGGAAGGTAATGCCCGTCGATCAGTTCTGTGGATGGCTTCATGTTGCGATGTAATGTTTTATGAGTTGAATGAGATAACTGATCTAATCAAGAGGTTGTGCGAACTTATCAAATAGACAGACCGTGGAGTCTGATTTATCATAGTAAATTATGGTGATTAACAGATTAATAATAAATTTATATATTGTATAGCTTCATTGTACGTCTCTTTAATCATGTATTCAGAAATTAGCCGAATGGCCTTTGTAGGTTCGCAGATACACCAATAGCCGGGCCTGCACGCAGACCACATCGTTTTGATCGATCGCTTCGGCGGGGAGCCATTTTTCGAATTTGCCTTTTTCGGCGAGAGATTGCCCGGCCTCTTGAAGATCGATTTCCCTTAGGCGAAAGTCTATGTACATCTTGGTGGACGAGGGTTTCAGGTAGTCAATCTCCGCTTTCTTCAGCCAGACCTCAAGTTTTTGTCCCCTCCGAGCAAAAATTTGCCACATCATCACGGGTAAAAACGGATCAAGAGCGCTGAATAGCGTGCCTCCAAACACCGAACCCTGAAGGTTTCGGTTCATAAAAGAATGGGCGATGCGCACCCGGCAATGCATGAGGTCGGGCGACAAATACTCTGTGCGGATTCGGTTAAACAGGAGTGGGGGAAACAAACGCATCATCCACAGAATTTGCCAATTTTTTAGGACAAGGGGGTGTGGATGGAGGTGGGTAGACATAAATGCAAAAGGGGTGCATCGGAATATGCCTGCAAAATTACGCAGCCTTTTCTTGCATTTATATGTTTAAACTTTTATCATCTTTGCGGCATCTTATAATAACTTATGCGCATTTTTTCTCTCTTTACGCCCCAATTCTTCCCGGTCGTTCTTTTTCTTTTAATAGCTCAATTCACGTCCGATGCATTCGCACAAGGACGAAGGTTGTCCGGACGGGTTATCGATTCGACAGACAGCACCCCTCTTATGGGCGTGAATGTTTCATTTCGGAACCCCGAAGATCCCACGACCCCCATTCAAGGCACCAGCACGGATAATGACGGACGTTTTGAAATTACGATAAGTGGCAAACAAATTGTGGAAATCCGAATCAGCTTTGTGGGCTACCGTCCCATATTGCGTAGCATCACGCAGTCGCAATGGAAGGATTCTGAGTTATCATTAGGGAATCTGCGTTTACCCCGGCAAATCGGGCAGCTATCGGAAATTACGGTGAATGAGTGGGCCGCACCCGTGGAGCAAAAAGGCGATACCACCGATATTCGGGCGGATTCCTACAAAGTAGCGGAATATGCTGATGCAGAGCAACTCGTACGAAAAATGCCCGGTATCACAATTGAAAATGGTCAGATACAGGCGCAAGGTGAACAAGTGAAACGGGTTATGCTCGACGGACAGGAATTTATGGGCAATGATGCAACGGCCGCGCTCCGCAGTCTACCGGCAGATGTGGTCGACCGAATCCAGATAATTGATCGGATGAGCGACCGTGCTCAGTTCACCGGAATTAACGACGGCAACACAGAGAAAACCCTAAACATCATCACCAAAACGGGGCTCGACAATAGCCGATTCGGAAAAACGTATGCCGGAGTGGGTACCGATTCAGGTCCGATTGAACCATCGCGCCGCTATATGTCGGGTTACAGCGTGAACCTGTTCAAGGGCAAGAAGAGGGTGACTCTGCTGGGATTGGCCAACAACATCAACCAGCAGAATTTCTCGTCTCAGGATTTGAGTTCGCTTTCAGAGCCCGACCCTATGCCATGGAGAACTATGATTGGTAATGCGATGCCAGGCGGATTTGGCCGGGGTATGATGGGGGGTGGAGGCGGTGCTGCCGCTAATTTTCAGAGCAGCCAGCAGGGAGGGATCAGTGAGACTCGCTCTTTTGGTGTCAATTTCAGCGACAATTGGGAAAAGAAAGGAAAAATGAGTGCAAGTTACTTTTTCAGCGACGGGCTCAATAATCAGGACACCCGGCTTGCCCGCAATTTTTTTGTGCAAGACGGCATTCAACAACAATATCAGGAAAAAGGCCAGAACAATTCGGCAACGCTCAGTCACCGCTTGTCGATGCGCATAGAGTACAATCCCGATACGTCCAACTCCATTGTAATTAGTCCACGCTTCAACGCAAGCCGACGCCGCAACACACAAGATTTTTCAGGCCTTAACCTGGGGGCTGGAGCCATTGGAGCTCCAGTCGACAGCATTAGCCGCACGGATGTGAAGCAGCTCGACACCAGCTACAACCTCGGGTTGAATGGTGAATTGGTGTGGCGTTACAAATTCCCTGTGCGTGGGCGAACATTCTCGTTTACATTAAACGGGGATTTGTCGCAACAAGACGCCGTTCGGGGCTTTGAAAGCAAAAATCGGATTTGGATGGCATTTGGCTATTCTGACTCGCTCATTGACCGGTTTACGGATATCGGTAATGGTCAGAATCGGATTGACCTGGATTTGGCCTACACAGAGCCTGTAGGGAAAAATGGACTGATTGAAATGAGTTATGCCCCAAGAATTACGGAATCGAACGCCTTTCAGTGGGCCGATAGAAAAGATGTATTGACCGGTCAGTATCAGAACCGCGACAGCGTGTTATCGAATGAGTTCGATAATCGGGTGGTGGTCCATGGGGGTACACTGCGCTACCGCTACAATGTAGAGCGTTTGGAATGGACCTTCGGAGCCCGTTACCAGATGGCCGATATGCGGAGTAGGCAAACCTATCCTTTCAATCAGGATATTCCGGTTGCCTTCTACAACTGGCTGCCGTCGGCCATGATTCGTTACAACATTACCAAAACGGCGAATTTGCGCTTTTTCTATCGTACGAATGCCCAATTCCCTTCACTGAGTCAACTCCAAAACCTGGTGGATGTTTCAAACCCCCTGCAGTTGCGCCGCGGCAACCCCGATTTGCGGCAAACCGTGAGCCACACAATTGGCGGACGAATCCGGGAGGCAAAACCTGTCCAGGGGGTTTCCTACTTTTTGTTTGCCATGCTCAATGTGTTCACTGACCAGATCGTGAACAGCACCACCCTCGCTCTGAGAGACACCATCCTCGACAATCAGAACAGATTACCCATAGTTCTGGGTCGGGGTGCCCAGCTCATTCAACCCGTGAATCGAGATGGTGGCCGCAACTTCCGTGTATTCCTCAATTATAGTCGCCCGGTGAAGTCTCTCAAATCAAATCTGAATATAAATGCAGGTACTACAACGGGTATTACGCCTAGTCTGGTTAATGGGGTAGAGAACCGCGCGCTCAACACCAATTATAATTCAGGTTTTAGCCTTAATTCAAACATCAGCCGAGAACTGGATTTTTCCGTGGGATACACAATCAACTACAACCGGGTTCGCTATAGTCTGCTGCCCAACCAAAACAGTGATTTCTTTACCCATTCGGGCACATTTCGCTTCAATTACATTCCCGTACCCGCTCTCATACTGAGTTCCGATTTGATGGTGAATTCATTTTCAGGTTTAGGAACGGATTTTAACCAGCAAATCTGGCTTTGGAATGTGGGCGCGGGATACAGATTCCTCAAAGACCGCAGAGGTGAATTGCGGTGGTCTGTTTTCGATTTGCTAGGACAAAACAGCAGCATCACCCGAAATGCCACCGAAACCTATGTAGAGGATGTAGAGACGCGACTACTTCAGCGCTTTCATATGTTCACCTTCACCTATAACCTTCGTCATTTTGGTCAGCGCCCCGAACCTCCGACGCGGGGCCCATGGGGTGGTGGACTGAAATAACGATATGTCCCGGTTGGTTCGTGCAATGAACCTCTCGGGTATTGAACGCAATTGTAACGCTATGGATTGACCAGGCGAGCGGTGACAATGCCCCGTTCGCCCTGTACGCGGATAGTGTAGAGGCCGGGCGACCACCCTTCCACTACAAACTCATAGCGGCCATCTTCAGGAAAGATTCCCGGGTTACGCGCTAGGAGTCGTCCCAGTGCATCAAAAACTATGATCTCATCCACGCGACCCATCGACAGGGTCTCAACGAAAAATTTCTTACCATCGCTCGGATTCGGCCAAATCTTGACGGATGGCCCATTGACTTGCTCCTCAATTCCTGTATAGAAAAAATTGAGGGGTATGCAGGTGGTGTCGTTGGCACGGTTGACATCATCGGTATGACGGACCCAAAGACAAAGCGTGGCACCCTGTGATGTGGGGGAACTGAGCGGGGTGGTGAATTCATAAACAAAGCTACCGCCCGGAACGGGACTACCAGCAGGCAGGGTTTCGGTGACCACCGGCTGGTTGCCAAAGCGGTAGGAAACCGTGGCTGTGCCGTGGGGATAGGTTCCAATACCACGGATGCGCAGGCGCGGACGAATCGGCGTATTCACCACATCTCCTGCAATCGGGAAAACGGGCGGATCCACGGCCAAATCGATGTTCCGCAAGGGACGGGAAATGACCCCGAGCACCATATCCTCCGTTAACCGACTGCGGTAACCGGCCCACGCGCCCTGTATGACCTCCATAGTGCGACAGGAAATGGGCGGCGTGAGGTCACGCGCCAAAGAAATATTGGATCCGGAGGGCATCTCCCACAAGACATAAAATCCACCCGCGTTTCGGGTTACCGGCGTAGAGAGGGGCACGAGTGACAAAAATCCAGAGGGGGTCGATGCGGGATCGGCCCAGGTGGAGTCGAGTAGAGTGCCCGGTCCCCCGTTCGGTCCATCATCCGCATAGATCTTCAAGAAGCAACCCTGTAGGGTTGGATCGCCTGTGATGATCAGTCGATATTGTGTAATGCGGTAGGGGAAGAAGGGCGGCACCATATAATAACCCATCCCCGCATTACCACTCGACCAGGAAATACCGAAACCATCAGGAACCCCGTCGGAATAATCGAGGGGTACATCGGTCTGCGTGGTGTCGATGGCCACTATTTTCGTGCGTATTTGATTGTTGAAGGCCACCATATCGTTGGTGACCCCAGCCAAATCAGTCTGCATATCATATATTCCGGCGGCCAAAGGGGTGATTGGGTCAAAATTGACCACTGTATCAACTGCAACGGGTAGTGAGGTAATGGGAACTGTATCGCGCTGGGGGGTCGTGAGATTGAAGCTGCTGACTGCACTGCGGATACTGAAGCTTCCGAGTGGTTGATTACCGTAGTTTTTGACATATGACGTGAGCGGACAGGGTCGCTGCATGAGGGTGAAGATGCCCTGGTTGAACGGACTTTGATTCCAGTCGATGCCCGCATCCGTCACCTGATACGTCACCGTATCCGGATAATAGAAGCGTACACTGTAGTTGGTGTCGGGGTAAACATTTTTACTGTGTTGCAATCCGATGGCACCATTGATATTTTCAATTCCTATAGTAATGTCATTGCTCATGGTAAACCCAATTTGTCGCTTGTAATTGAACGTGATGCTTTTGTCGACCCGGTTCATAACAATCTGGAAAGAGTTTTGCCCGGTATAATAGGGTAGAACTGAGGTCCAGAAGGGCACGTTGATCCAACTGAATACGAGGGTATCGGGGGTAGCATAGTAATAGCAGCTGCCCGGATTGCCCGTGCCGGCAAAGTTGAGGTCACTCAACAGGGCTGCGATAAAATTATGGGCACCCCCTACATTCGGAATCATCGGAAAGGGCGATGCTATGTTGTCGGAGTTGAAGGTGATATAGCCATTCGAACCAATCCAAACCAATTTGGGGAAATACCAGTAGTACTGAAACTCATTCGGGATGGCGAAGGGGCCGATTACATTATCATCAGCCAACCCCAATACCTGAGTTCCGGAAGAGGTGATGTTGACCCAGTTGTAGAGCGGACCAACGGAATCATACGAATCGCGCCAGGTGTAACCGTAGAGGTCGGGTCCACCTCGCCCCTGGATTTGGGCAAATAATGGCGATGTACAAAAGAAGCAAGTGAATGCTATCAAAAGAAAACGGAGATTGGGTATCAGACGAAGCATAACGGGGTGGTTTGAATACAATTAGTAAAAATACAAGGCAATCATATGTAATGCAAAACAAAATAAAAGGGGCGTAGCATCAGGCGTGGCTATTTCCATTATCGGTCCTCTCACCCCCCTCAAAAAAATCCAGATCTCGCCCCCAGGTTTCGTGCAGATGGGTGAGTGACCAAAGGGCCACGCCCACGCACAAAAGGCCGGTGATGAGGGCCGATTCAATTCGGGGCACAACCGACTGAAGTCCAGTGTAGAGAAAGGTGATGGGCAGCACGGAACCGCGAACGAAATTGGGGATGCTGGTGGTGGCGGTCGAGCGGAAATTTGTACCAAAATGCTCGGAGGCCATAGTCACAAACACGGCCCAATATCCGGTGGCCGAACCCAGTACGAAGCAGAGTATGTAGAAATAACGAAGTCTGTGGATGCCCCCATACAAATAAAACAGTATACAGGCCAGGGTAACCCATAGGAATGTGCGCACGACACCTTTGCGGGTGCGGAACCACTGACTGGCCAATCCACTCACAAAATCCCCGAAAACGAGTCCGCCATATGCGCTCATCACCGCCACGGCGGGAAGGACAGATTCCTTAAGTTGAAGTTCCCGGCCCAATTCGGGTGAAAAGGTGATGAGGATACCCACACAGAACCAAATTGGAATTCCGATGAGAATGCTGTGCAAAAACAAGCGGGCGCGGCGGGGGTCCGACAATAGGAGCCGAAAATCGCCCCGAACCAATTCGCTGCGTTGGTGCATGCTCTTAAACATACCCGATTCGCGGATGCCGACCCGAAGAACGAGAAGTGAAAGTCCCAATCCTCCCCCCAACAGATAGGCTGTCCTCCAGCTCACCACCTGAGCCAACATACCGGCGAAGATGGCCCCTGCTGCACCGACCGTCACCACCACAGTGGTGCCGTTGCCCCGCTTTTCACGACTCATCAACTCACCCACCAGGGTTATGCCCGCACCCAACTCGCCTGCTAGTCCGAATCCGGCCACCAGGCGCACCAGTGCGTATTGGGTGACGTTCTGTACGTATGCGTTGGCAATGTTGGCCAGCGAATAGAGCAGGATACTTCCGAAAAGTACCGACAAGCGCCCCCTCTTGTCACCCAGAATCCCCCAAAAAACACCACCCAATAACATGCCCAGCATCTGCATGTTCAGGATCAGCACCCCATTGCGCTCCAGTTCCGTGTCTGTGCATCCCAGTGCTTTGAGGCTGTCGACCCGAACGATGCTGAACAGGATCAGGTCGTAGATGTCGACGAAATAGCCCAGGGCAGCCACCAATACTGCCAAATAAACATGTCGGTTGTTCTGAATAGGGGTATATGTCATTCGTTTGACGTTTTCGACCGACCAAATATAGTTTTTGGCCTCCAAAAAAATAGATAATATTGTTACCTTGTCGAAAGAGTTGTTGACAAATAAGTTCATACATATTTCGTTTCCTGCTATAATGGATACACCTAAAAACATAAGCATCCGAGTCGCCCTGCGCGAGGATTGCCCCGCTCTTATGACGCTCATCCGCGAACTCGCAGTCTACGAACGCGCACCAGGTGAGGTCACCGTTCATGATCATCATTTCGAGCAGGCGGGGTTCGGCCCCGACCCGGTTTGGTGGGCTGTAGTGGCCGAGCATCAATCGGCGATTGTTGGTTTCGCCCTGTGCTACACCCGCTATTCAACCTGGAAAGGGCGGTTGTGCTACCTGGAAGACCTGGTGGTTACGGAATCCATGCGTGGAAAAGGTATAGGACGATTGCTATTTGAAAAAGTCGTTTGCCTGGCGAAACTGAAGGGTTTCCCCCGGGTTTGCTGGCAGGTGCTCGACTGGAACGAGCCGGCCCTGAACTTTTATCGTAAATTTAAGGCCGGATTCGATGATAGCTGGGTCAACGGATGGGTGGATACCCGCTGAAGACGAATCCAAAACTTCATTATATTTACGTCTTGATCAGGCGGGAATAGCTCAGTTGGTAGAGTACGACCTTCCCAAGGTCGGGGTCGCGAGTTCGAACCTCGTTTCCCGCTCATTGTTTGGCAAACATTTAGGTTGATGCACGCCGTCAGAAGCCTCTATACATAATCCGGTGTCGTACTCTCATCCCATTCCTACAGTTAGATTGGAAACAATTTAAATCACGCAATAGGGCAAGGCCAGAAAGTGAACCCTATTAAACTAAAAATCCCTGTTTCCATTACAGAAATAGGGAAAATTTGGCGGTCCGGACGGGACTCGAACCCGCGACCCCATGCGTGACAGGCATGTATTCTAACCGACTGAACTACCGAACCTTTAGAACGCTGCAAAATTACGGGTTAGTAACAAGAAATCAAATAGGCACCCATTCACAAT
>Ga0194120_10001123_pt1 | contig 49605 bp, 27 predicted proteins | sample TA2MahCa65mmetaG_FD_148642 | JGI IMG/M metagenome (GOLD analysis project Ga0194120, IMG submission 148642) | Freshwater microbial communities from Lake Tanganyika, Tanzania - TA2015019 Mahale Deep Cast 65m | ecosystem: Environmental > Aquatic > Freshwater > Lake | place: Tanzania: Lake... | reverse complement strand
CATTTCGCCGTCATTCATTCTTTTTTTTCCAACACCAGAAAGGAGAATAGTTGTAGGACTTCCATCTGCATCGTGTGAAAGTACAAGCGATGATTGAAACACACCTTCATTGACAGGTGTAAATTGAACAATGAGCAAATGAGAATCATTCGGCGCAACGGTAAATGAATTATCTTCCGTTGAAAAAATAGTATTGCTTATATCTATATTTAAAATATACAATGGCGCAGTCCCTTGATTGTAGAAAATAATTGTATCTGTTTTTGTATTACCTGCTAATACGCTTCCAAACCAAATGGCAGTATCGGGCGCATACATTATTGGGAATGGATACCCTCTTCCAAGGATAATTACCGTATCGGGGCTTCCGCTTGCATTGTGTGTAATTTGAATTTTGGAAATGTATTGTTTTGCAGAATCAGGAGAGAATGTAACGGGTATATTTTTAATTTTATTCGGTTGTAAAAAGAACGTATCAGTTGACAAAACAAAAGCCGATTCACTGTTGTATAATTTTCCTGTCAACAATGCTGTTCCGGAATTTCGAATTGTCATCGAATCCTTTTTACTTGCGTGTAAGCGTACGTTGCCAAAAGAAAGAGAATCGTTCGTAAGGAATAATGTTGGCGAAGGTGGGGGAATTCCTTTTCCGAAAACTTTCAATGTATCGGGACTTCCGTATGCATTATGGAGAAATATAATATTACCTGAATACGTAGTAAGAGTAGCGGGGAAAAATGTTACATCAATTTTTTTATTTGTTGAAGGTGAAAGTGAAAATGTATTTGTATCAACTGAAAAAACAGTATTATCGGAAAAAATATTTGAGACGATAAGTTGCGCGTTTCCTCCGTTGGAAATAAAAAAAGAATCACGTTTCTGCGTTTGAATGACGACACTATCAAATGAAATTGTTTGAGGAGAATATGAAAGAGCAGGCGATGGCGGAGGACTTCCGTTTCCGAAAATAAAAACTGTATCCGGAGTTCCCGTTGCATTATGCGAAAGAACAATATGTCCTGATAAATTTCCAGTTGTCGCCGGAGAAAAGGTAACTATGACAATTCGGTTTTCGCTCGGCGCAACCGTGAAATTTGTTGGGTGAATAGAAAACGTTGAATCTGAACTGATGATATTGGTAACTTCAAGCGGAGCCGCGCCTGAATTCGCAACACTGAAAGAATCTTGTTTGAACTGATGCACGATAACATTTCCAAACGAAAGCGACGTAGGTACTAATACGATTTGTGGAGCAATCCCTAAACCTGAAACACTCACACTTGAAAAACCACCAACAGCGTTATGAAATATTTTCACTGATGCATTGATCGTTCCACGCGCAACGGGTGAAAATGATATATAGATTTTTTTATTCTGATTCGGAGAAAGAATAAAATTTGTCGGTGAAGCGGAATACGTAAAATGTGTACTGGTAATATTTGTTACAACAAGTTCTGCAGTTCCAGTATTGGTAATTGTTATTGAATCAAGTTTTGTTGTGTTCACTATAACTTCACTGAAAAAAAGAGTTGCAGGAAAAATGAAAACAGAAGGCGTAATTCCTGTTCCCGTAACAAGTAACGATGTAGGATTTCCAGAAGCATTATGTTCAATAGTAATTATTCCGTTGTACGAAATTGCGTTCGAAGGAGTGAACGTTACGAATACTTTTTGCGTATCATCGGGTTCAATGAAAAAATTATTGGGAGTAACTATGAATGCATTGGTATTACAAGAAACATTGGTAACGTTAAGCGTTGCTGATCCGGGATTCGAAATAAAAAACGAATCGGTGTTGCTCGTATTCACAAGTACGGAATCAAGTGAGAGGAGCAATGTAGATAACGAAATGGAAGGTGCAATTCCCGCTCCTGCTGCGAAAATTGTGTCTGGGGAAGTTAAACCATCGTGAATAAATATTATTTTTCCAGTTTTATTTCCCAAAGAAGTAGGATGAAATGAAACAAAAAAAGTTTTCGCCGCTGATGGTGAAATACTGTCAATCGTTGGAATAACGCTGAAATGATTATTCTCGGAAGTAGAAGTAAGATGCAGTAGTTCTGTTCCGGTGTTAGAAATAACAACACTATCGCTTTGCGTAGAATCTACATACACGCTATCAAACAAAATAAAAGTTTTATTGATTGAAAACTTAGGAAGCGAAACAGTTTTAAATTTCCATCGTTGCGACCAATCACTGATCCCTCCGGCGTTTTTTGCTTTCACGCGCCAGTAATAATTCGTCGCAACAGAAAGCGTTTCTACTTGTTGCGATGTTTCAGTGATGGTTGAGTCATCAAAAAATGTTGCCGCGAAATTCGAATCGGGAGATACTTGCAACCGATATGTCTGTGCTCCAACAGCACTGTTCCAAACAAATGATAGGAGTACTGATTGATGTGTCGCTCCATTATTGGGAGAAAATAATGTTGGAATGGATGGTGGTTGAATTGGCGTTGCGCTGAGTTCGTTGGAAAAACTACTTTCGTTGAATAGTGTATCTACGGAAGTGATACGAAAGTACTGTGTTGTTCCGTTCGGTAAATTCGAAATTGTTTTCATCGTATCATTTCTGTTCGAAACTGAATCGACTTGTATTGACGGATTAGGATTGATACCATGAAAAATACGGTAACGGAAAAAATCTCCATCAATATTTTTATTCCATCGGAGTGTTACGTTTCCGTTTCCTCCGTTGGCATAAAGAAGTAGCGGAACAACAGGTGCAAGCGAGTCGTAATAATAACGAAACAACGTAACCGCATTACTCCAATTTTCATAAACATCTTTTGTTCGTATACGAAAATAATAGTTTGTCTCTTTGGTTAAATCATCAACAACAGTTAATGATGTATCATTGGTTGTTATTATTCGCAGTAAAGTATCTGAACTATCGGAAGTAAGTGCAATAGCATATCCCGCAACAAATGAATTACTGTCTCTTCCGCTATTCCAGATAAAGTACGGGTGCGAATAGTTGTATGCGCGAGCTGAAATAAGTTGTAATGTTTGTAACGAATCAGAAAATCCGTTTGCGATTGTTGGATTTATGGGAGGAGTTACATCGGGAAGTAATACTGTTCTTGAACTATCAGTATACGGTTTAAACAGCACTTCGCCAAGAGAAGCATTATCCGTTTTATCGAAAATTCTTGATGCTATTATATCCTGATTTGTTGTCCCCCAATAGTTATAACGCGCATTGATATTCTGTGTCCCTTCTACATATACTTCGTACTGTCCGTTTCCATAAATATCATTGGAATATTGTAATGTATTTCCCAAGAGGGGACTTGAATTTGCTGAAACATCAATTCCATATTGCGTATTAAAGATGACTTGTGAATTTTTCAATGTCGGCGATGAGGCGGAACAATATACACCAATGCCGCTGGAATTTTTTATTGTCGAAAAATGAATGACCGGAGTTCTCGTATTCCTGCAATAGATATTCGCTGCTGCTCCGTACGTATTTAATTGTCCGGCATTTTCAATAACACAATATGAAAGCAACGAACTTGCAGTATTGTAATCGCTGCCACTTTCAAACAATAGACCTTTCCATCCTCCGCTTGTTCCCGATGCGCTTGTAAAATACACCGGTTGTGATGCACTTCCATTTGCAATCAAGATTCCTTCGTCGGTTGAGGTGCTTCCACCAATGGTTAAACCAACACCTAAAAATTTTACGATAATTCCTGAATCTAATGTCAATGTTGGATTATTTCCGTTGCGAATAGAAATATCATTTCCCAATACTACATACATAGAATCTCCTGGTTGCTTTTTCCACGTTCTGTTTTGATTGAAAATTCCTCCGAGAATTTCCATTCCTTTTACTGCAACACGAGATACATTGTTATCAATTATTTGCGAAAGAACACCAACACGAAAAGATTTTCCGTAGGCATTTGAAAATATACATTCTGATACAATTGGAGTGCAATTTGAAAGTTCACTATATATCACGTACGATGAACTATCAGTAACAAATGTGCAATTGTAAAAAGTTGGGGCGGAATTATTTTTTAAATAAACAATCGAATAAACATACGTAGAATGAGAAAAATCGGTACGAACAAATTTCCCCGACGCACTACTATCGCAAAACAATTCGTATCCATTCGCATTGCGAATGGTTGAATTTGAAATTACCGTACTTGTGGAAAATTTTGTATGTATGTTTGAAGAAATATTATACACATTCGGTAATCCCGCGTTTTCGATAATACCATATTTTATCACGGAACTATCGCCGCCCTTATCGCTTCCGTCGTCGAATAGTATACCTTTCCATCCATTGATATTTCCACTCTCGCTCGTGAAACGAACGGAATCCGTTACCGTTCCGTTTGCTATGAGTTTTCCTTCGTTCGAATTTGAGATTCCTCCGATACGTAATCCGACATTGGAAAATTTTACAACAACTCCGGAATCTATTGTTAGCGTAGGATTCGTTCCATTGGAAACAGAAATGTCACGTTGAAGTACGATATACGTAGATTCAGAAATTTGCTTACTCCAAATTCTGTTCGCGTTTAACGTACCTCCGATGATTTCTATACCTTTATGTGCAAGAGCGGAAAAATTATTTGCGCTGAAGAGTGAGAGAATTCCAACTCGCATTGCTTTTGCATTCTCACTGATAAAAAAATTATTCGTAAGCGTCGGATAAGAAGAAGAATCGCAAAACAACAAATGCGTTGCGCTTGCACTTGAAAAACTGCTATGTGAAAATGTTGGCGATGAATTCGATTTGAGCAACACAAGCGTTGAAACAGTCGTAGAGTTACTGAACGAACTCTGCGTAATACTCGGATTTGCGTTCGAACAATATAATTCGTACTTGTCTGAATTTCTAAACGCTGAATTTGCAATAGAAGGAGTATTCGTGTTTTTACAAAACACGTTTGCTTTTTCATTATCCGCATTCGTATTTGTTTCACCAGCGCGCTCGAATACACAAAAGGCAAGGACTGAGTTACTTCCCCCTACGTCGCTTCCGTTATCAAATACAATTCCTTTCCATTGTGCCGTATCTTCTGAACTCGAGGTAAATCGGATTGAATCCGATGCTGTTCCGAGTGCAATCAATGAACCTGCATCGGAATTAAAACTTCCCGATTTCCCAATTCGTAATCCAGTTCCACTGTCAAATAAAACCGTTACTCCTGCTTCAATAGTTAACATCGCACCATTGAAAACAAGTACTTCACTAATAACACGATAAGGACTGTTCACTGTACTCCACGTAGTATTCGTTGTAATATTTCCGCCAACAGTTGTCGTATCGCTAAACGTTGATATTCGACAAAAACAAAAAAATAAAATTATCGAAATGAAAAAACGAAGTAGCATCATTATTGTAATTTTATAAAATAGGAAATAGTTATTATGGTTGCGGAGGAAATTGCGGCGGATTTCCATACGGATCAAGAACTACTTTTTCTTCGATGATATTCTTGTATAATAAAATTACTGTTCCTGCAATTACAGCTGATGCGCCTCCGTAAATCCACCACATCGTCGTTGAAGCGCTTTCCAACACAATCGTTATTTCTTTAATTTTTCCTTCTTCTATTTCTACAAGTCCATCATAAATTTCATATCCTGCGTTAAATACTACAATTCTGTGTTTTCCTTTCTGAACGCTGACAATCGCATTTCCATTTTCCAATTCATATTGTCTATCGTCTATGAATAATTTTGCGGTTTGCGGCTTTACGTGAATATCAAGCATCGTTATCGGTGTGCTACCACGAAATTCTTCCTGTATATGCATTCTTTGTGCATCAGTGAACGTGTTTTCATATTTCATTCTATTGGATGTATCTTTTTGCGTCGTCGCTTTTATTGCTGTTGTTACGGTAAGATATTTTTTATCATAATGATTATCAGCGGAAACAACTGTGGTAAAAAACAATGAGTCATACAAATCTTTTGTAAGTAAAATCGTATGCGTGCCGGAAATTATCGTAGATTGAAACGGAGTTTGTCCAACTTTTTTCCCATCAAGAATTACTGTTGCTCCCGACGGAACAGTTTCAAGATGATATTCGCTTAGACGCTTCATCTCGGGAATCAAAGTTTCATCTTCGTTCAACGTGATTGTTTGCGAATATACATCATAATGTGGAGCGTGAATTTCAAGAGTATAAATTCCTTTCTGCAACAACTGTTTGTGCAACTCTTTGTTTTTTGAAATCACGTTTCCGTCGAGAAAAACAGAACTGCTATCGGGTAACTCGGAAATCGTGAGAGTAATATCAGTATGTTTTACAAGGTCTTTTTTATCAAACGTATGCCCCAACGAAATGTGAACGTCAAATGCAAGCGGTAGATAACCGTCTTTAGAAATTTCTATACGATGCAATCCTACGCTCAAACGCTTTATGAAAGGAGTTGTTCCAACATTTTCATCATCAATTTTCACATTGGCACCGATGGGATTTGTATCCAGCGAATACTCAATAAGTGTATCAAGTTTTGGAACAATAGTTTTATCGCCGTTCAATGCTACTATTTCTGAAAACGTTTTTTTTCCCGGAGATTCAATCTCCAATGTAAGCGTTCCGCTTTCGTATGCTTTTTTCACAGACGGCTTATTTTCGGAAATAATTTTCCCGTTAACTTTTACAGTATTCTTCTTCGGTAAATCTCTTATGACAAGTGAATAATAAAGTCCCTTCAGCGGAAAAATAAATTGACCATCTAACAACGCTGAAGTTGCATACACAGGATGTTGCACAATAAAATTTTCCTGCTTCGCAAGTTCAGAAACCGATGGAACAAGATAATTATACAACTCTTCAGCCGTAATTAAACCATTTTTGTCGACATCTAATAAACCAATCCAAAATGCATTTTTCATTGCTTTTGAAAAAATACTTTGGTTCAATATTGAACTCTCATAATGCCGCTCATTCTTTCTTCCCGCAGTAATAACTTGAAATCCCCGCGAAGAAATAATTGTTTTGATTGGTGTCGAAGAAATTTTTGGAGGAATCTTTACTTGGAGATTGGGAAATCCGCTCATACAATTATCTATGATTACAAGGATGTGCTTCGCGCTGATATTGTCTGACAATCTACAAATTTCATCCAGAGAAATACTCGTTGTTGGTAATAATTTTTTTCTCCCATCGCTCGGTATCAAATATCCAACCTCTTTTCCTTTCTCGGTTGCAGTTTCCGTTGCGCCCGCCCAATACAATAAAAACCTATCATTGCTACGGATTTTTTTACCTAAATCATTTAACGACTCTCGAATTTTCAATAACGTCGCTTGTTCGTTTTGAAGTATGATAATATTCTGCTTAGGAAATTGAAGTTTCGAAAATAACGATGCTAATGTTTTAACATCTTCAACGGCAAATTTTCTTGTCGAAACGGATGCATCATTGTACGAAGTAATGCCAACAAGTATTGCCCAACTGTTATCGTACAATTGCAATTGTTCGCCCTTTCCTCCTAATACTGCTTCCTGTTCTTGGGAAAAAACAAACGAACTTTCAAGCAAGAAAAATAATGTGAGAAAAATATATTTCACGGTATATATTTTAAGAATACAAGAAAAACATCAATCGTACAAATACGCGCAATCGTAGTTCTTCGCTTCCTTTCCATCGTGCAAAGTAAATACGCCGCCTTTTAAAATACCCGCGCTTCCATATTCTCCTTTTTTGTTGATAGCATAAAATTTTACTTGATGTTTGTAACGACCTTTCTCATCGAGCAAACGTTGTTCTTTATTTCTGTCAACAATTCGCTGACACGCACGCATACACGCTTCTTCCGGAGATTTTCCCTGTCGCATCCATTCCACAACCATCACCGAACTGCAATTAAACAGATTCGATTCTCCCCTTCCTGTTGAGCCAGCAGAACCTACTTCGTTATCAAGATACAACCCCGCACCGATAATTGGTGAATCTCCAACTCTTCCGGAAATTTTGTATGCAAGTCCGCTCGTCGTCGTTACGCACGAAAGATTCCCAAATGAATCCAACGCGCTGCAATGAATTGTTCCATAGTTCCGGTAGTATGGAGCAAAATTCCCACCAATATTTTTTTCTTCAATTGAATGTTGCGGAAGCCAATCATCATTTGTACTCATATTTTCTTTCCATTGTAACCATTCTTGTCTTGCTCGTTCTGTAAGCAAATTTTCTTCCTGAAAACCATGCGCCTTTGCAAAATTTAATGCTCCTTCTCCAACAAGGAGAATATGGTCAGTTCGTTCAAGAACAAGCCTCGCAACTTTTGATGGGTTTTTAATATTGCGAAGCGATGCAACTGCGCCTGCTCGATGCGAAGGTCCGTGCATCACGGCTGCATCAAGTTCTACAATGCCGTTTTCATTAGGCAATCCTCCTAAACCAACGCTTGTATCATTCGGGTCATCTTCTACAATATTTACACCCGCGATAACTGCGCCAAGTGCGTCGCCTCCTTGCTGAATAATTTCCATTGCTTTGGTAATCGCAGGAATTCCGTTTGAACTGGAAATGACAATTGGTTTACGTGTATGTAATTTTTTTTCTTCGGAATTTTCTGTGACTGAAAATGAAGGGAGAAGCGACGTTGCCGCAAGGAATGATGTTTGTTTAAGAAAATTTCTTCGAGTAGTTGAATGCATAAGTTCTTTTAAAATTTTGTGAGAAAATTTAGTAATATTTCAAGAAGAAATAAAGAGACTTACAAGAAATTCAATACTTGAGATAACGTTATACACTCAACGAATTTTTCATAATTTTACTTGTCATTTTTATGAGCATTCGCGTTCCTTCTTTTTTTCGAAAACAAAAAATCGTTCCCGCCTGGCAATTTCATTGCGATGGAATTCTTTGGCGTATGAAGGTAAGTGACAATGGGTTGATAATTGGCGAAGACCGTGATACGGAAAAAAAAACTGTTTCTTTTTTTTGTATCGAAGAAAAACGCGGTACCGTTCTCTGGAGCAAACTCGCATTCGAGGAATCGTTTTGGATTAGTGTAGATTGTGTCGTTGCAAATACGATTTTCTTTCACGAATTCAAATCACCTTCACTTCCAGAAAAAAGAAAAATTTACGCAGTTGATGCACGAAACGGAAAACTCTTGTGGAAAAATGAAGAACTGCGGTTTCTTTGCGCTCTGCATAATTGCGTTTATGCTACCAAAGATACCTTTGCTTCACGAACATTGGTCGTACTCGATATTCATTCGGGAACTATCATTCGTGAATTTGAAAATGAGAATCAACAACTTGATATCATTACGCAGGATGCGGAACGCGAGCAAACATATCACTATTTGCAATTACCAACAGTTTTTTCGTTGAATAGTATAGTATCACAAGAGCGATTGCATGGGTTGAAAAAATATTTTCTTTCTCATCGCATAATAGATGAAATCGAATTTTTTGAGAACGATACTTTTGCAATTATTTCTTACTACGAAAATATAAGCGAATCACTATTGACACCGAAACTGAATCAGCAACTGCATATTTTCAATAAACAAAAATCGTTCAAAAAAGTATTTAGCGATCTCATTGCGCAAAACGCAATAATGGTACTGCACGATTCGTTTTACTTAAAGGATAATTTTCTTTTCTTTATTAAAAACAAAAAAGTTTTAACCGCACTCAATTTGTATTCTCCTACAACATAAACAGTTATGAACACACCAATACTTTTTTTTGTATTTCTTATTACCTCCCTTTCATTCTTCGCTTACAACGTACGCCGATTAATATTGTACCTTCGCATCGGCAAGCCTGATGAATCACGATTCAATAATTATGAAAAACGCATGGACAATGTTATTGCTGTCGCTTTGGGACAAACCAAGTTGCTTCGCGAACCGTATGCTGGGATTTTACATGTTTGCATTTTTTGGGGATTTAATATTTTACTTCTTGCAGTTTTGGAATCAATCGGAGAAGGATTATTTGCTGGATTCTCATTTTCATTTCTTGGCGGATTGTATGCCCCATTAATTTTTTTAGAAGAGGTACTTGCTTTTCTCGTAGTTGTTGCAGTGTTTTTATCATTAGTTCGAAGATTTGTTTTTGTTCCGAAACGTTTACGAGGCACGAAAAGAGAAAAAATAGAAGCCGCCTTTGTGCTCATTGTCATATTCTGCATTATGTTTTCAATGTTCGGACAAAACTCCGCAAGAATGTTTGTGCATCCAACGTCTTCGGATTCGATGCGTGTTTTTTCGTCACTGTTTGCTCCTCTTGTTTTTCACGATGCACATTTTTGGTTTGCATTTTATTGGTGGATGCATATAGTTTTTGTTTTCGGATTTCTCAACTTTCTTCCGTATTCAAAACACCTCCACATAATAACTTCATTCTTCAATGTGTACTTTGCAAAATTCTCATCACGAGGTACACTCAAACCACTCTTCCTTGAAGATGAAAATGCAACAAAGTTCGGTGCAAATGATGTGGACGATTTATCGTGGAAACAACTGCTTGATGGATATACGTGTACAGAATGCGGTCGTTGCACGGATTCATGTCCTGCGAACATCACGGGAAAACCGCTTTCTCCGAAAAAAATTATTGAAGACATCAGAAAACGCACTATGGAAAAAGCATCATTGTTGTACAGTTCCATCAAGAGCGAACAAGTAAATTTAAGCAAACCGCTACTTGACGGATACATTACTGAAGAAGAATTGTGGGCGTGTACAACGTGTATGGCATGTGTTCAAGAATGTCCCGTTCAAATCGAACATATAGATTCTATCGTTGATATGCGGCGGTATTTAGTATTAAATGAATCGCGCATTCCGAAAGAAGCGCAAACTACTTTTTCAAATCTTGAACGAAATTTTACTCCTTGGAATTTTAGTCACTCGGAACGCACTGCGTGGGCACAAGGTCTCACTGTTCCTACTTTTGCAGAAAAGCAACATGCAGAAATTTTGTTTTGGGTAGGTTGCGCGGGTTCGTACGATGCCCGATATATCAAAGTAACGCAAGCGTTCGTGAAAATAATGCAACAAGCGAACATTGATTTTGCAATACTTGGTTTGGAAGAAAAATGTAACGGTGATGTTGCACGACGACTCGGAAATGAATACCTTGCGCAACTCTCAATGCGAGAAAATATTGAAACAATGAAGAAATACAATTTCAAAATCATTGTTACATCTTGTCCGCATTGCTTTAATATTTTTAAGAATGAGTATCCACAATTCGGAGGAAATTATGATGTTTTGCATCACACAGAATTTATCTCGCAACTGATTGCAGAAGGAAGAATAACGTTATCAAACGAAATCAGAGAAGCAATCACCTATCACGATTCGTGTTACATCGGAAGATACAATAATAACTATAACTCGCCACGAAAAACATTGCAATCCATTCGTGGATTACAATTACTTGAAATGCCGCGTTCAAAAGACAAAGGATTTTGCTGCGGAGCAGGAGGAGGAAGAATGTTTTTAGAAGAAACTATTGGAAAACGAGTGAACATTGAACGCACAGAAGAAGCGCTTTCGCTTAATCCTTCAACAATTGCTACGGCGTGCCCTTTTTGTATGACGATGATGACAGATGGTGTAAAAGCGAAGGAAGCAAGTGAACGTACGAATGTGAGGGATGTTGCAGAAATCGTTTCCGAAGCAATGAAACATTCGAATAGTTAAAAAAAAGGCGATTCGGGAAGAATCGCCTTTTCGTACCAGAGTACTTCTCTTGCAAGAGATGGAAAGAGAATTTCTTTTCAGAAATTCGCCAAGTGTTTAGAAATCGAGAGCAGATAAAACATCGCTCAATGTATTCTGCACTTCGGAGATTTTTTCATCTTGAAGAAGAAGTGATTCCAACATTGGTGATGATTGTTTTGCTTCACGAAGTTGCGCTGCTAACTCAGTAGAAATACCAGCGGGACCTTTTCCTGCTTGTTCGCGACGCAACACGGGAGTGAGTTTATCACGGACTTTGTTTGTTGTGTCTTTGAGTGAGGCGCAGGATTTTGCAAGTTTTTCAATCTCTGCTTGAATAGTTAATTTCCCGGTACTCGGGGTTGGTTCTGCCATAAAGATATCCTTATTTGATTTATGATGATTTTTATTTGTTATTTATTATTGAGTCACCTTCATTGAACATAAAGGTAAAACACTTTTATTATTTAAGCAATACGAAACGCTTCACTTCAATAAATTCTCCTGTATAATTTTCCGTTGCTTTTGCTGACATTCGATAAAAATATACCCCACTGGAAAAATGCGACGCATCGAAGATTACTTCATCTGGACCTGCAGACCTCAATTCATCTTGAAATAGTGTTGCTACTCGTTGTCCGAGAATGTTATAAACACTTATTGATACGCGCGCTTCATACGGAAGTTCGTATTGAATTGTTGTCGTAACATTAAATGGATTCGGATAATTTTGCAATAATCTATACGTCGTAGGATTTGCATACGTTGATTCTGCAACGGTATCTGTTTTTGTAACATCTTGACGCAGAAATGGAACCCGATATAACAGTTTTCCTTTCGACGTTATTTTTAAGGGTGAATATACACCGTTTGCCGTATCAAATTCAACTTGAGATTCAGGTACATCAAATGCATGATTAATTTCAACGAGCGAAGAACATAATGCTGAATAAAACGTAATGTCAGAACTATTTCCGACGGAATGGAATTTCCAGAACGTCAACATAGTGTCAACAGTACGCGCAAGTTGTCTTAACGTTTTTTTGTATAAAATACTCGTTGTATCTGTTGGATAATAATATATTTCTCCAAGGTGCGGGTATGCAATGCGAGCATCACTCATTGCAATGTTCATTTTCAGTGTTAACAGTTCTCCGGCAAGTTTATTATTATAGAGCGAAATACGTTTGGGATTGCGATATACACCTTGCATCTTTTCATATCCTCTTGATGTTCCCGTATGACCAATGAACGAACGCACATATTCCGCCTTGTTAACGATTTGGATGAACGCAAGCGTATCTTCTTTCAATCTGTTTTTGGATAATGAAATTCCAAGCAGCAATCCGTCTTTTTGTTTTGCATACACTTTTGCGTATGCGCTATCGGCAATGTTTCCTATTGTTGGTTTTTGTTGCATAGCAACAGGAATATTGGATTGTCGTGCAAGTTTCTTAGGAATAATTTTCCATTTTTCCTGTGTAAACGATATATAGCGTTCTTGCGTTGGAAAATTGATAAAATCTATCGTATCTATGGTTCCGCTGTTGATGTTTAATGTAACTTTTCTTGAAGTATCCACGCTAATGATGCCATTCAAGGCGAATCCAAGCGGTGTCCATCCAGTGCTATCGTGATTCTCTATTGTGTACGTTCCGTCAACTAATCTATCAAGATTCCAAACGCCCGCAATCGTATCACTGTGGCGTATATCATCTTTATAAAGAATATATCTCCACGCGATTGGAAGCTGGTCATTAGTCGTTGAAAGCAATTTATCTTCGTCAAGAAATGTTCGAACGGTAAGTATATTTTTGTGAAAATTATATATCGAAATCTCTGATGTAGTTCCGCCATAAATTTCAAACGAAATATTATTCAATCTGCTATCTATCGTATCATCAATTTGATAGCCGCTCACTCGATAACCAACGTGTTTCCAATGAATGCTATCTTTTTGAATAACATAGTATCTTCCATCTTTGATATTGTTTATCGTGAGCGAATCGTTTGCCAGAACTTCTCCTATCAACTCCCCTCCGATTGTTCCTTTACGAATTTCAAATGTCCAATTTTGTAAATTCGGATTGAGCATATTCACGAAATTCGTATCAGTTACTCGATAAGAAACAATCTGCACTTTATTTCCTTGCAATGCATTATTCGTATCAGCAAGAGTAAACCGCATAGAAGGAACGATAACATTTACACTGTCGGCAATAACACTATCGCCAAAAACCGGATTTGTTCTGCTTTCTTTCGTATAACCGAACCAAGAATCTCCGTTGTTAGTAGAAGTCCATAGCCGAAATGAATTTTCTTCTTGTCCAATAGTATCATTTGCATGATTATAATGAAGTAAAATATTTCCCCGAAAATTCGTAGATGTTTGAAATGCTACGTCAAAATAACGCGCGATAGAATGATGGTTTTCAAACGTTGAATCTCCAACACCGTTTAATTGTGTTCCGGTTATTCGTTCTACTTTCGTTCGTATGGAATTCTGAGCAAAAGAAGTAATTTCCAATCCTATATCATTGAATGTATTATTTTCATTCAATCGTAATGTTCTGTCTGCAATAACTTTTCCAAAAATTTCGTTTCCGGAAATTTCATACAATTTCGCTGAAGTATCTAGCAAAACAGAATACGCATTGGTGATAAGTTTTCCCATGGCAATTCTTAATGAATCCTTTACTATAATATGCGCATGCAACGATACGTTATTTTCGTTAAACAATTGAAGTTTATGAAATGGCACTGTTGTTGAACCGGTAATCGTCTGCAATGAATCTCCCTGAAATAATATTTTACTCGTTTGCGGGTTGAGCGTTCCATTCACGATGAGATTTCCTTTTAATGTATGGCGTGAAGAACCCAGTTCCAGTTCCGCATTTGTTGTAATCACTAAATCTTTTTCAATGGTAAGTTTTCCTGTAATTGTTTTCACACCGGAACCACTGATTAGAACGCTATAGAAATTGCTTGATTCAATTTCTTGCGAAACATCAACACCGTTAAAATCAAATGTGCCGAATGTTTTCAGTATTCCGGTGTTTTGTAAATTACCTTTTACTGCAACATATAAACTTTCAGTAGATAGTGTATTGTCGTCAAGAATAATGATATGATTAAACTGATACGAACCTGTTCCAAACAGCGTTGATATACTTTGATTGTTATCTACTCTTAACGTACCGGAGGCAACGTAATTTCCTTTATTAATAATGGAACCCTCAAGCACGATTAAATCGCGGTTATCCTTAAACGTTGTAAGTGTATCAATATGGAGTTCTCGCAAAATTTTGAGTGTTCTATCGGGACCATAAGCAGTTTTATTTCCCGTATTGGACAAACGAAGTTCACCATAAACAATTGCAGGAATTGTTTGCGCCCCAGAACCATTAAATTCGATTACTGATGAGGTATCTGCTGTAATAATAACGTTGTTCAAATCGTTCCCATTAATACTTCCCGATATGCGAAGATATGAAGCAGGTTCAATTTTCAATGAATGCTGTTGAGGAATGATAATATTGTTTAATTGCATTTTCCCTCGAATATATGTATCGGAACCAATGAACGTTACCACGCCATTGGTTTGCTGAATCATTCCATTGTTTTCTATTTCAAGTCGTTTTTGTATTTGAAAACTTGACGCAGTAAAAACAGTGTCGGTTATGATGAGATTATTAAATTTTGTTTCAGAATTTCCCGAAATGTTTCCATTTAAAGTATCCGAACCTGCTGCAAATCTATTGTAATCACCGTTATTTTCCCACGTTCCCATCACGCGAACTCCAAACGATTGAGGAAAAATTTGCGCTCCGTTTCCGATGGCCACATTTCCATTGACAAAAATATTTCCACTCAAACCACAGCGACCAATTCCGCTAAAATGAATAGTGTAGAAATTACTTGCAGAAATAGTTTGTGTATCAATTCCTGTAAACGTTACAATACCGTTCGAATTAAATATTCCTCCGTTATTTTTTTCCCAATTTTTTGATACAAAAATAGTTTTCCAGTTATCATTTAACACTGCGCTTGAATTTATTTTTACTGTACCAAAACGAAACGTTCCATTGCCAAGCAACGTCGTATTACCTTCAAGCGATAAGATTCCGCTTCCAAGATATTCACCATCAACATGGACATTATTCGATACAGTTACTTGATATCCGCTATCAACAAATGAAACGCCGTTTTTAATTTCTAAAATCTTTGTTACTGTTATTTCTCCTCTTGCAGTTTTTATTCCACTTCCACCGAATACAACATTATTAAATTGCGTTGCGTTCAAAAATTGATTTTTTCCTGCAAACACTATTGTTCCATTAGGAAAAGAAAAAGTATTGTTCTTTTTCCAATTCCCCCAAACGTTCAATGAATAATTTCCGTTAAAACCGATTTGCCCATCAATCGTAATATTTCCGCATTCTGCTTTGGATGAATTAGAATCGATAGTAACTACTTTTCCCAAAGGAATAAACACACTATCGCTCTTGGTTGGAATTCCTTCAGGTCTCCAGTTCTTCGGATTGTTCCAAAACAGCTCTCCCGATCCACTTGCAATACGACTAACAAACGGTGAAAACGTTAGGTATTGAAATGTATCTACTCCCATCGTTGTAACAGATTGTTCCAAATATGTTTTTTTACTCGAATCAATTTTTATCCATTGTTTTCCACTGTCCAACGATTTCCACAAATACAACGTATTTTCGTCTTGTCCGTTGACTTCACGAACATTGTAGAACAATTTTAACGAACCATTTATCGAAGAATCTTCGGCAGAAAGAAAGTACGCTCTATTAATAACCGCATTGCTATCGAACCCGCGAACATATTCTCCAGAAATACGTTCTATGGTCGTTACTCCCGGAGAATTTCCACTGTATTTCATTTCTGCTCCGATGTTACCAAAGGAATATGTTGATTCCGGTAACGTAACAGATTCCGTTTTTTCAATTCTTCCAAACAAATTGCCTCCCGTCGTCGCTATGTTTTCCGTGAGTGAATGTAACAAAATGATTTTCAAACTATTCGACGTGCGCAATGTTGTTTGTTCATTGATGACAATGTTGTAAAACGGCGAAGAAATTCCTTGCACCCACGCATCGCCGTCGTTGTTGAAAATAATTGTGCTGGTACCCGGTATAAATGTACCAGTGTTGATAAAATTACTATCAAGCGTATGAGTATAATTTCCTGCAACAAACGGTGCCGGATTTTGATTCTTGAAATTTCCTTCAATCAAGAAATTGCCATTAGCAATTTTTGTTCCACTGTTCTCAAACTGTACGTTGTAAAAATTACTTTCGCTAATGTGCTGCGTATCTGTTCCATTAAAAATTACCGTCGAACGCATCGCAGTAAATGATGCTGTTGAATCTATCGTCCAATTTCCAGCAACATACAGCACCGTATTCAATTTCACCAACGAGGAATCAACAAAATCTATATTACCAGATACATTCAGTTGACCGGAAATTGTTTTCACACCGTTGTTTGCAAATTCGATATGATGAAAAGGGGAAGTAGAAATTTGTTGAGAATTACTTCCGTTAAACGAAACAGTTCCAGTTGCAACAAATTGTGCAAACGAATGTTTATTCCAATGTTCTTTCACGGAAAAGGTTAATCCGCCATCGTTGAAATAATTTACTATTTCTACATTATTGAAAATAATTAGTCCGTTGCCGGAAAGAAATGTCGAATCCAAAAATTGAATTGTTCCAAAACCAAAATATTTAGAATCCACATGCAAATTACCTTTCAACGAAACGATGTTGCCATCATCGTTAAAATTGCCGGAAGCAACAGTAAAATTACCGTCAACCGTGATGTTTTCTTTTGCAAGAATGTTATTGTTTGTTCCATTGACAACAAGATGATGGAACATAGTCGAATCAAGAATGTTTTGCGTTTGTGTTCCGTTAAACGCAATTGTTGAAGTTCCTTGAATAAATGCGCCGCTACGATTCCAATCGCCACCAACTCTAATGGTGCTGTTATTTGCAAACAGCGAATCATCATGCAACGTAAACGAACCGCCAATATTCAGATTGTTCCCTTGTGTTGTAAATTTCCCGCTGTACAACACAAAATCATTCTCTATGAAAATATTTCCGTTTTGCAGAACAGTTCCACTCGGTTTATCTATTTCCAGATTATAAAAATTTCCAGATGAGATTTGTTGATTCGTTGCTCCTTTTAAAACAGCGTTGCCGCTCGAAATAAACGTTCCGTTGTTTCTCCAATTTCCAGCAACATTCAATCCGATTCCACCATCATCTAATGAGCCATTAATGATAACATTGTTGAAATTGTAATCGCCGGACCCGGATAGTACTGTTGTTCCGTCAAAAATCGTCGTTCCCGATGCAGTGAAATCCGAAGCAATATCAATATTGCCGTTGATACGTATTTGATTTCCATTATCGTTAAACGTTACGCCGTTTATTGATAGATTCTCAAACGTCAGTGAATCTACTGCTGATTTCACTCCGCTTCCTTTCAGCTTCACGTTGTAAAACTCCGATTTTCCAATTTGTTGATTCGCACCTTCAAACACCACTATTCCTGTTCCCGAATTAAAAATTCCAGAATTCCTCCAGTTACCAAAAACGTGAATTGCACTGTCGCCTCCATTGTGTGTAAGTGTACCAGCAATATTCATTGTTCCAACGGAAGCAGAATATCCATTCGGAATTATGAGCGTCGTTGCCGAAGGAATATAAATCGAATCTGCTGATGTAGGAACTCCTCCCGGCTTCCAAACATCGGGATTATCCCACAAACCGTTCAGGACAACAGGACTCCTTCCTATCAACGAAGAAAACGCAAATGTAATGAGAGAATCGGAATCAAAATTGTTGAGGGAAAATATATTCGTTACACTATCAAACGTGCTTTCGGGAAGGCGTTTCCATATTTCTCCATTATCACTGCTTGACCAAATTTTTAAGTGAGCGTTCTTCTGGTAATTCAATTCTATTTCACGATTGAATGTCATTTCAATGTTTGCAGAAAAAGTACTTCGGCTTGTTTGAATTTCGTACGTTCGCAGAATTGCAGTCGAATCCTTAAAGTTCGTCGGAATTTTACCGCTCATTCTTTTTACAATAACATTTCCTAATGAATCATCATTCGTAGGGATGGTAATTGTTGTTCCAATGCCGTTAAATACATACGTATCCGATGACGAATGTACACGCTGCGTCGTACGTAACTCTCCGAACACATATCCATTTTCAATGAGCGTATCGAGTATTGTTATGTAACTTCCGCTATCTATTTTCAGCGTCGTATTCGCTTCAATTCGCAATGCATTGATAACTGTATTGCCCTTGAAATACGCCGTGTCTGAATTGGTAAAAATTATTTTTCCATTATTTGTAGTGAATGAGCCATTATCAGTCCAGTTGCCACCAATGGTATGTGTAAAATTTCCTCCGTTAAAATTGGAAAGAATTTCAACGTTACCTTCAATGAATAAATCGTCTTGCGCAGTTTTTCCACCTTCATTCGAGAAGCGAAGATTATAGAAATTGCCTTTACTGATAAGTTGCGACGTTCCGCTTGCCGCATTAAATTCAATTGTTGACTCATCAGATTGAAATTCAGCATTGCCCAACTTAAACCAACTTCCACTCACCGTGTGAGTATAATTTCCTGCGGCAAACGTTGAACCTTGAATGAACGTTACGTTCCCGGATATTGTTAAAACTCCGTTGGCTATTTTTTTCCCCGTCCCAACAAAAATAATATTATTGAAATTACTTTGTGAAAGATGTTGTTCTTCGCTGCTAACAAAAACAACAGAACCTTTGGAAATAAACGTTCCGTTATTTACCCAATTGCCTTTTACAGAATCGGTCGAAGTTCCTCCGTCTACTGTTACATTTGTATCAATTTCTACGTTCCGAAATATATTGGTGCTAAACAACTTTTTTATTCCGTTTCCCATAAAGTACACATCACGAAATGTTCCGTACCGTATCGCTTGCGAATCTGCGCTGTTGAAATACACGTTTCCAGTTGAAGAAAAAACTCCGTTATTATTGAGCCAATGTTTTCCAACGGTTGCAGAATAATCAAAAGCGTCAACAAAAACGTTCTCGTCAATGGAAATACTGCCGCTTGTAACAATATTGCCTTGGATATTTTTTGTTCCGTTATTTTTAAAAGCAACGTTGGCAAAATTACTTGCGCTGATATTTTGAACTCCGCCATCATTACGGATAAAAAGAACTGTTCCGTTTCCAGCATTAAATATTGCTGTTGTTTCTTTTTTCCAATTTCTTGAAATTGACAACGCTCCATCCGACATTGTAAGCATTCCGGCAATATAAATGCTTCTGCATTGCGCAGTATATGTTTGCGGAATGGTAACTTCATAATTTGTCGGTATGAAAACACTGTCAGAAACATTGGGAATTCCGGTTGGCAACCAATCTACAGAATTATCCCATTGTGTTTGAGCATTTCCTGCAACACGTACTTGTGATGGTGAAATTGCCCACGAAGAAAAACTTCCGGCAACAAGAATTTCGACAGTATGCGCTTGCGTATCTACTGAACTTTGTTCAATAAACCATTCATTTCCGTCATTAGTGCTCTTCCACAATTTTAATCGCGATTCTTCTAATCCTTGCAAATCGCGCACAACGTTATACTTAAACGATAGTGATGCCGAAACAGGCGCAAATTGCGACGTAATATGGAAATATCTTGTAATCGCCTGATTCACTGCAAATCCGGTTGGAACAGTTCCCGTTGTTCGTGTTACAATTGTAGTTTCCGGAGAAATTGGACCAGTGAAATTAATCGTAGCGCCAAGATTACTGAAATTGTAAAAGGTCAACGGGTCATTCAATTTTTTTATCGAACGTACATTACCAAGAAGATAGCCACTCCCGATTTCATTCAACAAACCTCTGATTGTAATGGTATCTCCTGCACTTACGGTCATTGTACTTTGATTTGAAATATCTACGTCGAAGAAATATGTTTTTCCGGAAATTATTCCGTTCCCGTTTTTTGTAAAAACAAATTTTGATGTTCCTGCATCCAACATTCCATTGTCGTTCCAATTTCCACCGACCGTATGCGAAAACGTTCCAGCAGAAAGTGTAACGTTCGTATCAATCAATATATTTCCTTCAACGGAAACGGATGCGGCAAACACTTTTATCCCATTTCCCGAAAATTCCACATTACCAAAATTGGAAGCAGAAATACGTTGATTGCCGCCAAGAAATTCTACTGTTGTTCCGTTTGCTGTAAATGTTCCGCTCTTTTGCCATTCACCGAAAATTTCTAATGAAGAACTCATATTTCCCGAAAGCGTTCCCTGAATATACATTCCTTTGGCAATTGCAACTGCGTTTTCATCAATTGTCGCTTTCGTTCCTAACGGAATAAATACACTGTCAATAGACGTTGGAAGTGAGCGCGGCGACCAGTTTGCAGGATTATTCCACGTATCATTCGTTGCAACAAATCTCTTCAATCGCGTTGATGAAATCGCCCACAAAGAAAATTCCGTAACATTATTCAACTGAACGGAATTATTCACCGTTGTTACAATACTTTGCGTTTGATTGAACCACGATGTTCCGTTTGCATTTCCTTTCCATAACGTTAACTGACTTTCTTTTTGATATGCAACATTAAACTCATTGGCTTCATTATATTTTAATGTTATTGAAGCAACTGTTGGTGCAAATGCTGATTGGATCGAATAATAACGATTTAACGCTTCCGTAGAATCAAATCCTGGAGGAAATTTTCCTGTGATACGAGTAATCGTTGTTATTCCCGGAAGATTTCCGGTAAATGAAATAGTTGCGCCGATATTTCCAAACACGTATGAACCTTCTGCATTGAGGTTTTCTTGTTTTAAAATTATTCCTCGAACATATCCGTTTTCCGAAATATTTCCTCGCAATTCAATAGTATCTTCGTCTGCAATATGTATTACTGTGCCAGCATTTACGGTAAGATTATTGAACGCCGTATTTCCAGAAAACTCTACGGTTCCGTTTTTTGTAAAGATAAACGAACTTATGTTTGGATGGAATGTACCGCTGTTAGTCCAGTTTCCGCCTATAGTATGTAGAAAATTTCCCGCTGAAAAAGTAGAACTAATAAGTACGTCGCCTATAATAGCGAGCACACCGTTTGAAGTTTTAACACCACCACCGCCAAAAATAACGTGCGCAAAATTACTTGCTTCAATGGATTGATTTCCATTTCCATCAAATATCACTGTTGAATTTGTAGCAACGAATGTGCCGTTGTTCGTCCATTTTCCGGCAACAGAAATCGTATTGCCATTGGCATCAAATTCAACACCATTCAATGAAAATTCTCCGTCAATATTCAGATTTCCGTTTAACGTTTTCTTTCCATTTCCGGAAAGCGTAAGATTCCGAAAATCGCTCGAAGAAATTGTTTGCGCCGCACCGTTAAATACAACAGCAGAATTATCTCCGCTGAGGAACGTTCCGCTGTTCATCCAATTTCCTGCAATTGATACAGTAAAATCTGCCGCGTCAAGTGTATCTTCAATAACAAGATTTCCCTTTACAGAAAGCGAACGTTGTAAAATTTTTTTTCCGTTCCCTCCAAAGAGTACATTCTTAAATGAAGAAGCAAAAATTGTTTGCTGAGTATTTCCGCTGAAAATTACGGTGCTATCTGAAATAAGCGCGCCAACATTCGAATAATTTCCTAATACGATAATTTCTCTTGCGCCAACGTTGAGCGTTTTATTTGCATTTACAACAACGTCAGTGAAAGTAAATGTTCCATTTCCCAAAAACAAAGAATTATCAGTAAAGTGAATCGTGCCATTTCCAACATACGCATAATTGTTATCAATATTCTTCTTCACGGTAATTGTTTTTCCGCCGTCAGTGAACGTTGTTTGTCCGTCAATAAAAAAATCAGACATCACAGATATGTTTCCATTTACTGTTTTCGTTCCTCCATTAAGAAATGAAATGTTATCGTAACTTCCAGCGGGGATCGTTTGGTCAGTTTCTTTATTGAACTCCACATACGTTGGCGAATTTGTTGTTGCATCAAAATTTCCAAGTATGATAAACGAATCTGCAATACCGAGCAGCGAATTGGTTTGAAGTGTTAGCGAACTTCCACCGACTATTTTCGCTGAATACAAATTTGCATTTCCCGTAAGTGAAATAAAACCGGAGAATTGCGTTGTTCCATAAGTTTGTGTAAAACTTTTTTGGTTTGCAACAATCAGTGAATTAGTAACAGTTATTCCACTCGTAGCAGTTACGTTTTCCTGAATTTCTAAATTTTTTATGGTAGGGGAAGTTGCGCCGGAAAAAGAAGTTCCGTCGCCAATCATTGTAAGCGAATTGGCGTTCTGAACAATTCCGTTTGTTATCCAATTTCCACCAACAATCAGCGAAAAATTTGCGACATCAAACATGGTCGCTGAATCTATTTCGACATTACCCGTAACGGTCAAAGCATTGGAAATAGTTTTCGTATCTCCGCCGCCGAAACGAATATTGTGAAAATTCGTAGCGGTGATTTGTTGAAGCGTGTTACCGTTGAAGTATATTGAAGAATTAGCGGAAACAAAATTTCCGTTCTGCAAAAAATTTCCGCCAATACGATGAGTATTATTCCCACCGATGAATGTTACATTTGCATCAATTTGAAAATTTCTGAAAACTGTAATTTCACCAATTGCGGTTTTGTTTCCATTTCCGCCCAAAACGAGATTTCTGAATTGTCCACCGTCAATTGTTTGATTTCCATTCGTATTATTGTTCAACGTAACGGTAGAATTTCCGGTTGCAAACAATGTTCCGTTATTATTTTTCCAATCGCCTGCGACAGTAACATTATTTTCGCCGATATTAATAACGGCTCCATTGCCTATCACTACATTTTTTGCAACAGAAAAATCGTCGCTAAATTTTTTTTCTCCGCTATTTGCAAAAGAAAGATTGTAAAAATTCAATGCATCGATCTCTTGTGTTTCTGTTCCGTTAAAATTGATTACACCATTTCCAACATTGAACGAAGCATTAGCACCTAATCGAAAATTACCAGCAACATTAAGCGTACACACATTTGTCATCGTCAATGTGCCTTGTACATTGACAATTCCTGCGTTCGCTACTGAATCTTCTTCGATGGTACAAAGTGCATCGAGAGGAATAAGCACGCTATCTGAACTTGTAGGAATTCCAACGGGTCTCCAGTTAGTATCAATGTGCCACGAACTATTATTAACTACAAATCTTCGAATAAGATTGGAAGAAAATGCCCACTGCGAAAATTGAGTTACGTTGGTATCGGTAACAGAACGCTCACCAGTAATTTTAAAACTTGAACCTTTTAATTCCCAAACAGAACTATTTAATTCTGCGCGCCATAATTTAATTTTTTCCTCCGTTTGTTCGTTGATTTCCGACTGATGATATTGTAATGTAAGTTGTGCATCAAACGGACCAACATTTGTTGGAGCAACAATAAATTTTCTTTTTACAACTTGTCCATCAAAACCATCAGGAATAATTCCGCTGATTCTTTGAACCGTTGTTAATCCCAATGTATTTCCATTGAATAAAATTTTGGCGCCAATTCCACCAAACGAATACAACGTGTTTGCTGAACTGAGATTTTGTTCGGTTTCAAGCGTTCCTAATATATAACCGTTCTCTGTGAGCGTTCCTTCAAGAAACAAAATATTTCCACTCTTTACTTCAACTGTCGTTCCGTTTGCAACGAAGATATTGTACGCATAAGTATTCGTGTCGCCTAAAAGATACGATGTTCCGTTTTTATTGAATGAAAGCGTACTTGTAGCAGAAGAAAAAAATCCATTGTTTAGAAAATTTCCAGCAATCGTTATTATTGCATTTCCGCCGTTCACTTCCGCGCCATCAATAATCGCAATACTATCTTCTACGAAAATATTTCCTGTAATTGTTTTTACGCCGCTATTTAAGAAAAGCAAGATATCAAATGTTCCTCCGTTAATAAATTGATTATCTGTTCCATTAAAACGAAGTACCGAACCTTGTGCATTCAACGTTGCGTTTGGACTTGTCGTCCAATTTCCATTAACCGTATGCGAAAAATTTCCTAATGTAACAGTAACATCATTATTGAAAGATACATCGCCGTTGATGACAAGTTCACCAGTTATATTTTTAGGAGTTGAATTTGAAAAAATAATGTTGGAGAATATTGAAGCACTTATTGTTTGTACGCCTGCTTCGTTTCCGTTGAATATAACTGTTCCACTACTTGGAAGATACACTCCCGCATTATTCCAATTTCCTGAAACGGAAAATGTTACGTCGTCATGAGTAAGTAAATTGCTAATGATTACGTTTGTAAATTTTGTATTTCCATTCCCGGAAAGAACTGTGTTGCCGTCAAAAATTATTACGTCATTACCTTGAAACGTACCATCATTGGCAAAATTTCCTTTGATTATAATTTGATTGCCGTTGTCGTTCATTATTCCTATTTGAACGAAAAGAGCGCTATCAAGAATTATATTATCCATTAAAAAAAGCGTTCCATTGTTTTTATTCACAGTTAACGATTTCAACACTGTTCCACTACTCGTAAGGCTTTGATTTCCGATTCCATTGAAAGTTACATTGTTCGTAAGCGTAAGCGTGGCTCCGTTATTTATCCAGTTTCCTGATATTTGCAGTGCGCCGTTAATTACTTTGTTTCCAATATTATTGAATTCTATATTATAAAAATTACTACTTTTGATTTCTTGATTGCCAGTTCCACTAAATACCGCAGTTCCAAACGCCGAGTATGTTCCTGTGTTTATCCAGTTTCCATTTACAAAAAACTGTTTCCCGTTATCGTTGATAAAATTAGAAATCTCAACTGAATAAAACGTAAAATTTCCGTTGCCGTTGAGTATCGTTGTTCCGTTAAATTTTGTAATTCCTGTCGCTAAAAATGAACCATTTGCACCTACGAAAACATTTCCACCCAATGAATCCGTAAAACCACCATCTGCATAATGTATATTTTCATCAACAGTGAAATTTCCTCCAACACCAATATTTCCGCTTCCGGTCTTAATACCACCTCCACTTAATTCAAGATGATTATAATGTTGCGAAGAGATTGATTGATTACCATTTGCATAATATCTGCAAGTAGAAGTCGGAGAAAAATAAACGTTAGGAAAATTGACAGGAAAATTATTTTCACCTCCTATAAGTAATTGCGAAGTCCCCAACACAGTCAACGAATCGGTTAAAGGAATACCGGCAGTAGTTCTGTTCGCAGTGAAATTGAATAAATCTAAAATGCCGCTATAGACTTGAAGTTTACTGACAATCTTAACATTTGTATCTAATTTCAGTACGCTACCACTTGGTTTGCTAATACGTAAATTTCTGAACTGTGTTTCCGCAGCACCAAAAATTCTTTGCGTATCAGTACCAAAAAATTCGACGGTATTTCCAGCAGCAGTAAGGTATGTTCCGTTGTTCAACCAATTTCCTGCAATACGATGCGTTTTTTGCGACTTACCATCAAATGTTGCACCCTCGCTAATGGTTAAGTCTTTATTGATAGTTAAAGATTGTTCTCCATTTTTCTTCCCAACACCGGAAAAAAGTAAATTACCGTATCCAACGTTGTTTATTGTTTGTGCGCCGTTTCCGTAATATTCTACAATACTTGTTAAAGACAAATAATAATTAGCATATCCAGAAGGAAACGGATTCGAACCGCCGATACGTAATTTCGTATTGCCTGCTAAAACAAAATTTCCAACAGCATTTGGCGTACTCATCAAGTATTCTCCCAAATCCACAATTCCTGCAGAATCAATCCAATTGCCTTTCACTGAACAATGCAATTCAGATAACAATAGAATTCCTCCAGTTTTATTAACAACAAAGTTATAAAATGTTGGACCTCCACCAATTGTTTGATTCAGTGCGCCAAAAAAACGTACAGTACTGCTTCCTTGAATAAAATCTCCGCTCATTATCCAATTTCCGCTGATATTGATAACTTCAGAACCCGTGCATTGAAGTTCGCCATCTACGATAATATTCCCTGATACTGTTAGTGTTCTGTTTGTTGTAATTTTCAAAACACTCGAATTTTGCGAAGAACCTTCTGTCAGTAAAATTGATAATGATGCGCACAATGCATTGGTTTGTTCAATATTGACGGTAATCGGACTTTCATCTGTACCACTGATAACAACAGTATCATTTATTGTAGGAACTGCATTACCACTCCATATTGAAGGGTTATTCCAATCGCCAGAATCTATCGCATTCTTTATCTGTGCGAACGTGGGATAAGAATAAAATGCGAGAGCAACAAATAATGTACAGAGTAGAAAAAAACGATTTAGAATTCGTAGTGCACGAGATTGTATCATAAAATGGCTGAAGTTATAAAAACTCAAAGAGAAATACAGAAAATCCTCATTAAAAAATTGTCAACAGTCGCGGCAAATATACATCTCTCTTATTTTTTGTGCAAGAAAAACAGTGGGCAATAAAAAGAAATTGTCAGTAATGAAAGCCAGTTCTGTTTACAATATTTTGGTACAGAACTACATTCATTATTATGTAAAAAATTATCACTTTACTTTGCACTAACTTCTTCAAAATATTCCTTAATACTCTCTGCAACTTTTTCTCCAACTACTTCAATAAGTTGTTCTTCCGTTGCAAATTTAACTCCTTGTACCGAGCCAAAAACTTCGAGCAATTCTTTCGCGCGTTTTTTCCCAATACCTTCAATTAAATCAAGTTCCGTTTGTAATGTTCTTTTTGTTCGCAATGAACGATGAAACGCAATTGCAAAACGATGCGCTTCATCTCGAATCTGCTGCAACAATTTCAAACTCGAAGAAGAACGCGGAAGCAAAATCGGTTCACTTTCATTCGGAAGAAAAATTTCTTCAAGTCGTTTTGCAAGACCGACAATCGGGATAGTTACGAGTTGCGAGTTGCGAGTTGCGTGTTCAGTAATTTTAGGTGTTAGGTGGAAGGTGGAAGGTGTTTCATTCTCTGTTACTCCGCTTCTCCATTTCTCCATCACTCCATTACTCCCCTGCTCCCCACGAACTCGAAACTCGTAACTCGCAACATTCAACTCGTTCAAAGCTTCAATCGCTGACGACAACTGTCCTTTTCCTCCATCAACCACAATCAAATCAGGCATTTCAAGATTTTCTTCCAACACACGTTTGTATCTGCGAAACACCACTTCTTTCATACTCTCAAAATCATCTGCTCCAACTACAGTTTTGATTTTGAATTTTCTGTATTCACTTTTCTTCGGCTTTCCATCAACAAACACAACCATAGATGCAACCGCGTCGCTTCCTTGAATGTTGGAATTATCAAAACACTCAATTCTTCTCGGAAGTTTTGGCAATCGCAAATCTCTATGCAACGAGCGTACGTTATGCGGAACGAAATTTTTTTGCTTTTCTTTTTGCAATTTCAAATCCTGCAATAACAATTTCGCATTCGTTGCACACATCACAACTAACTTCGCTTTATCGCCAATTTTCGGAACAACAATCTCCACGTTCCGAACTCCATGCTCTTTGCTCTCTGCTCTACACTCGCTTAACCATTTGCAAATCGTTTCTTCATTCTCGATTTCTTTCGGAAGAAAAATTTCGCTCGGAATAAAATCCGCTTCGAGATAATAATGTTGAAGAATTTGCTCGAGCATTTCCGACTCGTTTCTTCCTTCAGCGTTGGAAAGATAAAAATGCTGCTTGCCCAAAATTTTTCCCTCCCGTATTTTGAAAACAATTCCACACGCATCATCGCCATCAATCGCAAGTGCAAACACATCTCTATCGGTAAATTCATGGTCAACAACTTTTTGCTTTTCTGCGTATTGCCGCAAACCGCGAATTCTATCCCGCACTTCCGCCGCTTCTTCATATTGCATTTCGTCGGAAAGTTTTTGCATTTCCTCTTCCAACGATTGAATCAGCGACGCGCTTTTTCCTTTAAGAATTTGTTTCGCCTGGTCAATCATTGCGTTGTATTGCAATTCGGAAATCAATTCTTCACACGGACCATCGCATTTTTTTATATGATAATCCAAACACAAACGCACTTTTCGTTTTCGCACTACTTCTGCATCGAGAAAATAATTGCAACTGCGCACTTTGAAAATTTCCCGAATGAGTTTCAACGACTCGCGCATATTTTTTACATCCGTGTACGGACCAAAGTATTTTGAACCGTCGCGAAAAATTCTTCTTGTTACAAAGATTCTCGGATACGGTTCTTTCGTTACAACAATAAAAGGATAACTTTTATCGTCCTTCAACATTATATTGTAACGCGGTTTAAATTTCTTTATTAAGTTTTGTTCAAGGATAAGTGATTCAATTTCGTTATCAGTAACAATCAATTCAACATCAGAAATTTTAGAAACCAACACTTTCGTTTTAGCATCGAGATTTTTTGACGATTGAAAATACGAACGCACACGATTCCGTAAATTCTTGGCTTTGCCAACATAAATTACTTTCCCTTCTGCATCTTTGTATTGATACACGCCGGGATTTGTCGGAATGCTTTCGAGTTTAAGTTTAAGCGCTTCGTTCATAGAATATTTCGAGCATAAAATAAAAAAACTCTTGCTACAAATTTTCGTATAACAAGAGTTACTTTTATCAACTTCTCAAAATCTCAACTACTTTTCATCTTTTGACTAATCTCTATCAATACGCCATTCGTAGAATTCGGATGAAGGAATGCAACGAGAAATCCTTCCGCACCTACTTTTGGTTTTTCGTCTATGAGTTGAATTCCGCTTTCTTTCAAACGTTGCAATTCTTTTTCAATATCATCAACTTCATAAGAAAGATGATGAATCCCTTCTCCCCTCTTTTCTAAAAATTTTGAAATCGGAGAATCGTTTGCAATTGGTTCAAGTAATTCCACTCGCATATTTCCCGTTTCAGCAAAACAAACTTTTACTTTTTGTTCTTCAACAATTTCTGCGTGGGAAAAATCTTTGTTGAACACAACAGAAAATTTCTTCGACGCTTCATCAAGATTTTTTACTGCGATACCGATGTGATTTAATCGAGTGAACATTCTTTCAGATTACAATTTTATATTACAGATTTAGAATAATTACAACTCTATGCTCTATGCTCTACGCTCCTTGTTATCCGCTTAAAAAACTCTCCGCTATTCGCAATCAAAATTCCAGAAAGAACAATTCCTGCTCCAAGAAAAGTTTTCAATTCAAGTTTTTCATTCAGCACAATTGCGCCTAGAAATACTGCTAATATCGGTGTAACAAATGCAATGAGTGAAAGATACACTGCTTCAATTCTTTTTAACAACCAATAGTATGAGGCAAACGTTATTATCGAACCGATGAGAGCAAGATAGAGTATGGAAAAAATTGCCGTGCTTGTAAATTCGATATGTGCGTCTCGTTCAAAAATAAAACTGGTCAACAATAATAATGGCGCAGCAATTGACATTGCACCGAAATTGAGTGAAAACGGGTGAACATCGTGTCCATATTTTTTTATGAGGATGACAACAAATCCTTGAATCACGGCGCTTAGCAAAATCATAATCATTCCCAATATCATCTGCGAATCACGAACAGAAAAATCTCCATAGAAAATTACTACGATGCCAATAAAGCCACAAACGATTCCCAATGTTTTCGGTAACGTAAGTGTGGCATTTTTCATCAGAAGATGTTGAAAAATTGCGACGACAAAAGGATAGATTGCAAACAAAATTGAAGTCAATCCCGAAGGAACATATTGCTCTCCCCAATACACCATCCCGAAAGCAATGCCAAAAGAAAATATTCCCATAACGAAAATAAGCCAGCGTTGTTCCAGTTGAAATGGATTGTGAACGTTTTGCCATTTCATATAACCGTACAAAAATGGAAGAGCAATGAGAAAACGAATTCCCGCACTGAAAAACGGCGGCATCGTTGCAAGTCCGATACGAATGACAAGCCACGTTGAACCCCATATAACACACGTTACGATAAACGCTGCAGCGATAAGCGTACGTTCGCTAAACATCAGAAATTATTCGTGTCAAACAAAACGGTTCCCGAAGGAAGTTTCGGAAAGAAGTATGTAGATTTTTGCGGCATTGTAGAGCCACAAACAGCGACATTATACACCTGGTTAATGCTTGGAGGATTTAGAATAAAAGCAATCTGCGCATTATCGTTGTTTATTTTTTTCGATATATCACTGGGATTGCGCACATACTCTATACCGGATTCTGATGATTGTTCGTCTTGCGAAATGGTAAGAAACTTTTCAAGAAAAATATTATGAACAATCGAAACATCGAGCCGCTGCAAATCAGGAGTGATGTTCATTTGCCACTCTCGAATCTTTCGTTCGTCCTTAAAATTGACAAGATAATAGATTGGTGAATCTTTCAGAACTATTCCAAACGAGAGATACTTTCGCAGTTGAACTCCTTTAAGCAATTTGTGCAGCGAAAAAAAATATTTCACAATAAAATTTTCGTGAAGTTGATGAAGAAACGCATCAATATCAATTTGCTTTTCTACTATACGGTGTGTTGGTAAAACAACTAGTCCTTCATTTACCATATTGGTAGCATACATCATTACGTAATTGTATCCTTCGTTACCGTTGTGATGAGGATTGTTTTTCTTCATCATTCGTTGATATTCCAAAGCGGTTTCGTAGCGATGATGACCATCTGCAAGAACAAACGTAAGCGATTGAAATTTATCGTTCACCTGTTGATGAAATCGACTATCAGTAATTCTCCAGAGTTTCGTTGTAACATTCTCGAATTCAAATTCTATCAACGGAGATTTTGGACAAAGCAACGCAAAGTGTTCGTCGTTGAGAAATTCAGTTTCGGAAAAAAATGAAAACACTTGACTTAAATGCGTAGAGGTTGTTTCGAGCAATCGCAATCGGTCTTCTTTCGGTTTGGGAAAAGTTTTTTCGTGACGACGAATTGTAGAATGCTCTGATAGTTCTTCGAGTTTGCACAATCCGATTATCCCGCGTCGAGTATGCGAGCCGGAAAATGCAGTAAACTGTTGTTCCATCAAATACATTGTAGGTTCTGCATCTTGTACAAAAATATTTTTGCTTTCCCATTCCTTCAATCGCTGATATGCAATATCATAACGCTCCTCTTCTTTCGGAAAATCTATTTTTACAAAATTGTACGCGTCGCGCTCATATAGTTCTTGCTGGTATTCATTGCCAATTACGTCGTACGGAGGAGAAACGACATTATCGAAAGAAACTTTTTTAGGATTGTACAGAATACCTTTAAAGGGAAGAAATTGAGGCATAGAATTATTTTTATGATTATTGATAAAACTCAATTACATTTTTCCACAATTACAGCAGTTCCGTACGCAAGCACTTCGGTAACACCACCGGCAACTTCATTCGCATCATATCGCATACCGATGATTGCATTTGCGCCGATCTCTTCGGCGTGTTCAATCATTATCGAAAACGCCTCTTCACGCGCTTTTTCACAGAGTTGCTGGTACAATGAAATTTTTCCACCAACAAGAATCTGAAACACCGCTCCAATATTTCCGATGAGTGAGCGTGAACGAACAGTTATTCCGCGCACAACACCGAGGTTTCGAGTAATCGAATATCCGTCGAGTGTGAATGCTGTTGTGATAAACATTCGATTGAACATAACATCATTGCACGTCTTTTATTTTCAGCGATTGAATTATTTTCTCAAATGCACCGATATACAATTCTTTTTCCGGCGCAAACCAATTCAGTGTGATGCGGTACACTTTGTTGTTCTTCACAAGAAAATATGCGCGGCTTTCGATATTATTTGCAGGCGAATAATTGACAAACATCGCTCTCAATCCATCGATCACTGTTTCATTTTTCGATTTCACAGATTTGTACTTCTTCAAATTATCTTCAAATACTTTTTCGACTGTCCATTTATTGGCGCCAAAAATATCCAAGCGAATCGTGCAATCCAATCGTTCACCTTTTAATTCAATAACAAACTCATTGCTTCCTTTACTCGGCGACGTAAAATTGAAATTCGATGGATATTCCAACGTAAAATACTGCGTATCGTACGTATCAAATTGTTCAGAAGGACGCGGACGACTATCGGTCTTCGGAATTATTGTTGGTGGAACAAATGATTTTTCAACAGCAGCAAACACATCGTTATGCGCTTCATAATAATCTCCGAAAGCGCGAAATCCGATTTCAAACAATAACGTATCTACGGAAATAAAAAGAGAATATCCCCAAATAGAAAGTTTTGTTGTTATCGGAGTTTCAAACGTTACTTTTATACCTTCATTTCCCGCTATCGTTATTTTGGTTTCTTCTTTAATGTTGCCAAATTGTTGGAGTTCATTTTTTGCATCAAGTAATAGTTGGTCAATTGTCATACCATTTTCTGCACGTTCTGCACGTACGGAAATTTCTGCACCCGTTCTTTTTCCGTTCACTGGATCTAAAAAATTATTCGCTATTTCCTCGGAAAGATAAAATATCGCTTTGCCCGATTGACCCATCGAATACCAATTTTTCGGATACTGCACTTTGAAACCAAACGCAGGGTCGTGATAATCGCTCCATTCATTAACGATTACCTTTTCAGGTTTCGGCTTCGAGCATGAAAGTAATATTATAGTAAGAAATAATAATGTTGCAGATAAATTTAGTGATTTCATAATTGGGAATCTTCTATTGTTGAATTTATTTTCTCGTATTATTTTTTGGGTACAACGGTATCGTACCAAAACTTTTTTGAACGCTCGCCAACTTCGTCAACGTGCAAATGTTTTGTTTCAAAATATTCTTTCATTCCATCCATTCCAAATTCTCTTCCAATTCCGCTCTGTTTGTATCCGCCAAACGGTGCATGTTCGGAAAGCAAATGCCATTCGTTTATCCAAACAGTTCCAGCGCGAAGTTGTTTTGCAACGCTCATTGCTTTCTCTGCATCTTTCGACCAAACTCCTGCGCCAAGCCCATAGATAGAACCATTCGCAAGTTGAACTGCTTCTTGCTCTGTTTTGAATTTTATTACAGAAAGAACTGGACCAAAAATTTCTTCTTGTGCGATTGTTGATTTATTATTTACGCTTGAAAAAATTGTCGGCTCGACAAAAAACCCTTGTTGCAATTCAGAATTTGATGGAATGTTTCCACCGATTTCAATTTTCGCGCCGCTTTGTTTGCCTTGCGCTATATAACTTAAAACTCGTTCTTGTTGTTTTTTTGAAACCAAAGGACCAATTTCTGTTGTATTATCTTTTGGATTTCCGAGTTTTAACTTTTTTGTTTTCTCGACTAGTTTTGAAAGAAACTCGTCATGAATTTTTTCTGAAAGTAACAAACGTGAACCTGCTTCACAGCATTGTCCTTGGTGATAAAAAATTGCATACATCGCTCCATCAATTGCCATTTCCAAATCTGCATCATCCAAAACAATGTTTGCGGATTTTCCTCCACATTCGAGCGTACACTTTTTTAAATTCACCGAAGCCAAACTCATCACACGCTTTCCAATTGCAGTTGAACCGGTGAAAGTAACTTTATCAACGAGTGGATTTTTTGCAAGTTCTTCGCCAACGTCTTCGCCAAATCCTGGAATGATATTGACAACACCTTTCGGAAAACCGACTTCGTCAAAAATTTTTGCAAGTTCCATTGCAGTGCAAGGAGTAACTTCGCTTGGCTTCAACACAACAGTATTTCCTGCCGCAAGTGCTGGACCTAATTTCCAAATCGCCATCTTCAGTGGAAAATTCCATGGAATAATTGCCGCAACAACTCCAATGGGTTCACGATACAAATAATTTTTACTGAACCCTGCTTTAGAAACTCTATCGAGCGATTCGTTGAAATCCATTACTGCATACTGAGAAAACACATTCATATTTTTTCCCGAAAGAAAAATATCTTCTTTCGCTTTGCGTAATGTTGAACCGCTGTCTTCAATTTCCAGTATTTCTAATTCGTTTTTTCTTTCTTTAATTTTATCGGCAACCGCTTTCAACATTGCCGCTCGTTCGTTACCGGAAATACGTTTCCAATCTGAAGTATCGAACGCATTCCTTGCCGCAGTAATTGCTTCCTTCGTATCTACAACATTCGCCCGCGATACCCGCGCGACGATTTCTTGATTAAATGGGTTGAGCGAATCAAAAGTTTCTTTTGATGTGCTTTCCTGAAATGCTCCGTTGATATAGAGTTGATATTCTCTCATCGTATTACTGATATTTTAATATTGAACGAAGTAGTATAGCAACAAATAATACTGCTTGCACATAGAAAAATATTTTTGCACTTCTATCGAATTTTTCTTTTTGCATTTGCGCATCTGGAGGACAATTTTCAGAAAGCATCGCGGCTACTAATTTTCCACGTTTTGCAGAACGAATTCCGAATATAATTCCATTGATTGCCGCAATAAAAAATAATGTAAGTTTTTCTGCAAGCCATCTCATAGATATGGTTTCGCTCATCCCTGAAAATCCTAATCCAATAATATTTGTTATACCTGTGAGAAGCATTACTCCCAACGAAATGGGACCAAGAAGACCAATCGGTTTTAAGTAACGAAGTATTTGCGCTTGTGTTTGCAGCGATTTTTCTCGCAAATACGCTGAATGAAGAATCCATCCACCGATTAGTGAAGTTGATAAAATTCCTATGCCGATGAAATGTATGAGTCGAGAGAGAAGATAAAGTGTCATATAGTAGTAAATTAGAAAAAAATCGGGGCGAAGTTACTAAAAAATAGGAATGTACAGAAGTGAAAAATTGAACTTGTTTTTTTTCAATATATTGTATCACATTATTTATGAAGAAATTTTTTTCAACATCATTCATATTCGTATTTAGTTTTTTTTTACTTGGAGGATTTTTGCTGATGTTTGAATTGCTTCGATTCAATACATATTTCGAAAAAATGGAATTGTACGCAGCAGCAAATTATAATACGGCTCAAACGAGTATAATAAAACTCTCGCTCATTGATTTTAAGAAATTACAAACACGAGAATACGAATTTAGATATCAGGGAAAAATGTACGATGTTGTTGCAATGCATAGAGATATTGATTCCATCACACTTACTTGTATTCAAGATAAGTTTGAAGACAATCTTTTTGAACATCTTGAAACTTTTTTTGAAAACTTTGAACCTACTACTCAAACTAACCAATTACAATTTTTACTTGCAAAAATTATCACTCTTCAATTTCTAAAAACTGAATTTCAAATTGTAGAACCCATAGTATTATTTTCTTACATATCTCTGGGTCATCGAACGTCTCTCCTTTTACGTTTTCATCCTGTCGAATTACCTCCTCCGCGAAGTGAATTAACATAATCGGGTAGTTTCACCTCTCTGTAAACAATCGCATTGTTGCGATGCAGAATTGTTTATAGTAAAACATCTGAATAATTCTCGCGCTATTCATTTCAAATCGCGAATGACAGAAGTGTTTTTTCTTGCATATATGATTTGCAAAAATAATATTCATTTGCTATTCGGAGTGACAAAGCATAGTTTTTTAAAATATATAATTCACTTACTTAAGTTTATGAAGTTTATCTTACTGATTCATATTTTCGTACTCTGTACTTTTGCCACTATTCATTCTCAAACAAATACAACGTTCACAACGACGCAGGACTCCGTCATTACGTACCCATTCGAAGAGGTCATAATAACCGGCACACGCACTTCAAAAAAAATTATTGACATTCCATATTCCGTAACGCGCATAGAAAACTATGAATATAAATTTGACAAGAAAATCGCAATCAGCGACGTGTTGTCAAATATTCCCGGAGTATTTATGCAATCACGATACGGAAATCACGATGTGCGAATTTCTATTCGCGGTTTTGGAAGTCGTTCGAATTCAGGAATCCGCGGAGTGAGAATTTTACTTGATGGAATTCCCGAAAGCGAACCCGATGGGCAAACGCGCATAGAAGCAATTGATTTTAATTCTATCGGCAGAATTGAAGTTGTTAAAGGAAATTCTTCTTCACTGTACACCAACGCTCCCGGCGGCGTCATTAACTTCATCAACGATGTGTATTTTCAAAATTCATTCGCAGAAATATTCAGCGAAGTGGCTTCATTTTCATTGAAGAGAAATGGTTTGAAATTCGGCATCGTTTCCGATGAAACTCGTTTTCTTTTTTCGTTGACAAATCACCAATATGGTGGATTTCGAAAACACAGTAATGATAAATGGAAAATCGTCAATTCGGTGTTTGAAATTACTCCGAATACGTTATCGAAATTTCAACTGCTTCTGTATTACGTTGACGGAACAATACGACTTCCCGGTTCTCTCAACATTTCAGAATATGAAAACGCACCAATGGAAGCCGCACAAAATGAAGTTGATTACGATTATCTCCGTTTATCAAAAAAAGGAAGAATTGGCGTTCGTTGGAATCAATTTCTGGATAAAGAGAAAAACGACGAACTGGAAATTACCGGTTACAGCACAATGAAATATTTCGAGCGAAAAGATAAAAAGTATAGAATTTTTAATCGCTACGGTGTTGGGGCAAGTGCGCGATACATTAGGAAGAACATTTTCTGGGAACGACAAAATGAATTCTCTATCGGTGGAGATGTATTCTATCAAACTGGACCAATTGAATTTTACAAAAATATCGGCGGTAAAAAGAATGATGTTCTCGAAGATCTCTTCAACGAAACAATTGCAAACAGCGGTTTCTATGTGCAACATTCGTTTGACGTAGTCAAAAATTCTCTTTCCTTGATGATTTCAGGACGTTATGACAAAGTAATGTTTGAAGCAAACAATCAAACGCTTTCATCGCAAAACGATTCGCGCAGATTTGAAAAATTTACACCGAAAGCCGCGCTCAATTTCAAAATAACTCCATTTGTTGCACTTTATACATCGTATGGAATGAGTTTTGATTCTCCCGCATCGAATGAATTGGATAATCATTCTCTAAGTTCCAATCAAGGAGGCACACTTTTAAATCCCGATTTAAAACCGCAAAAATCATTGAACTACGAATTAGGAATTAAGGGAAGTTTTCTGAATGTGAATTCGCATTGGGCAAAAAATATTTTATATGAAATCACGTTGTTTCATTCTGTCATCACTGATGAAATTGTTCCGTTCGAAATCAATACGGAAGTGTTTTTTAGAAATTCTGCGCAAACAAAAAGAATTGGCATTGAAACTGGAAGTGAATTGAACATCATAGAAAATCTCAACGTAAAATTTGCATACACATTTTCAAAATTTTACTATGAGAAGTATGCAACAAATATTTTCATCCATGATACTATCATTACAAAAATGTATTCGAATAACTTCGTACCAAGTGTTCCTAAGCATAATTTGTTTATCGAATGTTCGTACAAGAAACAGTATTCTGAAAATATTTCAGGCGTTGTAAAAGCGCAGAATACTTCCATTAGTTCAATGTTTATGGACGACGCAAATTCATTGGAAACGAATTCCTACAATGTTTTCAGTACTACTGCAGGGATTGAAATACAAATGGCAAAGTTTACGTTGTTATTGACGGAAAGCATCAATAATATTTTCAACAAGAAATACGTCGGATTTATCAATATCAATTCGACAAACAAAAGGTTTTTTGAAGTTGGCGAACCAAGAAATTTTTATACGGGATTAAAATTGAGTTATTTATTTTAAAATATTTTGCATTCCGTAAATGCAAAAAACAAATTGCAGAACATTACTCAAATATAAATTACGCTAATGAACTTAATGCTTTTGAAACGGTATTCGTATTTCACCGTTGTTTTATCAACTTTCGCTTTTAGTCAGGAAATACGCATCTCTCAAAATTTCAGAATTCACCCGAGTAACACGACACAAACGGAAGTATTCGTTACCGTTCATCCCTTTAAAAAGAATATTGTGTTTGCCTCGGCAAATACCATTCGCTTTCAGCCAAATTTATTCATTAGTGAAGGAGTTTACGTTTCTACGAATGCAGGAATTTCCTGGAGTGGAAACGATACATGCAACGGGTACTATATCCCTTCGCACGGAGGCGACCCTGGAATTGCAATAGATAAAGATGGAAAATACATTCTTACACGACTTGGGCGCGCTCCGTTCTACGGTTTATTTTCACACTATTCGGTTGATAGTGGACAAAACTGGTCTTCACAAAAATCAATAACCACTGATGATTTGGAGCGTGCAGTGCTTGCTTCCGATGCAAATCCCACAAGTAATTATTATGGAAGAACGTACTCTGCGTGGGCAAAATTTGTTCCTCCATTTCCTATTGCATTTTCGTACACAATAAACGGTGCAGTTGATTGGAGTTCACCGAGAGCAATCAATAATCCTTCGCAACGTTGCAGCGGAGGCGATATTGTCATTGCAAACAACGGAAACGTTTTTGTGTGTTGGGGAGTTGTTACTACTGCATCTCCCATCATCGAAATATTTACCGGTTTTGCTTCCTCTTCAAACGGAGGAACAACGTGGTTTGTAAAAGAAAATGCGTTTGCGATGAAAGGCATTCAAGGACTGCTTCCGGAAAAACAAAACATACGCGTGAATGGATTGCCAAGAATCGCAATGGATAACAGCGGAGGAGAACGAAACGGATGGTTGTATATTGTAACCGCAGAAAAAAATCTTTCCCCTGCTGGAAGTGATGCGGATATTATTCTACATCGTTCCACGGATGATGGAAATACATGGAGTAATGGAATTCGTGTCAATCAAGATGCGTTGAACAATGGAAAAATTCAATACTTTCCTGCAATTCATATTGACGACTACGGAGCAGTTAATATTATTTACTACGACGATAGAACTACGTCCAGCGATTCGGCAAATGTTTTTCTTTCCCGTTCACTTGACGGAGGTAACTCATGGAGCGATTATCTCGTCAGCGACCATAATTTTCGTCCTGAACCAATCGGGGGATTAGGACAAGGATATCAGGGAGATAATATTTCACTCACTTCTTCCGATAATTGTTTGCTTCCTCTTTGGATGGATAATTCAAGCGGTGTGTATCAAATATGGACAACAAGAATTGATGTAACAATACTGAATGTTCAAGATACGAGCAAGAATACGAAGAATATATGTATCATAAGTAATTATCCAAATCCGTTTAACCCGGAAACAATTATTCGTTTGCAATTGCAACAAGTTCAGCATAACGCATCGCTAAAAATTTTCGATATACAAGGAAATCATATTCTCACGTTGTTTGAAAAGAATATTCTGGAATCCGGCTATCACGAATTCCGTTTTCATGCAGCGAATATTCCTAGTGGAATTTATTTTTATCGTTTCGCAACAGAAACATTTGTACAAACAAAAAAATTCGTTGTCATTCGTTAACTTATTTCATAAGCAACATTTTTTTTGTTTCCGAATACCTTTTGCCATCGCTGTTCGCCGTTTGTAAACGATAAAAATACACTCCACTCGCTAACGATTCGGTTCGCCACATTTTCGAATAACTTCCCGGAAGCAAATATTCGTTCACAATCGTTTCGATAACCCTTCCTGATAGATCGAAAACGTGTAATTCAACAAACGATGAAATCGATAACTCAAATGAAAATATTGATGTCGAATTCATTGGATTGGGATAATTTTGTTGCAAATGAAAACTCATGAAATCTTTTCCCGAATTTCGTTCTCCAATTGTATTGGAAATGATGTTGTACTTACATACAACACCTCGTAATCCCACAGCAAACCCGTGAATCGAATCCGGAAAAATTATATCTACGATGACAGAACTATCGGGAGTGAAAATTTCATTCCACGTTTTTCCTGAATCTTTTGTAAAAATTAATTCTTGCACCGCACCCAACGTCGCCCATCCTTCATACGACGTTCGGAACGAAAGCGCAGAAGCAATTCCAAAAATCTGCATTGTAGAATAGTTCCATGTTTCTCCACCATCCGTTGAACGAATAACACTTGCGCCAAATTCATAATCTCCTCCAACTCCAATAATATTCAACGAATCAATGAACGCAAGTTTTTGCACCGGTTCCGGAACAAGACACGCAGCAGTCCATTGTTCTCCATCGTGAGATTGTTTCCATAGTACTCCTGCAAAATCAAATAATCCACCGGAAGCAAAGGAGCGCTTCGGCGAAAATATTCCGAGACTTTGAATAGATAATCCCGAACACGTTCCGCCAACAGTAATCATTCTCCAATCGTTTCCCCCATTCGTTGTTTTCGCTAATGCGCCATCGTGTCCTCCAAGCCATCCGTTCTCCGAATCGCTGAAATATATATCGTTCATAAATATATTTTCCTGCGCAAAATCCCGCACGAGCCAATGAATCCCGCCATCAGTAGTGCTTACAATTTGTGTTCGAAACGGCGGTGAATCCGATGTCCACGTCAAAGCCCATCCAAGATTGTTGTTAAGAAAATAAATATCTACCAATTTTGTCGTTACGCCACTCATTTGTTTTTCCCAACTATTTCCGCTGTTTGTTGTACGAAATATCATTCCGGAATCGCCTCCAATCCATCCGAAAAGACTATCTCTAAAAAAAACTTCTGAAAGATTTAAAGAAGTTGGACTGTTACTGATGCTCCAATGTTGCTGAGCATTTGCTAACGAAATACAAACGATGAAATAGAAAACAGTTCTTTTCATAAAAGAAATCAAAAATTTACAATGCACAATGAAAATTATTTTTTCAATTCCAGAGGAAGCACAATTTTTTTAGGAATCCGAGCAACAGGATACACATCTTTGCGGTAATCCCAATAGGGAGATTTTTTGTAAAAGAAATTCAATCGCTCATACGAATTTTTTGCAAATGAAGAATCGGAAGCAAGTTTCGATTCAAATTCTTTCTTCAACGCTGCATCTTTTTCCATCATCTCACGCGCAAGTTTTTCGAGAACATAACTTTCGCCGTATTCTTTTTGTTCAAAAACAGCATCAAAAAATCCCCAACGGACTAAGGCATCAGGCGCTTGCGGTTCAAACAAATGTGCCGCAACTTTTGCAGTACGTTGATTCATCAATACTACCAACGAACCTTCAGGAAATAATTTTCGTTCGGAAATTTTTTCGGTCTTAAAATTTACCGTGTGCCTTCCTTCATACGGTCGTTCATTCCATTTCGGCTGAGAAAATTTATACGTTTCTACTTCCAGTTCTGTTTCCCGTGTTAAACGATTCAATCTAATAGTATGCGCTTGCAATATCTCAATAACTTTCGTCCATTGTTTTGGAATGATGTACGCATACGGAAGTTGAATTTCAACGGTTGGTTTTACGGTATTGAAAAACGGGATAGTTACATTCGCAGGTTTATTGGAAAATTGTATCCATGTTCCATTTGAAACTTCACTTTTTTCAAGATGGTATTGATACCCTAAATACAACAGTGAATCATTGGTTTCATTCATTTCAAGTTCATAATCCAACGGAAGTGAAAATGTTCCATCTGCTGTTTCGCCAGCAGAAATTATTTCTTCATCCGCTTCGCGAACTGCAAGTCGTAATTTTCCCGCATCGGAATGTATTTTTTCAAGGAGAGAAACCAAGAGTTGGTACGTAGCATTCACACGAGATTGATAATCTTTCAGCATATGCGATTCAATCAAAAAACCGGGACGGTTTTGAAGTACGCAATATTCAGTGCTAAAACGCGGAGGTGCAACTCCACCAATTAATCCTTTGGTAACATCGTGTTCTTCTTTCCAGAGAATATACGGCGACATCAGTGTGTTTTTTTGGCTCATTGATGTTTGAATCGAAGATAAAAATTCATTTTTTATCCAATTGCGCACGCTCCATGGAACATTCATTTGGTCGCTTATTGCGTAAGTAATTACATATTGATAATCCGCTCCATCGGTAACGTGGCAATCAATAAAAAAATCTGGTAACCATTCATTGAACATCTTGAGCCACATCCTTGTTTCCGGCGCATCTGCTTTCATATAGTCTCGATTCAAATTTAAGTTTTGCGATGTTGTTCTCCATCCCATCTCCCGTGGTCCGTTTTGATTTATGCGGTTATATACTCCAACTCGTTCGTGCCCATCAAGATTGTAGAACGGAAGAATGAGCAAAATTATTTTATCAAGCAGATATTCTTTTTCTTTTAGAATACACATATCTCGCAACAACATCAAGCAAGCATCCTTTCCATCAATTTCTCCAGCGTGAATTCCATTTTGAATCAAAACAATTGCTTTCCCGGATGATTGCGCTTTGCTGGGATTTACTTCGATTGTTTTCGACGTAACGACGATGAGCGGCAACATTCGTCCTTCAGGCGTTTTCCCCAAATTCATTATGCGAATGGATTTTGAAGCACGCTCCATATTTCTAAGAAAGTTCATTGTTTCTGCATACCGAGGCGTTTCCTGAAAATTCGAAATTTCTGCTGGAGTAAGCCATCGTTCTTTTTTTTCCTGCGAAAATAATGCGTAGGTACTAAAGATAATAAAGGACGAAATGATAAAACAAAATAGATTTCTCATAGCGAATATTTTTTATGAGATAAATGTAAATAGTATATTTGACACGAAAATTTTTAACAATATAAAAAAACGGATTTTCGGAAAGGTGCAAGAGCGGTTGAATTGGCACGCCTGGAGAGCGTGTGTCCCCCTAAAGGGGACCGTGGGTTCGAATCCCACCCTTTCCGCAAAACGGTTAAAAGTTAAAAATTAAAAAGTTCAAAGTAAAATGTACTTTGAACTTTTTCATTTTGTAAAAAAGAATTCCTTTTTTCATTTCTTGACTTTCATCAATTCAATTGCTTTTGCTGCAATATATTCCGCGCTCACTTCAAATTCCTTTACTAATTCCCACGGCGCACCGGAATCACCAAAACGGTCTTTTACTCCTATCGCTCCCGTAATAATCGGTAAACCATAAAGTTCTTTGCTTGAAGTTATTATTTCACTGACTCGCCACGCAAGAGCGCCAATTTGATGTTCTTCGGCAGTTATAATGATTCCGGTTTCTTTTGCCGATTGAACAATAACAGATTCATCAATTGGTTTCAACGTGTGCATATTGATAATTCTTGTTTCCCATTCAAACTCTTTTTTCAAAATATACGCAGCGCGCATTGCTTCCGGTACCATTGGTCCACTAGCGATAATCGTAAGATGCTCTAATTCGTTTTTATATTCTGAAGCAAGAATTGTTTCGAATGCGTCAACAAAATTATCGGCTTCCTTCCTCAACCGAATGATATTCGCTTTGCCAAACACAAATGGAGTATTTTCTTTTGTTACAACCGGAGTTGCTTCGCGGGCAAATCGTATGTATTCCGGACCAAAATGTTTCAAGAGAAAATATGTCGTTCCTTTTTTCGTTTCAATAGCATCGCACGGAACTATTACAGACATATTCGGTAAACCACACATTGCAAATAAATCTTCCAACGCTTGATGTGTTGCTCCATCAGGACCAACGGAAACTCCTCCGTGCGCGCCGGCAATTAACACATCAAAATTTCCATAGCAAACCGACGTGCGAATTTGGTCAAGATTTCTTGCGGCGGCAAACGTTCCGTATGTTCCGAGAACAGGAATTTTTCCTTCTTTTGCTAAACCGGCGGCTGCAGCTGTTGCTGATTGTTCTGCAATTCCCATACTGAGCCATCGTTTCTTTCGTTCCGGTTTTGAAGTATAAAAATCGCTTATAGTGATGGAGCCGGAAATATCAAGTCCTAAGCAAACAATTCTCTCATCATCGCCGTTTTCCGCAAGTGAATTTCCGAAACCTTTTCGTGTTGGCTCCATTTTCACTTTCATTGTTGCTTCAGAATTCCACCAATAATTTTTTCCGAACTTCGGATGTTTTGCTTCCAGTTTTTTTTCGACATCTTTTTGATATGTTTTTGATTTTTCCAACAAATCATTGACGGGAAGTTTTTCATTTAAACCAAGTTCAGTAAGCCCTTTTATCATTTCTTCATAACTCGGAGATTTTCCGTGCCACCCCGCAACATCTTCCATAAAACTTACTCCTTTTCCTTTAATCGTATCACAAAGTATTACCAAAGGTTTCCCGTCGGTATTTTTTTTTGCTTTTTCAAATCCGTCAACAATTCGTTGCATATCGTGTCCGTCAATGCGAAGAACGTTCCATCCAAAACTTTTATATTTTTCTTCGAGCGGTTCAACATTCATTACATCTTTTACAAGACCATCTATTTGCAAACGATTACAATCAACGATTCCGATTAGATTATCGAGTTGATAATGCGATGCTTCCATTACTGCTTCCCAAATTTGTCCTTCCTGTTGCTCTCCATCTCCCATAATACAAAACGTTTTATAATTTTTCCCATTCAATTTTCCTGCTAATGCAATTCCCACTGCTATACTTAGTCCTTGTCCCAATGAACCGGTTGACGCCTCTACTCCAGCAACTTTTAACCAATGTGGATGTCCTTGAAATGGCGAATAGAGTTTGCGGAGGAGCATTACATCTTCCCTCGGATAATAACCGGCAAACGCAAGACCTAAATACAAACTCGGTGCTTTGTGTCCAGTTGACCAAATTATTCTATCTCTTTCTTCCCACAAAGCATTGTTAGGGTCTGCATTTGCTATTCGCAAATACAACGCCGCAGTAATATCCATTATCGAAAGCGTTCCGCCGGAATGTCCTGAACCAGCCGCATGAAGTGCAACAAGATTATATCCTCGCATAAATCGTGCGTTTTCTTTCAGTTCATCAATTGAATATTCTCTGATAATGTTTCCTGTTTTTGAATCTATTAGTGCCATAGCGTAATTTTTTTAGTAATTATTTTCGTAATGCATATTTCAGTTGTACGTATATGATTATTGCGAAATGTATGCCAACTATAAAAATGCGTTTAAGTTTCAATCTCTATAAAATTTTACCGCTCTTTCTCATGTTTGCAAGCAAAAATTTTCACTTGTGAAAATCCATAAATGTTTCCACTAATTCAAAAAAAAAGTTCAAAGCAATAAATCAATTGCTTTGAACTTCATTCAATTTCTCAGAAAATTATCGTTACACTACTTGAACCATATCCAACAACATCCAAATCATCATCGCGGTAAATATTCCTCCAAAAAAACTCCACGCAAAAAACATTTGTCTTCGTTCTTTCGATGCTTGTCTGTCAATTTCATACAAAGGGTGCGTCTTTATTTGGCAATCATTGACAGCATCCATTTGACAAGCAAGGCGATGATGCTTCGGAACGCTGCGAACATAAAAAGGAATCCACCCCATCATCGAACCTTCTTCAATCGGTTTCATTGGCGATACTCCTTTTCCATCAAGTACTTCAACGCGACACGTTCCGCATAAGCCATTTCCGCGACAATTCAACAAAACGTCAATGCCGCTATAGAGTTGAACTCCATTTTTCATCGCAAGTTTTCTAATGTTAGTAATTCCTGGTTGTTCAACGGTTTTGTTTTCGTTGACAAAAATTGTATTTGGCATAAATGTAATATAGATAAATGATATTTTTTTTCTGAAAAAGTACTAATAATTTTTGAGATTGAACGAAATATATTTATTGAAAACTAATTTCGTTCGTTAATTCGTTTGCATCATCGCTTTTCTTTGGAAAATTCAACGACAAAATTTTCCCAATGTGATCCAGCACGCAGATAATTCCATCTTTATATTTTTGATTCTTAAAAAAATCTGAAAGTTCGGTTGCAATTTTTTGCCACGTTCCATCTTCCACTTTTTTGTTAATTCCTTCATCAGCAACAATGTGAAACTGTTTTTCTCCAACAAGAATGAAAAGCAACACGCCGGTTTTGTCTCGCGTGTTATTCATCTTCAAACGAAAAAATGCTTTCAATGCAAGTTCTTGAAGAGATTTCTTCTTCTCAAAAAAACCTCGTTTGAAAGTTACTGCAACGCGTATTTCTCCCGAAGTTTTTTCCTCTAACGAGTGAATGAAGTTCGCTATTTCATTTCTTTCTGTTTTGGAAAGAAATGAATCTATTCTATTTTTTAAGAACATTCTTTATACTGGATTCCGCTATGACTTCTGAAACTACTACCATGAACCACTTGCGCCACCACCGCCAAAACTTCCGCCACCCCCACTGAACCCACCAAAACCTCCGAAACCACTTCCTCCTCCAAAACCACCGAGAAACATTCCGGAAGAATTCCACCCACGACTTGAACCGATAAATCCTCTTCGTTTTCTAAAAATTCCGTTGAACAAAAAAAATGCAATGATGGCAATTATGTAAATCAATACTGAATCGTTTCCGCCATTTCGACTTCGATGTTTTTTCCCTGCACCTATGTATTCTCCTTTTGTCGCTTGCATAATTGCATCAACAGCATAGAAAATTCCTATAGAATAATTTCCATCACGAAAATTTGGTGCGATGATATTACGAATAATTTCTGAAGTCAACGCATCAGTTAAAACTCCCTCCAAACCATAACCAACTTCAATGCGGATTTTTCTATCATCTTTTACAATGAGAAATAAAATTCCGTTGTCTCTCTTTTTTTGTCCAATTAAATTTTTTTCTGCAACACGAATAGAATAATCTTCCAAACTTTCCTCGCCAAGTGTTGGAATAATGAGAACTGTTATTTGATTAGAAGTTTGTTCTTCAAAAGAAATCAGCGCTTGTTCAAGTCGTTGCGTTTCGGATGATAAAAGAGTATTCGTTTGGTCAGTTACATATCGTTCAAGTTTGGGAACGTCAATCTTTTGCGCATACGATGTAGTGAACAACAAAAAATAAATCACGCAAAGATGCGAAGATGCAAAAAAAATTTCTTTAGCGTCTTTGCGTCTTTGCGTGAGAACAAAAAGTTTCATTCTTTAAAACTTTACTTTCGGTGCAGTTTGCGCTTGAGTTTCCGCGCTGAAATATGCTTTCTGTGAAAAACCACCGAAGCCGGCTATAAATGAAGCGGGAAATTTTCTCACGGTCGTGTTAAATTCCTGAACAACTTCGTTAAATCGTTTTCGCTCAACGGAAATTCTGTTTTCCGTTCCTTCCAACTGCGATTGTAACGCAAGAAAATTTTGATTCGCTTTCAAGTCTGGATATTTTTCAATCACGACCATCAAGCGTGAGAGCGCGCTCGACAATCCACCTTGCGCTTGCTCAAATCGCTGAAACGCTTGCGGGTCTTTCAAAATTTCCGGCGAGACGTTCATTTGTCCAACTTTTGCACGCGCTTCGGTTACACCAACGAGAACCTCTTTTTCGTGTTCAGCATATCCCTTTACTGTTTCCACTAAGTTCGGAATAAGGTCAAATCGCCGTTGGTATTGATTTTGAACCTGACTCCACGCTCCGTTCACTCCTTCATCGAGTCCAACGAGCGAGTTGTATGTGGAAACTCCCCACGAAATAATACTGAATGCAGTAATTAATAAAACGCCGACTATGGCGAGTATAATGATAGTTGACTTTTTCATAATGTGTGTTGTGTTTGTAAATAATGATTATAAAAATTATTTCTTTGCGAATTCTCCGCGTTCTCTGCGACTCTGCGATTTAAAATTTTGAAACGCGGAGGCGCGGAGGTCGCTGAGTTACGCAGAGTTTTTATTGAAGTGCATGTTGAACATTTTCAAGAATCACTTTTGGCAATTCTCCTTTTCCCAATGTTTCTTTTGCGTCGAGAATTTCGATTCCAACGAGTAATTCATTTGCGCCAATATTCAGTGCTATTTCATCGTTCAGTCGAAGTGTGCGACATTCGTGTTTGCCTTCGACCAAACGAATATACATTGCATCAATTTCTTTATCGTAACTTATTTTCATAAAGGATGTTTGATATGATTTACACTTTCACAAACTCTTTCAATTTCGTTTATATAGTTACAATAATTCTTTCAATTCTTCAACTTCTACTTTTGCTTGCCGTAAAATAGATTTCAATGTTTCAGGATTTAAATCTTTATTGTGCATCGGAACAGTTACGAGCAAATTTCCTTTTTTCAGTTGCAAATGATTTCCTTTACTTCTCAATTCAATAAATCCGTTTCTCTTTAATGTTGAAACTATTTCTTTCGGTTTTACAACAGGAAGTTTAGACATACGTGTGAACCGATACGTCAAGAGAAATTTTGAATATTTCTTTTACATCCTTTGAACGTGTGTATATCGGATTATCGTTTGCCGGAACAGGACGAATTATTGGAAGATTGCTTTCGATTGCAGATTCAACATATAAACTCACCGCTTCGCGAAGGTTTTCTTTTGCTTCGGCAATTGTTTCACCTTCGGAAGCAACATCTACATCCAAACATAATGCACTCAATCCATTTTTCTCTTTAACGATAACGTTTGTAAAAATTAGTTTTGATTGTTCGTTTTCCATAAAGTTTGTTATTAAACTTTTCTCTTCGGTAAATATATTAGATTTTCAAGAGATTGCTTCATTACGCAACAACAATCTAAAATCTGACTTCTAAATTCTAAAATTCCCTCACTCCTTTTTCATCCACAATTGCGCGAATCAATTTCTCTTTCTTCGGCTTTTCCATTCCAATTGTAAATGCTTTTTGTATTCTCTCTTTCGCTGAATCGAGAACGGAAGAATTATCAGTATAAAAAGTTGCAAGAACTTCGTTGTGTTTTATTTCATCGCCGACTTTTTTCTTCAACATAATTCCCGCTTTCATATCAATCACGTCGTCCACTTTCATTCTTCCCGCGCCAAGCGAAATAGAAGTCAATCCAAGTTCAAGCGAATCAATCGTTGTAACAAAACCATTTTCTTTCGCAACAACTTCAACAGCAAATTTACTCTTTGAATACTTTTCTACATTTTCAATAAACGAAACATCGCCGTTTTGTTTTTTCACAAGTTGCAAAAACTTTTCGTACGCTTTT
>Ga0194120_10001117_pt1 | contig 49716 bp, 49 predicted proteins | sample TA2MahCa65mmetaG_FD_148642 | JGI IMG/M metagenome (GOLD analysis project Ga0194120, IMG submission 148642) | Freshwater microbial communities from Lake Tanganyika, Tanzania - TA2015019 Mahale Deep Cast 65m | ecosystem: Environmental > Aquatic > Freshwater > Lake | place: Tanzania: Lake... | reverse complement strand
CGCCGTCCGCATAGCTCACTCGGGCACCTGACCCCGAACGAGTTTGTCGCGCAACGTCAGGTTGAACAGACCGCCGAAGAGGTCTTCTGCTCTGGTTAAGAACTGTCTCAGAACGGGGCCAACGTCACCCCTGAATCTCTGCCTCCGACAAGCTATCTCCAGTAACGCAGAGGCGATTCAGAAATTCCGACCTAGGCAAAGTTTACCGCCTCACGACGTCCCCCGACGAATCTCGCCACAGCGACTTAAGTTTTATCATGTTAATTGAATGGTTATATATAACCGCGCGGGCAGATGAAGATGGCACAGGATGTGCTCAACCGATACCAACGGGCTGATAAGGAGAAGATCATGGATCAATACCCGCTGTGCAATCTCTTCGAAATTACGCCGGCAGAAATCGAGGCCCGATACGCATTCTTGGCAATCACGGCAGAGGACGAAGCAAACCTCGTCCTGCTCAACCAGGTGATCCATGACGAACTCGATGCAATTGTGGCCGAGTTCTATGATCATTTGCTCCAATTTGAGGAGCTCCGACGATTCTTGGGGGATCGACGGACCTTGGAGCGCCTTCAAACCGCGCAGAAACAGTACCTCCTTAGCCTGGGCCAGCATGCGAACCATTTAGGCTATTTTGAAAATCGACTGCGCATTGGAATCACCCACGAGCGGATTGGACTCAGGCAGAAATGGTTCTTGGGAGGACACTGCATCCTCTTCGAGATCATCAGCCGCCGCTTGGCGAAGCGGCATGGCAAACAGTCAACTGAACTCTTGAACCAACTGGCCTCGCTGAAAAAGTTTTTTACGCTCGACGCGACCCTCGTGGTGGAAACTTATTATCAATCTACCATGCAGAGGCTGGAGGCTATTCTGCAGCAACTGGCGGAGGCCCAGCAGCATCTGGAGGAAGTCTCGCGGCTGGATGGGTTGACACAGGTCGACAATCGAAAATTCTTGATGGAAAGTCTGGAAATGGAATGGCACCGCAGCAAGCGCTTCCATCGGCCGTTCACCTTGCTGCTCCTGGACCTCGATGATTTTAAGCAGATTAACGATCGGCATGGACACGTGTTTGGCGATTTCGTGCTCAAGAAAGCAGTGCAGGTCATGCGCAAAGCCTTGCGGCCGGCGGACATTATTGGACGCTACGGCGGCGAGGAGTTTGCAATCGGCTTGGTGGAGACGGATCTCGCCCATGCCCGTCAGATCGCCGATCGGATCCGACTCAAGATTGCGTTGACTCCCTTTGCCTATGACAATCACAAGGCCTCCATCACCATCAGCGTTGGTTTGGCCACCATGACACCCACACAGAATCAGCTCGAAGTCTTAATCGAGGAAGCCGATCGAGCCCTCTATCAAGCGAAGGCAAACGGGCGAAATCAAGTGTGCGTAGAACTTCCGGAACATCATTCTCCTGCGTGAGGGTTACCCCTCTTTATTTTCCCAGCCTGCTTGCCCCGAACAGCCCCCCTCCCCTTTAGAAGATGGGCAAGAATTGCCGCCCTTGCAATCTGGCTGCGATTCCTCGGCAACCGATAGGCCGCCGACACAGGCCGCCACTTCGTTTTCGGTCACTTTTCAGGAGTTATGCATGACGAGTTTTTGAGCGGTCTGTTTTCGGACCCGACCACTAAGCGGTCGAACATCTCGTGATCTACTGCCGTGCTTTAGGAAAAACGCAGTCTCGGTGTTCCTGAGACGGGCGGAAGAGAAGTGATCCTGTTCGAGCTGCCTGTTCTGCACACATTGACAAGCCATCGAAAACCGCAGAAAATCGTCCCAATCAATGAACGCTATCAAAGTCAGAATCAGTCGGCATTATCAGCTAGCCGTCATGAGCATCCATGAAGCGTTGGGCATCTTTCTTGAGGTGTAGCCGAATGCCTCTCGTGGGAAGTTCGCAAGCCACGTCATTGCCGAGTTCATTCGCAAGGACGTTCATGATGTAATTCAAGCCGTTATCGGCGATAATGGCCGCTGCGCCATAATATTCGGAGGCATTTTGCATGGCCAAGTTCTATACGGAATTGAATGACGGGCTGAGGCAATTCATTGCGGCGCAGCACGTATTCTTCAACGCCTCGGCGCCGAACGAGGGCCGCATCAACCTGTCGCCCAAGGGGCTCGATACCTTCCGCATCCTGAGCGACAAGCAAGTGGCCTATTTGGACTTGACCGGCAGCGAGAACGAGACGGCGGCCCATGTCGCCGAGAACGGACGGCTGACGCTGATGTTCTGCAGCTTCGAGGACAAGCCCTCGATCCTGCGCCTCTATGGAAAGGGACGGGTGGTGTTTCCCCGCGATCCCGAATGGCAGGAGCTGCACCCTCAATTTCCGACGATCCCCGGTGAGCGGCAGATCGTGTGGCTGGACATCGAGTCCATCATGACGACTTGCGGGTTCGCCGTGCCGCTCTTCGAATTCAAGGGACAGAGGACTCTGTTGCCCGATTGGTCCTGCAAAATGGGAGAGGAGCGGTTGAACGAGTACCGGCACGAGCGAAATCTCAAGAGCATCGACGGGCTGCCGACCTACTTGGAAGAGCCACCACAACAGTAGGCTACGAGATGGGACCCATGCATTTCTTGTTGTTCTACGAGAAGGCGCCGGATCATGCAGCCCGTCAGGGGCCATTGCAAGCCCCCCATCTGGCCCATGTGCAAGCGGCAGTCCGCCGAGGCGAGCTGGCCCTGGCCGGCTCATTGCTCGATCCGAACGACGGGGCAGCCGTGCTCCTCTTCAAGGCCGATGGTCCGGCCGTCGCCGAGGCCTTCGCGAAGGGGGACCCCTATGTCACCCAGGGGATCGTGAACAAATGGTGGGTGCGCAAATGGGACACGGTGGTGGGAAAAGACGCGGCCAACCCCTTGCCCGAATTAGAATAGAGCGGGCCTACCCAAGCCACTCCCTCTAAAAGCAGAGCGGCCTGACAGTCCTTCACTGCGCGCATCGAGCGAGCACGTTCCGATCGTGCGGGCTCTGCGAGCAAGAAGGGCTGCCAGGCCGCTCTGCCACATCCCTATTCCTTGATCGTCACCGTCATGGTCACCGGCTCGAGCGGGTTGTCCTGCTCGTCGCGCGGGAGGGCCACGATCTTGTCGATCACGTCCAGCCCCCGATAGATCTCGCCGAAAACCGAATAGACCCGGTCCAGCCCCCCCGCTTCGGCCGCGCAGATAAAAAACTGCGACCCGTTGTCGTTGGGGTCCCTCGTGCTATTGGTCTCGCGCGGCATCTTGGCCATAGAGAGGGCGCCGCGCTTATGCGGGTGATCGTTGGGCTCGGGGTTCAGCCAGTAACCGGGACCGCCCGTGCCGTGCAACATCCGATCCGGCTTGCGGCTCAGCGGATCGCCCCCCTGGATGATGAAGCCAGGCACGACCCGATGGAAGGTGAGGCCGTTGTAAAATCCCATTTTGGCCAGGGAGATGAAATTCTCCACGTGCCGGGGCGCCGCATCGGTATAGAACCGCACCAGCATTTCGCCGAACTTGGTCGAGATCACCGCCCGAGGGTCTTTCTTTTGGAACTGCATGGTGTCGGACATGGGGAGGAATCTAACAGCAGGAATGCGCACTGCGCAAGGGGCGTTTTCACGAGAGGTTCGTATCTCGTGACGCGTATCTCGTCGCTTAAAACCGTATCTGGTCGTTCGTATCTCGTTGCTGGTAGAGCGGCCGTCTTTCTTCACGCTTCACGCAGCCCGTCGCCGGGCTTGGCGCCCAGCCAGAGGACGCAGCCTAGAAGCGCAACTGCGGCGGCGGCGCCAAGCGCCGCGGCCCAGCCGACTTGCTCGGCCAGCCAGGGCGTCAGGGTCGGTGAGAGGGCGCCGCCGATATTGGCGCCGGTGTTCATGAGGCCAGAAAGGGTGCCCGCATGGGGCTTGGAGAGGTCCACGGTCGAGGCCCAGTAGGCCCCGACGGAAAAGTAGAGCCAGCCTGCCCCCAGCGAGAGTAACCCTAGCGCCACGAAGGCCGACTCCGTGTAGGCCCCCAAGACAATGGAGCCTGCGGCCAGCAACATACCCAGGCCTCCCACCCAGGCCCGCCCCCGATTGACCCCCAACCGGATGCTCAACCGGTCCGTGACCCATCCGCCCAGCGGGCACAGGACCGCAATCGCCAGAAACGGCATGGCGGCGTAGAAGGCCCCTCGCAGCAGTCCGAATCCGCGGACGTTGACTAGATAGATGTAAAACCACGAGAGATAGACATAGGCCACATAGCCCAAGCAAGTGTAGCTCAAGACCAGCCACCAGACGGTCGGCGTCCGAGCAAAGGCCAGCCAGGGCACAGGGACGCAAGCCGGCGGCGCGTCGGCGCCGGGACCGGCGATCAGGTCGATCTCGGCTTGATTGACATGGGGATGGTCGGAGGGCCGGTCCGTCGCATAGGCATACCAACAGCCGGCGATCAGCAGCCCGATGGCCCCGGCGATATAAAAGGCCGTCTGCCACCCGAAGTTCACCATGATCCAGGCGGTGAGGGGCGGGGTCAGGGCGGACCCGACGCCCAGCCCGCCGATGGCAATGCCCATCCCCAGCCCCCGCTCGGACGGAGGCAGCCAGTTTGCGACAGTTCGGTTGAAGTTGGGCAGGGCCGCCGCCTCGCCGACTCCCATCAGGAAACGGACCAGGACCAGGGAACCCAGGACGCCCAGCAGGAAAGCAATCGGCAGCGTCGCGGCCACGGCGGTCAGGGCGGTGAACGCCGACCACCAGACCATGGCGACGGTAAGCACCAAACGGGGCCCCCACCGGTCGCCAAACCAGCCGCCCGGCACTTGGCCGAGGGCATAGCCGAGCACGAAGGCGGAAAAGACCTCGCCCATCTGAACTTCCGTCAACTCCAGGGCCGGCATCATCTGCCGGGCCGTGACGGAGATGTTGACGCGATCCACATAGGTGATGACGCTGATCGCAAACAGGAGGGCGAGAATGGCCCAGCGTGTTCGGGACGGGGCGGCGGCCGGCTCTGTCATGGTGCGGTTCGAAATCCCATCGGTCGCTTGTAGGCCTCTCCGGTCTCCCTGTCAAGGGCGGGCAAACCTGGATTTCCCGGTGATGATTCGGTAAGATGAGGCCCTGTCGCTGCATCTTGCACTACAAACGATCACCGGCGGTGATCCTCGTTCGGAGGAGGAGTGACGGTTCGGACTCGGCCACTACTTCTCAGCCTGCTGGCAATCCTTCTTCTCGCGGTCCTGGTTTTCCAGTTCCTCTTCGATCCGGCGCAATTCAACGCCCTGCTGATCCAACAGGTCGAAGACCAGCTCGGCCGCAAGATGGAAGTCGGCGGAGCGCGCTTTTCCCTGTTCCCCCGCATTCGGCTGGACCTCTCCGATGTCGTGATCCGGGACCTCGACCCCTCTCGCGTCTTTTTCAAAGCCAAGAAACTCGATCTGGTATTGCGTTCCACTCCCTTGCTCCAGCTTCGTGTCGTCATCAAACGGGTGCACGTCGAGCAGCCGGAAGTGGCGCTGCACCGGAACCAGATGGGACGCTGGAACTTCCAGTCCGGCGCCGCCGGCACGACGGACGGGGTCCAAGGAGACCGTCACCCGCTGGCGGTGCTGCTGCTGATCCAGGAAGTCAAGGTCCTGGACGGACAGATCACGGTCCGGGACGAGTATCGTCCGGGAGGGGAACGGACGATCCGCCTGGGCGTGACCGACGCCCACCTGTTTACAAACTCCCAGCAAGGGACGACCGAGGTGACGATTGCGGCCACATTGCCCGGCGAGCATGGTCTGTCCTCGCTGAGCCTGGCGGGACACATGAGCCATGAGCCGGCCCAGGCAGGACAGGCGAACGGAATTCCGGCCCCCCAGCGCCTCAATTTCCAAGGCGATGCGGCGTTTCTGAACCTAGATTTGCGCCAGCTTGCGGACTTTTTCGGTCCACGCCCGATCCCTCCGCTCATGCAGGGAGCCGCCAACCTGCGCGGCGCTCTCTCCATGAAACCGGGCGTCAAGGGCTACGACATCCTGTTGAGCAACATGCAAGCCGATGTCGGTCAGCTCATGCTCAAGGGGCAGGGCGGAGTCTCCGGACTCATGACGGGCCAGCCGACCTATTCCCTCTCCTTTGCCTCCTCGCCGGTCGGGCTCGATGAACTGCGGCAACGCCTTCCTCTGCAATGGATCGATGCCCGGCTCCAGTCGGTCATCGACAAACAAGAGATTCGCGGCACGGTGGAGGTGACCCAGGCCACGCTGACCGCGACCGTCGGCGCCGATGTCCCACCGTCGCTCACCGGGGACCTCCGTATCCGTGACGGCCATGCCCTGATCGGGACCGACCGCACCCCGATTGAAGACCTGGCCGCCGCCGTAGTGGTGGAACCGGGTCGCATCAAAGCCACCGACCTCAGCGGCCGCTACGGCCCCTTGAGCGTCACGGCGGGGAAGGCCACCCTGGCCTTCCAGGAAGCAGGGCCCTGGTTCGAATTGGATGTGCCCGGAACCATCCAGGCTGCGGATCTGGTGGCGTTTCTAAGCCGGACCTTGGGGACACAGACTTGGGTCCGCCGCCTGGCCGAACTGCGCGAGGTGCAAGGCGACGCTCATCTGACCCTGCGGCTGGCCGGGTTGCTGAATAGCGAGGAGGGGCTCCGGTTTATCGGCGGGGAATTGGATGCGCACAACCTGAGCTTCCGCAGCCCTCACGTGCCGGATCGAGTGGAGGATGTCACCGGACTGCTTCAGTTCACGCCCGCCAGCACCGTGTTCACGCGGGTGGCCGGGCGCCTCGGCCCAAGCTATCTCTCGGTGGACGGCACGATCGACATGGAAAAGGAAGTGGCCTATCGCGACTTTGTCGTTAACGTCGCGGCGGACACGGCCCACCTCGAACGGCTCCTGCCTGACATCAAGTTCGTGACCAACGCCATGAAGGGAACGATCGCGGGAACGGTTAGCCTGTCCGGCTCAACCGACCAGCCGACCATGCAGGCACGGCTGGACCTGAAAGACACGGCCATCCTGGTGCCGGGACTCATCCAGAAAGCGATGGGGACTCCTGCGACGGTTGCCCTGGATACAGCCCTGGGCCGGGACCAGCGATGGAGTATTTCACGCCTGGATATCAACCTCCCGCCGCTGCACCTGGGCGGCAAGGGCCGTTTGCGTCTGGGCAACAAGTTCTCCATGGATCTGGCGTTGGCGGCAGAACCGCTCTCGTTGGCTGCGCTGCCGAAGGGGCTGGCGATGGGCGGGCTGGATGCGGGGACGCTGGAAGTGACCCTCGACATCAAGGGCAAAGGCACCAATTGGAAGACCTGGCAATACACAGGTTGGGTGGCCCTCACGAACGGCCTGATCAGCCCCAAGGGGATCCAGGCTCCACTCCGTGACGTGTATCTGCGGCTTCAACTGGTCCGGAACGGGGCCGACGTCAAGCGCTTGTCCTTCAAGATCAAAGACAGCGACGTTCGACTGTCCGGCACTCTCCAGAACTGGTCGGCCCCCGTGATCCAGGCCCAGGCCGAATCCGCCCACCTCGATCTGACCCTTGTGATTCCGGAAGGCGAACGTTCGCCGATACGACCTCTACTCGAACACCTGGCTGCCACCAGTCACGTTGCGCTGACCGCCAGTATCGGACAGGGACTGTACAAGGGCCTGGCTTTGTCCGCCCTCTCCGCCAAGGTCGGCATCGGCGACGGCGTCCTGGTCGTCGACAACCTGGCCGGGGAGGCCTACGGGGGACAGGTCGCCGGGCGCCTCTCGGTCCGGCTGCCTGAAGAGAAACCGGCGGACCTGGACATCGCCGTCCACGCCGCGAACGTCCCCTACGACAAGCTTTTACAAGGCTTCGGAGACAAGAAAACGCAGGTCACGGGCACCTTCTCCGGCACCGTGAACCTCAAAGGGCACGGCAGGGACCCGAAAGGGGACCTGCACAGCCTGAACGGTTCGGCAGAGATCGCCGTCAAGCATGGCCGCATCCAGCGGGGCCGGGTCGTGCCACAAATCGTCAAAATCCTCAACCTCCCGGCTCTCCTGCAAGGCAAGGTGGACCTCGCCAACGAAGGGCTCCCGTTCGACAAGCTGAGCGCCACGTTTACGGTGAGGGACGGGGTCGTGAACAGTGAAAACCTGGTTCTGAACGGTCCGGTCCTGAAAATCACCGGGGCCGGCAGCTACGATCTGACCGGAGACCAGCTCGATGCCGTGATGGCGGTCAGCCCTCTCGGCTCCTACACGAAACTCCTGCAAAGCATCCCGCTCTTCGGCAAACTCTTCGCCGGAGAGCGCGAGGGATTCACCACAGCCCTCTTCGAGGTCAAGGGGCCGCTACAAGAGCCGACAGTGAGCTACATGCCCTTGAAGTCCTTGGCCACCGGCGTCACCGGCATGGCCCACCTCGCCTTCGACCTTCTAAAAAACACCATCCTCCTGCCCAAAAACCTGATCGCGCCGTCCGACGAGGTCGAAGCCGAGGCTCCAGCCAAGCCCCCCGCTCCGGACCAGACCGCCCCCGAGCCGAGACCGCCCGCGCCCTGATCGTGTCTCCTGTTGCCTCCCACGGTTGACCCTCCTCGATCCCCATGATAGCATTAAATTGTCTACGGGTTTTTCTTCAGACCCAAGACACTCTTTAGAAATTACCTAGGCGGGAGCGTTCTCATGTCGGCCGAGCATGCCACCCTCATGATCGCAGCCAGCGAATCCGATTCGAACCTCTTTTACGCCACCCGTTTCATAGCGCCAGATCCGTTCATCTTTCTGGAGATCAAAGGAGAACGGATCCTGATCATGAGCGATCTCGAAATGGATCGGGCCCGCAGCCAGGCGACGGTGGATCGGGTTCTGTCTTACTCGGAGTTGGAACGCGGGGTGCGCGGGAAGGGCGTAGACAGCCCCGGCTCATCCGACCTCGTGCATGCGGTGCTGGAATCGGAAGGGATCACCAGGCTCCTGGTTCCAGGCAACTTTCCTTACGCCCATGCGGCACGTTTGCTCGAACTGGGCTACCGGCTCGAGACGAAGAAAGAACCGTTTTTCGAGCGCCGTGTGGTGAAGACCGGCGAAGAAATCCGCCACATCGAAGCGGCCCAGCGCGCCACCGAAGAGGCGGTAGCCGCCGCCCATGACGCGCTATGCCGCACCTCGATCAAGCAGGGGATACTCTGGCTGGACGGAGAGCCGCTGACCTCCGAACGGATCAAGAAACTGATCAACGTGCGATTGATGGAACGGGACTGCGTCGCCCAGCACACGATCGTGGCCGGAGGCGAGCAGGCCTGCGATCCCCACAATGAAGGGTCCGGCCCTTTGCCAGCGGATCGCAGCATCATTTTCGACGTTTTCCCCCGATCCGCCTCATCCCGGTACTTTGCCGACATGTCGCGCACCGTGATCCGGGGCAAGGCCTCGCCGGACTTAAAACGTTTGTACCAAACCGTCAAAGACGCCCAGGAAGTAGCGATCACCAAGGTCCGGGACGGGGCCGACGGGGCAAAGATCCACCAGGGCATCTGCGAACGGTTCGAGGCTGCCGGCTATAAGACCGGCCTGGTGAACGGGCGGATGCAGGGGTACTTCCACGGAACCGGCCACGGAGTGGGGCTGGACATCCATGAGCCGCCCCGGATCAGCAAAACCGGATCGCCCCTCCAGGAAGGCCACGTCGTGACCGTCGAGCCGGGGCTGTACTATCCCGGATTGGGCGCCGTCCGGATCGAGGATATGGTCCTGGTTACCAGCGACGGATGCCGAAACCTCACGAACTTTCCCAAGACGTTCGAGTTGGATTGAGTCAACAGTATTCAGTTGTCAGTCCTCAGTGTTTCGGATAGCACTATTGATTGTGTGCTGAAAACTGACAACCATCTTCCATGCGCCTGACCTTCACGATTACCCGGTTCAATCCCGAAACCGACCCGCACCCGCACGATGAGCCCTATCGGTTGGATGTCGGCCGCGGCATGACGGTCCTGGAAGCCCTGATCCGGATCCAGCATGAACAGGACGGGTCGCTGGCCCTTCGCTATTCCTGCCGTTCCGCCATCTGCGGTTCCTGTGCGATGGACATCAACGGATCCGAGAAGCTGGCCTGCCGGACGTCCATCCGCAAAGAACTCGAGCGTCACAGGCAAGTCACCGTGGCCCCCCTGCGTAACTTTCCGGTCATCAAAGACCTCGTCGTCGACATGACGGCCTTCTGGGACAACGTCCGGGCCGTGACTCCCTGGCTGTCCGCATCGCCCCACGGTCAGTCGGACCAGCCGGCCCGCCCGATGACGCTCTCGCGGGACCGCTACCAGTTCCACAATGTGGATGCCTGCATCATGTGCGGGGCCTGCGTCGCCGCCTGCACCTCGCACGAAGTGTCCCGAGGATTTCTCGGCCCGGCGGCTCTGGCCAAAGCGGACCGGTTCCTAGCCGATCCACGCGAGCCGGTGGCCGCCAAGCACACGCGCCTCCGCTTCCTGGAGCAACCGGACGGCATCTGGGACTGTACCCGCTGTAATTTCTGCGTCGAGGTCTGTCCGAAAGACGTCCAACCCATGGAGGCCATCATCCGCTTGCGTCGAGCGGCCATCGAGGCGGGGCTGACCCGTTCGGGGGGAGCGCGGCACATCACCGGCTTCATAGGCCTGATCCGGCTGGGAGGGCGCCTGAACGAAGCCCTCATGCCGTTACACGTGGTCGGCTTCAATTTCCGCCGCCTGCTCCGCGTGGTGCCGCTCGGGCTCCGCATGCTGTTGAAGGGCAAAGTTCCAAGTCCACTGGCGCCGCCGATCCCCGGCATCGCGCAAATTCGGTCGATCTTCGACTCGTTGAGCCGCCTCACGCGGATCAGCTGAGCGGACCACACATGGCCTATCGGTACCGGGTTCTGGAGGATATGGCGCTGGCCGATACGGCGTTCGAAGCGACCGGCGACTCTCCGTCCGAACTCTTTCTCGCGGCGGGGCAGGCCATCATCGAGACCCTTGCAGACCCGCACCGTGTGCAGCCGGGGTGTACCCGCTTCTTCGAGCACCGGGACCGGGACCTGGCGGCTTTGCTGTTCACCTGGCTCTCGGATATTGTGTACCTGAAAGACGCCGAAGGGCTCGTGTTTCGGGAGACCCAGGCTCGCGTCTCGAGGGATCATGACGATTGGCTCTTCCAGGGTTCGTTGTCCGGTGAGCCGATCGATCCGGCACGCCATGAGCTTAGAGCCGACATCAAGGCGGTCACCAAGCATCTCTACGAGGTGCGGGAGGAGGCCGGCCAGTGGATTGCTCGGGTGGTGTTGGACATATAATATGCCCCGCAGTGGGATCCATGAACCACAGGCACACGCCAAGGAGGCACCCATGCTGACAGCCATCCGGCTCATCACGTGCGCTCTGGGCATCACGGCCGCAACGGTCCATCCGGTTCAGGCCGGCCCCCAGGCTCCGACCGACGCCCCCAGCGCGCAATTGTCGCAACTGCTGCTGTCGTCCGCTTGGTGTTCCTTCACCTACAACAAAGTCAGCGGGGCTTCCCATTCGACCCGCGTGCAGTTTTCGGCCAACGGCCACTGGTCGGCCGGCAGTCGAGGCGAGACCTATTCCAGCGGCCCGGCCGGGTCGGTCGCCGGCCAACATGACGACGGCGCGGGAGGCCAATGGGCCGTCCAACAGGGACAGCTGTTCATGTCCAATCCGCCGGACACGCCGGCCCTGACTTCGGTCGATCTGACGATCGAACGAAATTCCAACGGCTATCCCATCCTGACCGCTGACGGCAAGGAATATTCCCAATGCCGGTAAACCCGCGACGGCCCTTGCTCGGCGCCATGCCACGCGGTGAGCCCGGAACCCGATGAAGCTGCAGACTGCTTTCACCGTCAACCGCGTCACCGATGAGATCTGGGAAATCCCCACGAGCGAGAAGCCCGGCATGCTCGTTCCGGCGAGAATCTACGCCACGGAGCCGATTCTCAACAGCATGGACAGCGGGGTCTTCGAGCAAGTCACCAACGTCGCCTGTTTGCCCGGCATCCGACGCTACGCCCTCTGCATGCCCGACGGTCATTGGGGCTACGGGTTCCCCATCGGAGGCGTCGCCGCCTTCGACCCGCAGGATGGCATCATCTCTCCCGGAGGCGTCGGCTACGACATCAACTGCGGCATGCGCCTGATCCGGACGGACCTGACCTTGGCAGAGGTGCAGCCCCGCCTGGAACAGCTCATGACCGAGCTGTTCCGGAAAGTCCCCGCCGGCGTCGGATCGCGCGGCTTCGTGAAGGTCACCCCCCAGGAGTTCGCGGAGGTCATGCGCAAAGGCGCCCGCTGGTGTGTGGAGCGGGGCTATGGCTGGCAGGAAGATTTGGACCGCACCGAGGAACGAGGCTGCATCGGCGAGGCGGACCCGGCCGATGTCACGGACTATGCGGTCCAGCGGGGCATTTCGCAACTGGGCACCCTGGGCTCCGGCAACCATTACTTGGAAGTGCAGGTGGCGTCCCAGGACCGGCTCTTCGACCCGCAGACGGCGGCCGCGTTCGGCGTGACCGGCCATGAACAGATCCTGGTCATGGTACATTGCGGCTCACGGGGCTTCGGCCACCAGGTGGCCAGCGATTTCCTCAAAGTGTTCGAGAAAGCCATGCGACGCTACGACATTTCGGTCAAGGATCAGCAACTGGCTTGCGCTCCGTTCTGCTCGCCGGAAGGCCGGCAATATTTTTCCGCCATGAATGCCGCAGCCAATACGGCCTTTGCCAATCGGCAGGTGATTACCCACCAAATCCGAGAGGCCTTCCAGTCCGTATTCGGCCAATCGGCCGAGTCGCTCGGCATGCACGTGATCTACGACGTTGCCCACAACATCGCCAAGGTCGAACGCTATGCCGAGGGCGACCTGGTGGTTCACCGAAAAGGGTCCACCAGAGCCTTCGGCCCGGGACGGTCGGAGGTCCCTGCACTGTACCGTCACGTGGGGCAACCGGTCATCTGCGGGGGGTCGATGGAGACCGGCTCGTACTTGCTGGTCGGCACGGCCGATGCCATGGAGCACACCTTCGGCTCCACGATGCACGGCTCAGGCCGCACCATGTCGCGCGCCCAGGCTAAGCGATCGGTCAAAGGAGAGCAGGTGCAGCGAGACATGAAGCGACGGGGGATCATCGTCAAAGCCGTCTCCATGTCCGGCCTAGCCGAGGAGGCGGGGTTGGCCTACAAAAACATTTCTGAAGTCGTGGAGGCTGTGGATCGCGCTGGAATTACCAAAAAAGTGGCGGAATTACGGCCGATCGGCAACATCAAAGGGTAAGAAATTCGTATGGATCCCTGGATACTCATCATTGCCTTCCTCGTCGTCCTAATTCTGCTCTATGCCGCGTTTTTCTACCTGGCCAGCCTCGTTCGTGAAGGTTCGCCATTCCGCATTTGGCTCTCGTACCTGGGACCAAGAATCCGCAGCCGGCTAAGTCTGTACGTGCCGACCCGCGCAACCGAATCGAACCAGCGGAGCCTCTACCCCAAGAACTTGGAATCTCCCGAACCAGAACCGGCCAAAGCGGCCCCGCCGCCCTCCGCAATCAAGCCCGCGAAACAACCGGTCCGCCCCACCCGAACGAAATCCACTTCGCCGCCGAGCCCGTCCGCGATGGCATCCCCCAGCGCCAAGCCTTTTTCCAGGCAGACCGCTAAGAAGGCCGCGGCGGAACAGCGCCGCGTCTGGATCAAGTACCTCGACGGAGGCAGGACGCCGGTCGAGGACAAACTGGAAATTTACCAAACAACGATCGACGGCAACCTGCTGGCATGGTTTTGCTCGAAGCGCAAATACGAGACTTTTCTCCGTCGCCGGATCGTGGCCTGGCAACTATTGAACGAAACCTTTGATCGCTCCAACCAAATCGAGCAATGGGCGCGGCGAGAGGCGATGCTGGGCTTGCCCAAACGGCTCTATCGGATGTTGAAGACAGACGACTAACAGGCTGATCGGGAATCGAGGGAGGCCCTATGGCAATCCGTCACCCACACAAGGAACGATTCCGGCTGGCACCAGCGGGGGAGGCCCCCATCAGGCCGTTGTTGGAAACGGCTTTGCGGGAATTTCGCCAGGCGCTGATCGACCGCGGCGTCTATAAAAACGGGCATCGGAATCTAGACCGGGCGGTCAACGGCGCCCGTGATTTCGTGGATTTTCTTTTCGAGGGGCCCTGGGCGTTGGAAAAAGGACGCCGGCGCGCGATGCCTCGCTGAATCCGGGCGAATGACACGAGTCCTTCCCATCGCGCTGACCCTATCGCTGCTCGCCGCTTGTTCCCATCACATCCAGTTCATCGGCACCGCCGACGGCACGACCATCACGGGCACCCATAACCTCTGGCGACAAACGATTGAAGTCACCCTGCCATCCGGCGCGCGACTTGACGGTCCCTACCAAACCCTGACCACCGACTCAATCGGAGAGCGATCGCTCTTTTTCGGCGCCAACCTGACGGAACTGCTCGGCGCCCACATGAGCGGACGATTCCACGGCTATGCCCGCTTGACCGGCCAGGATGACCAGGTGCTGGAGATCGTCTTTGCGCTCGAGTGGAGCGGGCGGGGCTATGGCGTGGCCAGGACCAGCACCGGGCCGGAGTATCGCGTAATGTTCTAGCCGGTCGGGGAGTCAGGCCCAAGAAAAGAGCTCCTTACCATGAGCGCCGCTCCGGCCTGCGCGTCCCGCCGTCCCATGCCGTGGCCTCTCCTATCGCCAAGCGGCGCATCGCTGTGCTAGATTTGACGCCTCTCATCCGACGAGGTTAGCATGCCCCTGAAATATGCCCTCTATCCCGGCTGCGCGGCCAAAGGCGCCACGCCGGAACTCTACCAATCCACCATGGCCATCATCGGCCGGCTGGGCATTGAAGTGCAGGAACTGGCTGCCTCCTCTTGCTGCGGCGCCGGTGTCGTGGGGGAGGGAGAACCGGACGTCGCGCTGGCGCTCAACGCCAGAACATTTGCGCAAGCCGAGCAGCTAAGCCTGGATGTCATGACCATATGCGGGACCTGCCAGGGAGTGATGGGCGCGGCGAACAAACGATTGAAGCAGGAACCGGGGCTCCTGAATCGAATCAACCGGGTCTTGGAACGCGATGGTCCCATCTACCGCGGCACGATCCAGGTCAAACACCTGCTCTGGATCGTAGTGCGCGAGGTCGGGCTGCACCGTCTCGGACAAGAAGTCCGCGTGCCCCTGAACGAATTCCGGATCGCGCCTTTCTACGGTTGCTACATCCTGCGACCCTCCCGGGACCTGGGGTTCGACGACCCGGAAAATCCCACCTCGCTGGAGAAAGTGATCCGGACCGTCAAGGGCGAACCGGTGGCCTATGCGGGTCGGACCAAGTGCTGTGGGTTTCCCGTCATCCTGGAGCAGGAAGCCATCGCCGTCGCCATGGCGGGGACCAATATGAAAGAAGCGAAGGAGGGAGGGGCCGATTTCATGGTCACGCCCTGCCCCCTCTGCCACATGAGCCTGGATATCTACCAGGACCGGGCGGGGCGGGCCGTCAATGCCCAGCTGAACCTTCCCATTTTGCACTTACCTCAATTGCTCGGGTTGGCGATGGGGATACCGGCAAAGGATTTGGGCGTTTCGCGTCATCTGGTGCCGGTTCATGCGATTACCAGGGTCACGGAGTCACGCCGAAAACAGCTGACGGATCGCAAAGGAGTGACGCATCATGCAGGTCATTAATCTCTCAGATTATCAGCAGTTTAACAATGAAAAACTGAAGAAGAACAATATCTTTCAAAGCGCCAGATTTTTCTGCGACGTATACTGTTTCGAACCGGGACAGGAACAGAAAGGCCATGTGCACGGGGAGCAGGACAAAGTCTATCTGGTGCTGGAAGGGCAGGGAACATTTAAGGTGGGCGCCGAGGCGAAGGTACTTGGGCCGGGGCAGGGGACCATGGCGCCGGCCGGCGAAGAGCACGGGGTGTTGAACCATACAACCGGACGATTGAAGGTCCTGGTCTTCGTCGCGCCCAATCCCGCCTAGCTATCGCTCGCCCAGAGGGACCGACACACTGATGGCGCCGGCCAGGTCTCCCTCTTTTGCCCCCTCCTTGGGATAACCGGAGATATCCAGTTCTCCAGCAGGACCGCCGTGGCACTTGAGACAGTCTTTCGTATAGTAGATCGGGGAGAGCACTCGCAGGGTTTTTCCCCCGTCGGTGATCTCGCTGAGCGGTGCGGATTGAATGGATTGGGCGGCAAGTTGTTGGAGAACGGCCGTTTCGTACCGGTCCGGTTGGTTTTTCTCGTTGCGAGGTTGCAGGGCCGTTTGCTTGAGCCGGACCTGCGACTTGGATGAAAACCTGATGGCAGCCTGGCTCCCAAAGGTAGCCGGGATGAAGTTCTTGTACCCAATGCCACGTTGGTTGATCACCAATTGCGCATCACCCACCACGTCCTTACTGGCCTGGACCAACGCAGCGAGCAAGTCTCTGGCCGGCGGAGGCACGCGCGCGGCAGGCAAATGGGCAAGGTCGATACCGGTGCGGCCCAGGAATTCATCCTGTAACTGCCTCTCAAATACATTCGGGGTAAATCCCTTGTCGCCCCGGCGCTGATCGTCGATCAGCAACTGGTTCCGATCAATCACGAGACGCCCCGCATCTAAGAGCGCGGCTAGCAGTCTCGCCGTCTCCTCCGCCTCGCTTTGAGATAGAGCCTCTGCGCGCCCCTGCGTCAAAACCAGCACGATCATGAGAGCCAGGAGCACGATTTTCCGCGCGCAACCTTCCATAACCGGCTCCTTTCCTGCCTTCCCTCGGTCACTTTCTTTCAGCCCAACGGCATCGGCCTTGATCGTAATGCTGCGGCATGTTCTCTGCCGCGAACGGAAGCCCCTCTTTGGCTGCCCGGCGGGGGTAGGCATAGCTCTCCTCCAACCAACGCCGCCGCATGGCCTCCAGTCGTCCCGATTCGTTTAACCGAAACAACAGATCGTTCACGGCCCACCGGAGCCAGTAACTCTCCTCTGCCATCACTACGGCATACTGTTCACGTGAAAGAAGCAGCGGCTTTCGGTTTCCAAGCATCATGCGCTGCCAATCCTTGCGCACCCACGTGACAGTGTAGTCGAGAATCGGCTGTCCGCCAAGAATCACATCAATCGACGGGTCCTCGGATTCAAAGGCTGCCGGCAGGGAGTCGCAGAGCACTACCTTGGCCATGGCGAGGTTGGCCTGGGCAAAATAATGGGCCCCTCGCCCTTCCTGCACCGCCACCGTCAATCCTTCAAGCGCCCCCTTAAATTCCTCCTGGCTTGGAGGTTGATCGCGCTGGCGATCCAGTCGGGCCAGTATCAATTCGGAAATCTCAGGCCGTCGTACGATTGCCGCCAGGCCTCCGCCATTGAAATAAGGAGTCGAGTAGGCCAAGCCCGCACGGGTCGGAGCAGGGACGTTCGCCGCCACCGCCGAGACGAACAGATCCAGCTTGCCCTCGTTCAATTCCACGAACAAATCACGAAATCGGACGAGATGGATCACAGGGATAATCGGCTTCCCCCCGCAGCGTGTCGATAGATCTGCAGCGATTTCACGGACAAGCTCGACGTCCAGCCCTGTCACGCGAAGGCCTTCGTCGGTGAAAATGGCGGGAAAGACAAACGGCCGAAACGGCTCGAAGGCCATGCCAACCTGCAGCCGTCCACGTTGACAGACCGGACCAGTTTGCTCCGATACGATCGGCCAGACCTTCTGAGCTGCATCGATCATGAGGCCGCACCCCGTGATCGCTACCCCCAAGGCCAGCCAGCACAGGCGGGCCGGAATGTCGCGTGTCAAAATCTTATGCCTGTCAGAAAAACCCATTGCTGCGCTTCATGCCCCTGTCCCTGAAATTCGACTCCATAACGAGAGTACTGGAGCCCTATATCAAGCGAAAGCCCCTGCGCAACCGGAAACCGTACGCCTAACTGGCCCCCGTACAAATGCCCGGGCCCGTCGTTGCCCGGCCCCGGCATCACCGCACCGGCGAGAAGGCCCACGTAAGGGACCGCACGATCCTCCAGCGGACCGAACAACGCATGCCGAATGATCCGGTTGATCGGCATGCTTTTCGGGAAGTCCAGGATATCGATAAAATTGTTCCAGCGAGGATTCAGAAAGACCGAATGCTGATCGGTCTTGAAGTCTTGCGCATGGACGCTAAAGTATTGATAGCTCGCTCGCACTTCCAAATTACCGTAGCGCAACGCCGTGAGTCCGGCTTGAATAGTCACCTCTCGGTCATTCGGCGCGAAGTTCTGTTGTCGCAGCGCCACATCAAAATTAAACGGGCGCATGGGGAATACGGCCAGAACGGATTCCTGCGCGCTCGCGTGGGCCGGGCTCCATAGCCAGGGCACGAACAGCAGAAGGCCCAACCAGCCGACTCTTTGGAACAGGGATTTGCTCTGTCGATACTGCGGCATTGCAAAAAACAAGCGAGGTCGATCAGGAATTGATCGACCCCGCCGGCGCGTTTGCAGAATGAACTCTTACTGAGCCGGCTTCGGCGCGATCTCCCAGGGCGTCATGGGCATGAGCGGCGCCGGCTTCGCGTCCGGTCCCACCAACAGGACCGCAATCGCCCCGCGAAGGGCGCCGGTCAGGCTGTGCGTCACCAGCGGGTAGGCCCCGGCCGATTCCGCCACCACGTCGAAGGTCGCGGCGCTGCCCGGTCCCACTACGTAGGTCTGGACACCGTTCAGCCTGTTGCCGGGGTTCCCGCTCTCGTAGACGTTGTCCCAAATCTCGCCGATCGGGTGGAAGGCTGAAAACTCGTTCGGCCCCGCGTTGACGAAATAGATACGGACCCGCTCCCCCGGCTTCGCATCCAGCTTCCCGCCTCCGGTCACGAAGGGATGGTACTTGAAGATCCCGCCGTTAAAGATCACGTTGTCGAACTTCCGGTCGAACATCGCCTGCACGTCGTCCGGGTTCTTGAAGAATTCCGACTGAATCAACACATACTCGCGATCCGCCTTCGGCCAGGCCGCGGCATTCTTCGGGTCCACGATCACGGCGCCGAACATGCCGCGGGCCACGTGCTGGATCATCGGCGGGGCGCCGCAGTGGTAAAAGAAGATGCCAGGTTTCTTGGCCACGAAGGTATAGCTGATCGTTTCGCCCGGATTAATCGCCCTATAGTTCTGCAAAAAGTCGATTTCCGCCGCGTGGAAATCCATCGCATGCGGGTAGGTGTTGGTCTTGGGGTTCTCTAACGTAAACTTAATCGTGTCCCCCTCGGTAACCCGCACGACCGGACCGGGGAACTGGCCGTTGAACGTCCAGGCCTTGTAAGTCGTGCCCGAGCCTTCGACGACGACCGCGGTTTCCTTCGCCGTCATATTCACTTCGTGGGTCTTGGCCGCAGCCGGCTGGGCCGCGGCAAGCAGGCCCCCCATCACCAGCATGACGCCAAGAGCTGAACTCATTCGCTTCATCCGCTACCTCCTCAATAGATCGATGAGACACGTGCGCATGACGTACTATGGCTTGCAGGATAGCCCGCGGAGCCGCCGCGCAAACATGGCATATATCATATTTTGAAAATTAATGGGGCCGAGAGGAGGCAGGCGCTGCATCCGGCTGTTCGGAAGCGAGAAACTTCAGTTTTGCGAGGTCGCGGATGATAATTTGCTTGGCCGTCCCGGAAACCACGCGGGCACGCTTAAACCGCCCCATAATGCGAATTGCCGTCTCCACCGTAATGCCCACCATGTTGGCTAAGTCTTGCCTGGTTAACCGGACGGTCAGGCGGATCCCGTTCGTATCCTTCATCCCGGTCCTGGCGGCCAGGCTTACCAGCAGTGCGGCCAAACGCTGCTCGGCCCGGTCCAACGCCAGCACTTTGGCGTTTTCCTGGGCCTCGTTCAGACGTTGGCCGAGGTACCGGATGACTTCAATGGCGGCGTCGGGATTCCGGCGGAGTACGTCGAAGTAGGCTTTCTTGCTCAATCGGAGGACACGCACATCGCCCATCGGCTGGGCACAGCCTGGGTGGGGGGCTCCGTCGAACACCGCCGCCTCGCAACAGAAGAGATCGCCCGGCAGCAGCACCTTGAGCGTCACCTCTTTCCCGTCCGGCGCGGTCTTGACGCACTTGACGCTGCCCTCTTTGAGGATGTGGAAATATTCCGCCGGATCTCCCTCCCGGAAGATGAACTGGTCCTTACTGTAGCAGGATTCGACGATCTGACCGGCGAGACTCCGGCGGTCTTGGACTGTCAGGACGTTGAGCAGCGGAATTTTCTTATGGAGAGGGTCGGCGACGCCCATGGCCCCAGCGATCTTCCAGGATGGTCAACAAGGCCGCTCACCGAACATCGACTGAGCGCGCCCGGTGGAGGCACAGGGGTATCATACCACAGCCATCCCGCCGTCTTTTCCGACATCCTGTCAGAGCATCTGCTTGGCGGTCTCGACGATCGAGCGCGCCCCGATGCCGAAGTGATCGATCAGCTCGTCCGGCTTGCCGCTGTGGGGGATTTGCAGGACCGCCAGCTTGCGCACGTGCACGCCCTCGCTTCCGACCGCCCCGAGCACCGCATCACCCAAGCCACCGTGCAGGTAATGGTCTTCCACCGTGAGCATGCGGTTCTGCGTCGCCTTCGCGCAATTGAGCAAGGTCGTCCGGTCGATCGGGGCGATGCTGTAGAGGTCCACCACCCGCACCGCGATGCCGGCGGCTTTGAGCAGGTCGTGCGCCTTCAGGGCCTCAAAGAGCGTGACACCGGCCGCCACGATGGTAAGCTTATCGGACTGGCTCTGCCGCAAGACCTTGGAACCTCCGATCGCAAAGACCTCGTCATTGCCATAGAGGATCGGCGCTTTGGGCCGGCCGGTCCGAATGTAGACCGGTCCTTGGTGGACGGCGGCGGCCTCGATCATCCGGTAGGTGCAAACAGCGTCGGACGGGTAGAGCACGACGACACCCGGCTGCGCTGCCATCATGGCGATGTCCTCGAGGCCCATTTGCGAGGGACCGTCCTCGCCGATGCTGACCCCTGCATGGGTCCCAACCAGTTTAATGTTGGAATGGCTGATGGCGGCCACACGGATAAAGTCGTAGGCCCTGGTAAAAAAACAGGCGAAGGTGGCCGAAAAGGGAATCTTGCCGCACGCGGCCAGGCCCATGGCGGCCCCCACCATGTTCTGCTCCGCGATGAAGTTCTCGAAAAACCGGTCAGGAAACTGCTTGCCGAACTTGTCCGTGTAGGTCGAGTTCTTCACATCCGCATCCAGGCCGACCACCAGCGGATTGGCTTCGCCGAGTGCCGCCAGGGCTGCCCCGAACGCCTCACGGGTGGCCACAGAGTCGGTCGGCTTGTAACTGGGCGGCGCCATGGCTTTGGCTGGTTTGCTCCCATTCACAGAGGCCGCAGGCTTCTTGATGGCCGACTCAGGGACGCCGGGCTTGAGTTGTTTCGTCAGATCGTCGATGGCCTTTTGGCTTTCCTCGCCCTTCTTCAGCGCCTTGCCGTGCCAATCCATCTTGTCTTCGACAAAGGAGATGCCTTTGCCTTTGAACGTCTTGGCCAGGAGCACCGTGGGCTTGCCGGTCGTCCGAGCCGCCTCGTCGAAAGCGGTCAGCAGGGCGGGGATGTCATGGCCATCCACCACGATGGCATGCCAGCCGAATCCGGTCCATCGAGCCCGATAGGCGTCCATGTCGTGCTGCAGCATGGTGGGATCGCTCTGGCCCAGCCGATTGACATCTACGATCGCGCAGAGATTGTCCAATCCGAACTGCCGGCCCAATTCGGCCGATTCCCAGACCGACCCCTCGACCGATTCCCCGTCGCCCATGAGGACATAGATACGCGCGCCGGAGCGATCGAGCCGTTTGGCGCTCAAGGCCATGCCGATCCCGGCCGACAGCCCCTGACCTAGCGAGCCGGTCGCAACGTCCACAAAGGGGAGGCGCGGCGTCGGGTGTCCTTCCAGATCACTGGTCAACGTGCGGAGCTTCAAGAGGTCTTGTTTGTTGACAAGACCGGCCTCGGCCCAGGCCGCGTAGAGGAGGGGAGCCGCATGGCCCTTGGAAAGCACGAAACGGTCGTTGCTCAACTGTCGCGGCTGCTTTGGATCGTACCGCATCACGGAGAAGAAGAGGGTGGCGACGATGTCGGCGGCGGAACAACAACTGGAGGGATGGCCGCTCCCTGCTTCGGACGTCGCGCGGACGCTTTCGATTCGCAAGTGGGCCGCTTTATTCGAGATCGCGGCGACAAGAGTTTCCGGCATCGTGGTAGCCATGTGTAGACTCTCCTTCCCTAGAGATCAGTGGCAGGCCACTTGTAACAAAGTGCCGCCCCCCAGTCAATTGCGCAAATTCTATGGATTTCCTTGCAGTCCCGCTTACGACACACAAGCCCTATCACATCGTATCGGCATCCGAGCGCACCGGCTTAAGGAAATTCTTCGAGACCGGGAGTAAGAACCGTTCATGGCGAACTTGAATGCGGAGCCCTCTCCCGGAAGAACCGAATAAGCAAATACGCATTGATCGCCACCACAAAGGCCAGGAGGCTATGGGCGACCGCCGGCATCGCGAGCTTCAGTTCCACCAGCACCCGCGACAATCCGAACCCGACCACGACCGCGTCAAAGCTCATGCACAGCCGTCGGAAGGTTTCCGGGTCCATCCAGCGAATGAGATACGTCCCGATGGGAATACCGACGAGCACGCTTGGCACGATGTACGGAATAATCTCCAGGCTGCCCATGCTGTACAGCCCGATGAAGTAATATGCGACGGCCGTCATGCTGGACTCCGCCGTGCGGATAACGGCAAGCGCCGCGCGGAAATCCTGTTTTGCGTATCCCTGATTATTGAAGAGCAGCGCCAGCGGTGGACCGGAAATGGTGGTCACGGAATAGAGCAACCCGATCCCCGTTCCAAACGGCACCGCGATGGCATTTTCGGCCTGGATAGGTCTCCGGACTCCGGCCGCTTGAAAAAGGATCAGCGGCAGCAGCATGAAATACGTGATGAACTTAACCCAACTAGGCTGGACCAGCGACAGCACGTAGGCGCCAACCCCGATGCCGATGAGCAAGCCGAAGAGCATGGGCATCACGCGCTTCCAAATGTGGGGCACGCTGTGGCGGTTGATCAGCAGGACATAGCCGTTGATGACCAGCTCCACCAGGACTAATGCCGGGTTCAGAATTTTGTTCACATAAAAGAGCAAGGCCACGGGGACGGTGATGGAGGAGAACCCATACCCAAGCCCCCCATTGACGATCGCGGCCAGGAACGTAATCGAAATGAGAACGATGTGATCCATGCCTATCCTCTATCGTTACGATGAGATGTCGCCAGAACAGGCGAGGCTCAGGATTGCGCTGCCTTGCGGCGCCCCGAGGCAAAGTCGCGCAGCGTGTAGTTATCGAGAATTTCCGCAATGGCGTTACGAATATCCAGCATGACCTGTTGAATCGGACAACTGTCCGTTTCCGCATAAGGACAGTCCTGGCACTTCTGGTAGGCGGTCTTGCTGACGCAGGCGATCGGAGCCAACGGACCATCCAATAGTCGGATTACCTGACCGAGCGTGATCTCTTCGGGAGCCTTCAGCAGACTGTATCCACCATTGACGCCACGCTTACTGGTCAATAGGCCCGCGTTTTTAAGTGTCAGCAAGATCTGCTCTAAGAACTCAATGGGGATATTTTGCCGTTCAGCAATCTCATGGCGCTGCAGGAGGGTGGCGTCCCGTTGAGCCGTCAATTCCAGTAAGGCCCTCAGGGCATACTCGCCTTTCTTGGAAAACTTCATCGCAGCTCCTAAACTAAAGTGATTCGGTCAATTATGTTGGACAATAGACGAATCCTCGCGACGAGTCAAGACGGAGCCTCCGCGATCAAAGGCTTAATACATGCCCGCACCGTACTATCGCCGATGTGCATGGGGGCCCCAACCAACGCCAGTACCAGTCATGGCTTACCTTGACAGAGAAACGAGTTTCTTGTTATTTTAGCGCCGCTTCTGGAGGAGTTAGCGCCTCAAGGAGCGGGCACATGGGCATCGACCCATCCCGTTATCGACCAGGCAACAGCGGCAAGGGCGTTCTGTGACCCTCCAGGAGCTCATCCTCTCCCTCCATCGCTACTGGGCCGACCAAGGCTGCGTCATCCACCAACCCTACGACTTGGAGATGGGCGCGGGGACGTTCCACCCGGCGACCTTCTTGCGTGCGCTAGGACCGGAGCCCTGGCGGGCCGCCTATCCTCAGCCCTGCCGCCGTCCCACGGACGGCCGCTACGGCGACAACCCGAACCGGATGCAACATTACTATCAGTACCAGGTGGTGCTGAAACCTTCGCCGGCTAACATTCAGGACCTGTATTTGGAGAGCCTGACCCGCCTCGGCATCAACCCCAAACACCACGACATCCGCTTTATGCAGGACGACTGGGAATCGCCCACGCTCGGCGCCTGGGGCCTGGGCTGGGAAGTGCGGCTCGACGGCATGGAAATCACCCAGTTCACCTATTTTCAGGAAGTGGGGGGCATCGAGCTCAACCCCATCACCGTGGAGATCACCTACGGCACCGAACGCATCGCCATGTACCTCCAGCAAGTCGATAACGTCTACGACCTTCGATGGAACGACCAGATCAGCTACGGGGACATCCATCACCAGACGGAAGTCCAGTTTTCCACCTATAATTTCGAGGCCTCGGACGCCACGATGCTCACGGCGACGTTTCAGACCTTCGAAGCCGAGTGCATGCAACTGATCGACCGGGGGCTGATCCTGCCGGCCTACGACTACTGCATCAAGTCCTCGCACGTGTTCAATCTGCTGGACGCGCGCGGCGCCATCGGGGTCGCCGAGCGGACCGGCTTTATCGCCCGCGTCCGGGCCTTGGCCTACAAATGCGCCGAAGGCTACCTGGCGCAACGGGAGCAACTCGGGTATCCGCTGCTCGCGAAGAAGCCAGCGGGCAAGACGGTCACCAAGTAACGACGCCCGAATGATGCCACGATCAAAGACAGGCCCAGCCAGGACCAAGGCCAAGAGCAAGGCGGCCAAGCCGGCTGTCGGCGAACTGCTCCTTGAAATCGGGACGGAAGAGCTGCCGTATCAATTCATCCAACCGGCGCTCCGCTCACTTCACAGCCTGACCGAACAATTATTGAACGAGCAGCGGCTCACGTATGGGGCGGTGCGAACCTTCGGCACACCCCGGCGCCTCACACTGTCGGTTTCATCCTTGTGCGATCGCCAGGCCGCGATGACCAAGGAAACGATGGGACCCTCGAAGGCGGTGGCGTACGACGCAGCCGGACAACCGACCAGGGCTGCGGTCGGGTTCGCCGCCGGGCAGGGTGTGCCGGTCGAAGAACTCGAAGTCCGACAAACACCCAAAGGCGAGTACCTGTTCGCCGTCAAACGCGAGACAGGACAGCCGACGGCATCGGTCCTGACCGAGCTGCTCCCGGCGCTTATCGGCAAGCTGTCCTTTCCCAAATCCATGACATGGAACGACACGGGAGCCAGGTTCGGGCGTCCCATCCGCTGGCTCCTGGCACTCTATGCAGGAAAGTCGGTCCCGTTCCAGATCGCCGGGGTTCGTTCTGGCGCCCGCACCTGGGGCCACAGGTTTCTCGGCCCGGCCAGCCGCACAACAACCCAGGGCCTTCCGGTCGCCGACCTCAAGTCCTACCTGCGCACATTAGAGCAGCACGGCGTCATCCCGGATCAGGATCGCCGGCGCGAGCTGATCCTGGCGCAAGTCGAGAAACTCACCAAAGCGGCGGGCGGACGCCCGCACCGCGACGAGGCATTGCTGGATCAGGCGGTGTTCACGACGGAATGCCCGCACCCGCTTCTCGGCGGATTCAATCCCCAGTACCTGTCGCTCCCCAAAGAAATCCTCATGACCTCCATGAAGGAACACCAGGGCTTCTTTTCGGTCCTGCGCAAAGACGGTACCTTGCTGCCTGCGTTCGTGTCCGTTACCAACATGAAGCTGGCCAACATGAAGTTGATTCAAGCCGGCAACGAACGGGTGCTGGCGGCGCGCCTCGCCGACGCCCGCTTCTTCTTCGACGAGGACCGCAAGGTCCGGCTGGCCGATCGGGTCGAGAAACTCAAGGGCATCACGTTCCACAAGAAAATCGGCACCGTATTCGAGAAACAAGAGCGGGTCAGACAGGTAACAGATCGGCTGGCGACCATGTTCGCCCTCGATCGTGAAACCTCTCGGGCCTGTGCGAGGGCCGCTGAACTCTGCAAGGCCGACCTGACGACCGGGATCGTCGGCGAATTCCCCGCGCTACAAGGAATTATGGGCGGGGAATATGCCAAACATGACGGGGAGGCGGACCAGGTGAGGCAGGCCATTGCCGAGCACTATCTACCTCCTTCGATGGAAGGAGATATTCCTGGGTCGACGGCTGGAAAAGTTCTGTCCCTGGCCGACCGCCTCGACACGATTTTCACCTTCTTCCGTGTGGGCCTCGTGCCGTCCGGCTCCGAAGACCCCTTCGCGCTTCGACGCAACGCGTTGGCGGTCGTGCGCATTGCGCTCGAGGGACGGCTCCCCCTGAACCTGGGGGAGTTCCATGTTTATATGTCCGACCTCTTAGATGACAAAGGCTTCAAACCAGCGACCACCTCCAGCGATCCCGTCGACTTCCTACTGGAACGTCTCCGGTTCTACGGTCGCACGATTGACGGCCTACGTGACGACGTGATGCTCGCCGTCCTGAAATCAACACCACGATCCCAACTGAACTTGCTGACCCTCTACGACAAGATGAACGCCTTGCAGGCCATCACCGCCAGGCCTGAGTTCAACCCCTTAACCATCGGCTTCAAGCGCGCGCACCGCATCGTGGAGAAAGAAAAGTGGGAAGCCGAAGAGATTAACCCATCTCTGTTCCAGCACCAGTCTGAGACCGAGCTCTACAAGGCGCTTGAAGAGGCCAGGCTCCAGGTTCCTTTCTCCATCACGCAAGGCGATTATACAAGGGCTCTGGATGGCTTGGTCCTGCTCAAGCCGGCTATCGACGCATTTTTTGCCGGCGTCATGGTCAATGCCGACGATCAGGGCATCCGGGCGAATCGGCTTTCGCTCCTCCGCATGATCGATCGCCTATTTCTCTCCTTTGCGGACCTGTCCGAGATCCTGGTGCCGGGCGTCTAACCATGGTGAGGCACAATGTCGCCGGACACAGACCGGCCGGAACCGGACACCGACGCGGACAAGGCCAGGAAACTGCGGCGTTACTCCCACGGAGTGTCGGCGGCCCTGATCGTCGCCTGCAATGCGGTCTTTCTGGCCGGACTCTGGGGGAGCGGGGTAAATCTGGATGCCTTGATCCGCACACCCGACGTCTTCGATTCCACCAAGGACGTCTGCCTGCGCTTTACCTGGCATCGCGTCATCGGCGCCGACGAACCGATTCAACTCTGCCACGAGTGGATCGACCTGTCCGATCCCTCGGGGGAGACCCACATCTTTCACAAGGAAACTAAGGTCGTGCGAGGAGGGGACGGAAAGCTCTACTTCGATCACGGTGCGCAAGTGGACTACCGGCTGTTTCTGTTGGCCGCATTCGTCGCCTTGGTGATCGCGTTGGGAGTCACGGCCAAACGGCGCCTCATCGCCCGGTATCGCATGAGGCTGGACATGCAGGGCACGACTCCGTCATGATTGTCATCCAGGGATGGGACGCATCATAAGAGGAGAGGCAGGCGTGAGCACGAAGAAATTCGTCTATTACTTCGGTGACGGCAAAGCCGAGGGCGGGGGGAACGACAAAAATCTTCTCGGCGGCAAGGGCGCCGGCTTGGCCGAGATGACGAACCTGGGCATCTCCGTCCCTCCCGGCTTTACCATCTCCACCGATGCTTGCATCGAATACTACCGCCACAAGAAAACCTTCCCGCCGGGCATGTGGGATCAGGCCCTCCAGAGCCTCAAGCGCGTGGAGCGGTCCATGGGGGCGCAGTTCGGCGATCCCGCCAGCCCGCTCCTCGTGTCGGTGCGGTCGGGCGCCAGGGCCTCCATGCCGGGCATGATGGACACAGTGCTGAACGTCGGCCTCAACGAACGAACCGTCGAGGGGCTGGCCGCCAAAACCAAAAACGAACGATTCGCCAAGGACAGCTACCGGCGCTTTATTACCATGTACGGCAACATCGTCATGGGCGTAGAGCGGGACCACTTCGAGCATATCCTGAAAGAAAAGAAGGCCGAGCGGGGGCTCGTGCACGACACCGACCTGGATGCCAAGGCCCTGACCGACCTCGTGGTCCGGTTCAAAGCCCTGGTCAAACGGGAGACCGGCCGAGAGTTTCCCGAAGATCCGCTGGACCAGCTCCGAATGGCGATCAATGCCGTCTTCTCCTCCTGGTACGGCGCCCGCGCCGTGACGTACCGGCGGCTCTACAATATTCCCGACAACTGGGGCACCGCCGTCAACGTCGTCGCCATGGTGTTCGGCAACATGGGAGACACAAGCGGCACCGGCGTGTCCTTCACGAGAAATCCGGCCACCGGCGAGCGGGCTTTCTTCGGCGAGTGCCTGTTGAACGCTCAGGGCGAGGACGTCGTCGCCGGCATCCGCACGCCGCTGCCGGTGACCGCCCTGGCCAAGACCCTGCCCAAGGCCTATAAGGACCTGGTGAAGACCTACCGGACGCTCGAGAGGCATTACCGAGACATGCTGGATCTGGAATTTACGATTCAGGAAGGCAAGCTCTACATGCTGCAGACCCGGGTGGGCAAACGCACCGGGATCGCTGCCGTCCGGATTGCCGTGGATATGGTCAAGGAGGGGCTGATCAGCAAAAACGAAGCGGTGCTCCGCGTCGGCCCCGAGCAGCTCTCGCAGTACCTCTATCCGGTGTTCGACACCGCGGCCGAAGGCAAGCATCCCTCCTTGGGCAAAGGTCTGCCGGCCGGTCCCGGCGCCGCGGCGGGCAAAATCGCCCTGACCCCGGACAAGGCCGTGGAGATGCAGACCCGCGGCGAGCGGGTCATCCTGGTCCGCCAGGAGACCAGCCCCGACGACATCCACGGCATGAACGCCGCGCTCGGGTTCCTGACCGCACGCGGCGGCATGACCTCCCACGCGGCCGTCGTCGCCCGGCAAATGGGCAAGGTCTGTGTCGCCGGCTGCGAGGCCATCGAAGTCACCGGCACCACGACCGTCAAAATCGGCGGCCGACCCTTCAAGGAAGGGGATTTCCTCTCGATCAACGGGTTCACGGGGCACGTCTACGGAGACGACATCCCGGTGGTCGAGTCGGAGGTCATCCAGGTGATCCAGGGCAAGCTCGACGCCCGCCAGTCGGAGAAGTATCGTTGTTTCGCCACGCTCCTGGGATGGGCCGATCAGGTTCGCCGGCTCAACGTGCGGGCCAATGCGGATGTGCCCGACCAGGCCATGATCGCGCGTGGATTCGGAGCCGAGGGCATCGGGCTCTGCCGCACCGAGCACATGTTCTTCGCCGAAGACCGCATCTCCATCATGCAGAAAATGATCCTGGCCCGGACCAGCAAGGAACGAGAACAGTACCTGGCGCAACTGCTGCCGCTCCAGAAAAAAGACTTCATCGGCCTGTATCGGGAAATGAAGGGGTTCCCCGTGACGATCCGCCTGCTGGACCCGCCGCTGCATGAGTTCCTGCCCAAGCGGGAAGACCTGATGGTCGAGATCGCGCGCATGGAGCTGACCGCCGCCGATCCGGCGCTGGTGGAGGAGAAGCGCCGTCTGCTGGCGCGAGTCGAGGAACTCCACGAATTCAACCCCATGCTGGGACTCCGCGGCTGCCGGCTCGGCATCACGATGCCGGAAATCACCCGCATGCAGACTCAGGCCATCATCGAAGCCGCCTGCGAGCTGGCGCGCGAGGGCAAGAAAATCGTGCCGGAGATCATGATCCCCCTGGTCGGCATGGTCTCGGAAATGAAAGCCCAGAAGGAGCTCATCCGTGAAGTAGCGGAGGAGACGCTGAAAAAGCGAGGGGTCAAGCTCTCCTATCTGATCGGCACGATGATCGAACTGCCGCGGGCCGCCGTCACGGCGCGACGTATCGCGGAGGAGGCCGAATTCTTCTCGTTCGGCACCAACGACCTGACCCAGACCACATTCGGATTCTCGCGGGACGACGCGGCCAAGTTTATTGCGTTCTACATGCGCCGGCAGGACAGTTGCCCCCATTGCTTGAGCACCGACGTGGACTGGCGGGAGATGCGCTGCCGCGCTTGCGACGCTGCCATCGCCAAGAAGGCTGAGAACATTCTGGAGTCAGACCCGTTCGCCGTTCTGGACCGGGAGGGAGTCGGCGCCATGATGAAGATGGCCATCACCGAGGGCCGCGCTACCAGACCCGACATCAAGCTCGGCATCTGCGGCGAGCATGGAGGCGACCCCAGTTCCGTGGAATTCTGCCATCAGCTGGGGCTGGATTATGTCAGCTGTTCGCCCTATCGCGTGGCCATCGCGAGGCTGGCGGCGGCGCAGGCGGCCTTGACGGAAGCGGGGGAGAAAAAGCCGGCGACCCGTTCCTCGAAGAAACGAACGACCCAAACCGGCCAGGCCCGCCGCACCGTTGCGGCGAGGTCCGCTAAAAAACGGTGACGGACCAGGCCCGCGACCGCCGGTACATGGCGCTGGCCCTCCGGCTGGCCGCCAAGGGACGGGGACGCACCAGCCCCAATCCGATGGTCGGGGCGGTGGTCGTCGCCGGCAACCGGATCGTCGGGCAGGGGTACCATCGCCGGCCCGGCGGGCCCCATGCCGAAGTGCGGGCGATGGAAGCGGCGGGCCCCCGCGCCAAACGGGCCACCCTCTATGTCACCCTCGAACCCTGCTGCCACACGAAGAAGCGCACCCCTCCCTGTGTGCCGGTCCTAATCGCCGCCGGACTGAAGCGAGTCGTCGTGGCCATGGCCGATCCCAATCCCAAGGTCAGCGGGCGAGGGATCAGAGCGTTGCGCCGAGCCGGTCTCGACCTGTCGGTCGGATGTCTCCGCCATGAAGCCGAACAGCTGAACGAAGCCTACCGCCATTGGATCAAAACCGGCTTGCCCTTTGTCACCTTGAAAACCGCGATGACGATGGACGGGAAAATCGCCACGGCCGGCGGCGAGTCACAGTGGATTACCGGAAACCCGGCGAGGCGCGCCACCCACAGACTTCGCGACCAGATGGATGCAATCCTGGTTGGCGTGGAGACCGTGCGGCACGATGACCCCCGATTGACCGTCCGACTGGGGAGGGGGCCGGCCTCGGACCAACGATCCCGGCAACCCTTACGCGTCATTCTGGACAGCCGGCTACGCGTTCCCCTCAAAGCCAAAGTCCTCAGCTCCGGAACGGCTATCGCCACCACGGCTCAAGCGCTGGCCAGAAAGGTACAACAGGTCCGGGCCAAGGGCGCCCAGGTCTGGGTCCTGCCGGCCCGGAACGGCCAGGTGTCGCTACGCGCCTGTTTGGCCAAGCTAGGGAAACAGGGCGCCACATCGGTGCTGATCGAAGGGGGAAGCGACGTCAACGCCTCCGCCATTCGATCCGGGCTGGTCAATCGGGTAGCCCTCTTCATCGCCCCCACCTTATTGGGCGGCCAAGACGCGAAGGGCGTCATCGGCGGGCTTGCGCCGAAACGGTTGGCACAGGCGCTGCCCCTCAACGACATCCGCATCCAACCCCTCGGGAAAGATTTTCTGGTGGAAGGGACCCTCCCGACGAAATAGCGGGCCAGCCCAGCCGCTGTACCAATTTGGATTCCTCTGCACAAAACCATACAGGCCCGTTCCCCGTACCTGCTACAATCGGGCGGTAATTTCAACATCCTCACAAGAATCCCCGTTGGTATCGCTTTTGCTTTGTGTCCCGGCTATGGGACCGCACCAACCTCCAGCCTCATGTGATCCGTTCTTCCCAGAGCCGGCCGTTGCGGCTGCGATACACTCGTTGGGCAAATTGCTCCGCGCGCGCGATATCACTACCTATGCCCATTCTTTCCGGTTGATTTTCTATGCCAGCAAGATCGGGGAAGTTTTGAACCTTTCCCCGGATCGGCTCCACACCTTGCAATGTGGCGCCTTTTTGCACGATATCGGCAAGCTCTTGGTGCACGAACAGATTCGCAGCAAGCCGGCGCCTCTCTCTGATCCCGAGTGGTCGGTTATGCGACAACACCCGGCCTCCGGCTACCGGATCGCGGCCGCTGCGTCCGTGCCGAACGCCGTCGCCAGCATCGCCCTCATGCACCACGAATGGCACGATGGATCCGGATATCCGCTCGGACTGAAAGGACGGATGATTCCGCTCGAGGCCAGAATCTGTGCGGTAGTGGATATGCTGGACGCCCTGACATCCCGCCGTTCCTACCGTCAACCGATCAGTTTTGAGGACGCAGCAGCAACGATCGAGGCCGAGAGTGGCACTCACTTCGACCCGCTCGTCGTAGATGCCTTCCTCTCTGTGCCGGTCGAGATCTGGGCTGGGCTGTGCCCGGCCAATGTCTCGCACTCGCCGACCGCGGAGGAGGGGCTATGCGATCGTTTTGACAAGCCGAATATAAAGGTGATACGGTTTGCCGGTGCGCATTCGCCTCACTTCTCCGATTCTCTTCCACATCATATGCCTTGTCCTACTGTGCACATCTCCTGCTGACTACAGCTCCGCCGCCGCAACCGGCCAATCCTTGCCGGACCTGGTCCGGGCCTATCTGGACGCCGACACCCCCGACAAGGCCGCAGTCCTGCTGGCCGATATCCTGAAGGACCCCAAGGCCACGATCACGGTGGTGACCGATCTGCTGAAACAAGGGAAAGCCTATGGAGTAGCACCGGTCGGGCTCCAGCCGGGATTGCCGGTCGCGGTGCACGAACGGACCTATCGTTATGGGCTCTACGTACCGCCCTCCTACGACCCGGCGAAGGAGTACGCGTTGGTGTTGTGCCTCCACGGAGCCGGCTTTACCGGCGATGCCTATTTGGACCGGTGGCAGACCCGCCTCGGGGAAAACTATATCCTGGCTTGCCCCACCAACGTACAAGGCACCTGGTGGACCAGGCACGGAGAAGACCTCATCCTGGCGACGCTCAGGACCGTCCAAGCGCGATATCATATCGACCCGGACCGGGTCTTTCTGACCGGCATGTCGAACGGCGGCATCGGGACCTATCTTGTCGGAACCCATCATGCGCCGCTGTTCGCCGGACTCGCTCCGATGGCCAGCGGCCTGGATACCGTGCTCATGCCGTTCTTGGAGAATCTGAAGAACACGCCGCTCTATATGATTCATGGCCGTCAGGACCAAGTCATGCCGGTCGAACTCAGCCGAACGCTTGCGCAGGAATTGACCCGCCTCGGCTATGCCTTCCAATATCGGGAACATGACCGGGTGCATCCCATGGCCGGCGGACACTTTTTCCCGCGCGAAGAGCTGCCCGCCTTAGTCCACTGGTTCGACAGCCAGCGCCGCACCGCCTTGCCCAAGCGCCTGATCGTCGTCCGCGACGCCACACACCTGACGCCCTTCGGATGGGCCAGGATCGACGCCACGGACCGGATTGCGGCGTTCACGGACCTCTTGACCGACAGCCGGGACGAAGCTATCGTGAACCGCCGCTACGCGCGCTTGGAGGCGGAGATCGTCGGCCCCAATCGAATCGCGGTACGGACCGAACGGGTGAGGCGGTACAGTCTCTATCTGAACGAGGCTTTGGTGGACTTCTCCCAGCCGGTGACGATTACGACGAACGGACGGATCGGCTTTGAAGGCATGGTCGTCCCCAGCGTGGAGACCTTGCTGCGGGATGCCCGGCAGCGCCAGGACCGGCGGATGTTGTTCCCGGTCCTGCTCCATCTGGCCGTCGATGAAGGGCCATGACCGTGCGGCGCACCGACGACATCCGAATCGGTTCGGACTCGGCCGGACTGACGCTGGCCGGTCTGATGCTCGGACTGGTCCTCTCCGCCACTACGGCTTGGGCCGACAACTGCCCGGTCGCCGCGGAACAGGGGCGCATCACATTTCCCGTCGACCGCCTGGATTCCGTCTCCCGCTGCCTGGTCTCCTACGTGGCGGACAGCCCGACCACCTCCGGGTCGGTCGGCCCGGTCCGCATCCCGGTCCCGCAATACCTCTACGAATTTCTTCTAGACCATCCGTCGCTCATCGCGGCGTTGGTGCGGAAAATGGGCATGGGCAATTATGAGTTCGCGGACAAGGGGCCGAATCGATTCTGGGGCAACGATGGAGACGGTACGCAAGGTCTACTGTCCTTGCTTCAGCGCGAAGGAACCACCCGCATCTATCATATCGATGGGTACCATGAGGGGCATGTCTTTCCCATGGTGCGCGCCAAGGCGGTTGTATTTCTGAAGATCGCCCAGACCGCCTCTCCCGACGGGCATCCGGCCGTAGACACCTCGCTGATTGCCTATACAAAACTCAACGATCCGGTTCTCTCCGGCCTCGTCTGGGTCCTGCGCCCCCTGGTCGGAGACGCGGTGACGCGCAAGCTCACGCGGGGCTTCGACGTCACCAATCAGTTGGGAACCGCCATCTCCCAGAACCCGGACCGCATCATCCAGGAACTGCCGACGCTCCCGTCCATCGCTCCGCAGGAACAGCGGGCCTTTATCGCCTTGCTGCAAACTCTCCCACCGGCCAACCCATCCGGTCCCCGCCTGACCCCATGACGCCGGCGCGCTCATTCCTCCTGCTGTGCTGGGTCGGGACCTGTTGCTTCCTCAGCTATAATCTCGTGCGCATGCCGGTGCTGGCCCTGTTCGCCCAATCGCTGGGAGCCGGGCCTGAACGGATCGGCCTCGTCGTCTCGGCCTCCACCCTCACCGGCGTGCTCCTCAAACTGCCGGCCGGCGCCCTATCCGACATTTACGGACGGCGGATGCTGATGCGGATCGGGGTCCTGGCCTTTGCGCTTCCCCCCTTCGCCTATCTGTTCGTCAGCGACTTGGGCGCCCTCACCGGATTGCGCTTTGCCCATGGCGTGGCCACCGCTATTTTCGCGCCCGCCGCGCTGGCCACCGTGGCGGATCTCTATCGCGAGAAACGGGGCGCCGCCATGGGCTGGTATACGGCCTCCACGCAAGCCGGCGCCCTGTTCGGTCCCGTGTTGGGCGGATGGCTGGTCTATGCCGCCGGATTTCCGACGACCTTCATGACCGCCGGGTTGTTCGGCTGCTTGGGCTTCCTGATTTTCTCCTGCTTGCGGTTGGCCCCGCCGGCACCGGCTCAGGGAGCGCAAGGACTCCAGCCGGTGCTGGCCGAGATGTGGAAGGGCTTCCAAACCGTCTGGGCCAACAAACCGGTGCTCCTCACCAGCGTCACCGACGGGGCCAAGATGATTGCGAACGGGGCCCTCATGGCCTTCCTCCCGATCTACGGCCTGTCGGTCGGACTGAATCCCGGCGAAGTCGGCCTCCTATTCGGCGTCCAGGGCATCACCTCATTCCTGTCCAAGCCGGTGATGGGCCGCACGTCCGACATAGTCGGGCGCCGGCCGCTCATCCTGATCGGGCTGCTGATTTGCGCCGGCACCTTCCTCTTGATCCCGCACAGCGCTTCGCTGCCGGTCCTCTTGGTCCTCGCCGCCGGGTTCGGCTTCGGGGAGGCGGTCGTCTCCTCCTCGACGACCGCCTTGGTGGCCGACCTCTCCCACATCAAGACGATGGGAGCCGGGATCGGCATGCAGGGCACGATCAACGATATCGGCCATGCGGCGGGACCGTTGCTGGCCGGCATCCTGATCGCCGGCTTCAGTTACCCATCGGCCTTTGCCGTGATCGCCGGCCTGCAGCTCGTCGCCGCCGCTCTATTCTGGGTGGTCGTGAAACAGACCAAACCACGCGGGTAGGGGGCCACAAGGTCGATCACTGATGGTATAATGGCCCCCGCATAGACGGGCAGGGGGGGGGAAAGGGTCGCGACATGCAAGCAGAGATGGGTACGGCGGACATTGTCGTCGGGATATTAGCCGGCCTCGGCGTCCTCCTACTGCTTGTCGTCTTCGTCTACGTGGTCAAAACCGTCTTGCTCAAGAAAGAAGAATAGGGGAGCGCGAGTCGAATATGTTTGCCGGCATCGTCGAGGAAATGGGGGTTGTAAAAGCGTTCGAACCGACCCTGGCGGGGACCAGACTGACCATCCTCGCTGAGACCATCATGGACGACTTGGCGATCGGGGCGAGCGTGAGCGTGAACGGAGCGTGCCTCACCGTGGTCGCGAAAGGGGACCGCGACTTCACCGTGGACGTGTCCCCGGAAACTCTGGCGGTCACATCGCTGAGCAAACTGGCGGTCGGGGTCCCGGTGAATCTCGAGCGGGCGATGAAGCTGAACGAACGGATCGGCGGCCATCTGATGGCGGGCCATGTGGACGGGGTCGGCTGGATCAGGGAGAAACGCCAGGACGGCAACGCCCTCGTCGTGACGATCGAGGCCCCACCGGACATCCTACGTTACTGTGTGCCGAAGGGCTCGATCACCATTGACGGCATCAGCATGACGCTCAACTCCGTCGCCACCCATACCTTCAGCATTGCCGTCATCCCGCACACGGCGAAAGTCACGACGCTGGGCCTCAAGAAGGTTGGGGACCCGGTGAACCTGGAATCCGACCTGATCGGAAAATTCGTCGAACGTTTACTGCAAGAGCGGGGACTCGCGCCCCAGAAGCCCGCCCCGACCATCGACCGGGACTACCTCCAGAAACGCGGCCTGATTTAAAAGCAGTCAACCGCGATCAGTTATCAGCCATCAGTTCCCGAAGGTACACTGATGACTGACCACTGAAAACCGAGGCCTGAGAACTACTTCACGAGAAACGGCTTTGTATCCTCACCGGACGCCGTCGTGACCGTCAGCAACCGAATGCCCTTGTGTCCCTCCGGCACGGTCGCCGTCACCGTGGTGTCACTCGTATGCGAAAACTTGGCTTCGCCCCCCGGACCGAACGACACGGCCGTCAGGCAGCCGGCGGCTCCGAAGCTCGCGCCCGTGATGGTAACGGTGTCTCCGGCTTTGCCCTCGTCCGGCTTCACCGTCTCGATTTTGGGCGTATTGCCGAAGCAGGCTTGCGCCTTGGCGACGGTCCCGGCCCCGGAGGCTTTGGTGCTGGAGACGTGCGCGGTGCCGCTCCGGTCGGCTCTCGGCGGGGCAGCCTTCTTGACGGTGGTCTCCTTCTTCTTCTCTTCGGCTCCGTAGACATCAAAGGGCATGGCACTGGCACAGAGCAACGTCACGATCCCGGCCGCGGCAACCGCCCTGTACAAACTTCTTACATGAGCTGGCATATCCGGCCTCCTCTATCGATCCGCACGGTTTAAGCACCGACTCGATTGAGTCCTCTCCGACTACTTTGACTACTCTTCGATCGTCGAGATGTCGCCAGGGTCTTGGCCAAGCTCCTTGGCCTTGAGCACTCGGCGCATGATCTTCCCCGACCTGGTCTTGGGCAGCGAGGATACGATATCGATCTCCTGCGGCACGGCGATCTTGCCCAGTTCCTTCAGGACGTGATCCTTCAACCCCTGGATCAGTTCGGGGCTGTCCTGATGGCCCTGTTTGAGGATCACGAACGCCTTGATGGATTCGCCGACGGTCTTATGCGGCTTCCCGATGACCGCCGCCTCCGCGACGGACGGGTGGCTCACGAGCGCGCTCTCCACCTCGGCCGTCCCGATGCGGTTGCCCGCCACCTTGATCACGTCGTCGGCACGCCCCATGAACCAGAAGTACCCGTCGTCATCCTTGCGGCAGACATCGCCGGCCGTGTAGCAGTGGGGAATCGTATTCCAATAGACCAGGTACCGGTCCGGATCTTTGTAAATGGTCCGCATCATGGCAGGCCAGGGTTTCTTGATCACCGCAAAGCCGCCGCTATTGGCGGGAAGGCTGTGGCCCTCACGATCCACGACATCCGCCTCGATGCCAAGAAACGGCCTCGTGGCTGAGCCGGGCTTCAGCGGCACCGAGGGGAGAGGCGTGACCAGGATCATGCCCGTCTCCGTCTGCCACCAGGTATCCATGATCGGCTTGGTCCCGCCCGTCGCCCGGTGATACCACTCCCAGGCCTCGGGATTGATCGGTTCCCCAACGCTCCCCAGGACGCGCAATGAAGAGAGGTCGTACTTCTTGGGCCACTCTTCGCCATACTTCATCAACAACCGAACGGCGGTCGGCGTCGTATAGAAGATCGACACGCCATACCGCTCGATCAGATGCCACCAGCGGCCTGGATTGGGGTAATCCGGCTTGCCTTCCGCCGTCAGGATCGTCGCGCCGTTCAGCAGGGGACCGTAGACGATGTAGCTGTGTCCCGTGACCCAGCCGGGATCAGCTACGCAGAAGTAAACATCGTCCTCCTTCAGATCGAACACATACTTAGTCGTGATGTAGGTGCCGACCATGTACCCGCCGTGCACGTGCACCACGCCCTTCGGTTTTCCGGTCGTCCCGGACGTGTAGAGAATATACAAGGGCGCTTCGGCGTCCAGCGGCACCGCCTCACACACCGGCTTCTCGCCGGCCAGCCAGTCGTCCCAATCCACCTCTTTGGGAGCCGCCAACGGCACCCCGGGCTTCTCCCGGCGCACCACCACCACGGTCTCGACCGACCCGCAATTGGCTACGGCCTGATCCACCACCGGCTTGAGCTTGATCACCTTGCCCCGATCATAGCCGACGTCGGCGGTGATGACTACGCGAGACTCGGCATCTTTGATCCGGCTTTCCAGGGCCGGCGCGCTGAAACCGGAATAGACCACGCTGTGGATCGCCCCGATCCTGGCACAGGCCAACATCGCCACGATCTGCTCGGGAATTTTGGGGAGGTAGATAGTGACCCGGTCGCCCTGCTTCAACCCCAAGGCTTGCAGGGCGTTGGCGCAGCGGTTCACCTGGCGGGCGAGTTCTCCGTAGGTGAAGATCCGCTCTTCCCCTTGTTCACCGACCCAGATGACTGCGACCTTGTTCTTGCGCCAGCTGTTGACGTGCCGGTCCAGGCAATTGTAGGAAATGTTGCACGTTGCCCCCACAAACCATTTGGCCCAGGGGTAGTTCCAGTCCAGAACCTTGCGCCAGGGGGTAAACCAGTCCAACTCTTTCGCGATCTGGTCCCAGAACTGCTCCGGATAGGCGATGGATCGGCGGTAGTCGGCTTCGTAGTCTTTGATATAGGCCGCATCCTTTGTGGCTGAAGTCGGGTACACGACGCGGTCCGCCCGCATCAGACTTTCGAGATGCTGCTCACCGTTACCCATAAGACTCGCTCCCTGTTTCTCAAACCGGCTCGCGGCCTTCTCGATTGAGCCGCCGAACCGCGCAGGCCTGCATTATGGGCAAGCGGCGGACGCGGCGCAAGTCCGCCCCTCCTTGACAGTCAAAAGAGCCGCAGAGTAGCATCGGCCACCATGGGCTGCTCTCATCAACGAGGCCTTAACCTCCGCCATACCGGCCTCCTCGCCTTGGCCTGCTTCCTGTCGCTCATTCCGGCCGCGAGCGCCCAACTGGGCCGCCCGGAAGGGTTGTATTACAAGTCCTGGGCCGTCGTGATCGGCATCAACGATTACCTGGTGGCTCCAAAGCTGGACGGAGCCGTCGAGGACGGAAAGGCGGTCGCCGATGCCTTCCGCAAACTCGGTTTTCAAGAGGTGCTGGAAATCTACAACAAAGACGCCAGCTCCAAGCGCATGCACTTCATCCTCAACGAGCACCTGCCCCGCAAGGTCGGACGCCACGACCGGGTCGTGATCTTCTTCGCCGGCCACGCCGGCGCCAGCCAGGACATGCACAACAAGGACATCGGCTATCTGGTGCCCTGGGACGCACAACCGGCCAACGTCTCCAAGGCCGTGACCATGGATCATTTGAAGGAATTCTCCCGCCGCGTCATGGCCAAACACGTGCTATTCGTGTTGGACGCCGCCGTGTCCGGATGGGACGTCACGCCGCCCCAGACCCTGTCGCTGGAAGGCCGCCTCTCGCCGGAAGAAGACACGGACAAAAGGGCCGTGCAAGTCCTGAGCGCCGCCCTCCAGGGAGGCGCACTGACCAAGAAGGACGGGCAGGGTACGTTCGTCACGGCATTCCTCGCCGGATTGCGGGGCGCCGCGGACGAGAACCAGAACGGCTGGATCATGGCCAGTGAGATTGGAGCCTACACCGCCAAGCAGGTCAGCCGGCTCAGCGGCGGCACCCAACAGCCCCAATTCGCCCGCCTCGACGGAGAGGGAGACACGGTGTTGGTCGAAGGGAAACTGAGCGCCTACCGGGCCGGCCCCGAGCCCAGGACGGAAGCCGAACGAACCGCCGCCGCCAAGGAAGAATACGACAAGGCCTTCAGCCTCCTCCAGCAGCAGAAAGAAAAATCGCTGGAGGAAGCGCTCGAGCGGCTGGAGAAGGCCACCCGTTACAGCCCCGCCTTCGGCGACGCCTACATCCTGAAGAGCTACCTCTACCTTGACCGCCTGAACAAGCTGGATGAAGCCCTGACGGCCGGAGAACTGGCGGTCAAGCATGCGCCGACCAACCCGGACTCCTACTACACGCTTGGGCTCGTGCTACAGAAAAAAGGCCGGTACAAGGACGCGGAAAAGGCGTTTCTCCAAGCCCTCGTCGTCAATCCGGGCTACTCGGACGTCCATCTATCGCTCGGCGATCTCTACGCCGATGATTTGAAGAACAGACCGAAAGCCGTCGAGTCCTACCAACGGTACCTGGAGACAGGCGGAAACGAAAACCGCGTGCGGGAGTATCTAGGCAAGGCCGACACAGCCGAAACGCCCACCAAACAGTGAACCGTGATGAGTTGAGAGTGGAGATTGTTACGCTGACGTGAGCCTCGGCCCCAATTCACCATTCACAACTCACCACTCGCCTAGTCCTGCGCTCCGCCCTTCATATACCCAAGACCGATCTTGAGCGCCCGCCGGGTGATTTCAGCCCAGCGCACTTCCGGATATTCGGCCAGCACCGCCGCCGCCTTGGGGTCCATCACATCCAGATCCTTGATCTTAATGATCCCATCTTCGATTTTGACATCAGCCACAGAATATCCTCCGCAGCGTTTGAGGTGAAGCCAGGGTCGATCGAGTGTAGTCCCCCAGCCCCTCCAAAGACAAGGTGCCATGCGCCGCAAGGCCATCCGACCAGGGACATTTTGCACTCGGCCCTTTCGTTGACAGGGTGGGGGGTGCATGCTAGCATCAAATCGTTAAGTTTTTCGATGAGGCAGCCGATCACGATCTGCCGGCCCATGATCCCCAGTTGACTCCGATCACAAATGACAGGTCTGGAAGGAGGCGCTCCATGAGATTGAACACGAATGTGCCGACACAGTGGCTCCGCCGCGGTCTGGCGCTGGCCTTGCTGGTTTCGCTTTCGGCTTGCGGCGGCCCGCCCGCCTGGGTGAAGAAAGGCTCCGCAGCCTACAACGAGAAGGATTCCAAGCAGATCTATGGGGTCGGCTCGGTCGTGGGCGTCCGCAACGAGCCCTTGGCCTGGGACGCGGCTGAAAACAACGCCCGCGCGGAGATCACCAAGCGGTTCCAGACGTACACGGCCTATCTGATGAGAAACTACGCCGCCTCCACCACCGCGGCGGATTTCAGCAAGTCTACGGAAGAACAGAACGTCGAGCGGGCCGTGAAGACCTTCTCCTCCGGCACCCTGTCCGGCGTCATGCCGGTAGACCGGTACAAGGACGAGGACAGCCTGACCTACTATGTGCTCGTCAAGATGGACCTGAAGTCCATGCAGGAGACGTTGGCCCAGAGCAAGGAACTCTCCCCACAGGTCCGTGATTATGTCCGCCAAAACGGAGAGAAGCTCTTCGAGAAGCTGGAAAAAGAAGAAACCAAGCGGGACAGCAAGTAGCTGTCAGGGTGAGGCGTGAGGGGTGACGCGTGAGGAGTGCAGCGTAATGAGTAATGGATCGATCTCCGTCAACTTCACCATTTACCATTCACGATTCACGATTCACGCGGCGGCGGTCCTTGCCGTCATTGTAGCCGTCGCAATAACCGGCTGCGGCGAATCCACGAGGGTCACCCGCGTGGATACGGGCGTCGTCACCGACTTCAGCGGCCGCTGGAACGACACCGACTCCCGGCTCGTGGCCGAGTCCATGGTCAAGGAAGCCCTGGACAACCCCTGGCTCGGCAAGTACCGGAGCGCGAAAGGGCGGCAGCCCGTGGTCGTCGTCGGCGCCATCCTCAATCGGAGCAGCGAGCACATCAACGTCCAGACCTTCGTGGCCGACCTGGCGCGCGAGCTGACGAATTCGCAAAAAGTCACGTTCGTGGCCGGCAAGGCCGAACGGGAGGAACTCCGCGAGGAACGGCGCGCACAAGCCGAGCAGGCCCGCGAGGACACGCAAAAATCGCCGGGCAAGGAGATCGGCGCCGACTTTATGCTGAAAGGCAATATCTCCACGATCGTGGACGAATCCGAGGGCGTTCGCGCGATTTTCTATCAGGTGGATTTGGAGATGATCGATCTGGAAAATAACGTGAAATCCTGGTTCGGGCAGAAGAAGATCAAAAAAGTCGTCGAACGGAAACGTACGGTTTTTTAGGCCTGCCTGTTCGTGAGTCCGGCCATGTCATCCTCGGCCCCTCCGGCTTGGACAGCGTCCGGGCCGGCCTCGCGGTTTCGGCTCTCCGTGATCGCTTGCCTCCTCGGGCTTCTGCTCTTGGCCGGCTGCAGTTCCCTCAGCACCCGCTACGCGCGGGTCGACCACAGTCTCCTGGCCGGCAACCCCCAGCAAGCCGACCGGATCATCGAACAGGCCGAGGACGAGTACGGCTCCGTCAGCCGGGTGTTGTACCGGATGGATCGGGGCATGACCCTCCATCTGGCGGGGCGCTATCGGGAGAGCAGCACGTTGCTGGAACAAGCGGAATTCGAAGTCGAAGAGCTCTACACCAGACGGGTGCGCACGGAAACCAAAGCCTTTCTCGTCAACGATACCTTGCTTCCCTATGAAGGCGAGCCCTACGAGCAGGTCATGGTCAACGTCCTTAAGGCGCTGAACTATGCCGTCATCGGCCAGTGGGACGAATCCCTGGTCGAAGCGCGGCGGATCGATCAGCGGCTCAACCTGCTGGCCGATCAAGCCGGCGACAAAGACACGTACCGCGACGACGCCTTCGCCCGCTACCTGACCGGCATCCTGTACGAATCCACCGGCGACCTGAACAACGCCTTTATCGCCTACCGCAAAGCCTACGACCGGTATCAATCGGCCCAGCCCTGGGCGCGCGTTCCGCCTCCGCCGACGCTGCGCGCGGACCTATTGCGCACTAGCGAAGCCCTCGGCCTGACGCAAGAGCACGAGGAATACAAGCAAGCCTTCCCGGGCCAGTCCTGGGAGCCGGCCGAGAAGCTCCGGGAATTCGCCCAGATCGTGGTGATCGGCTATAATGGCCGGGCGCCGCACAAAGAAGACCAGTTCATCGACCTCCCGATCAGCCTCGACGCCTTGCGCCTGGTGTTGATGACCAAGGGGGCACTAGGACGCAGCAATCAGGACACGCGGGGAGCGGAAACATTGCTGTATGGGTTGAGCGGCCACGTGGTGCGCGTCGCACTGCCCAAACTGGTCCCGCACAAGACGACCATCGCCTACGAAGAGGTGACGGCGACGGGGGCGGGAGGAGATTACTTCGCCAAGACCGAGTTGACGCAGGACATCGGCGCCCTGGCGGCCAAAAACTTGAACGACCGGTACGCGCAGATCGTGCGCAAGGCCGTAGCCCGAGGGGCGGTCAAGTATGCGTTGGCCGAAGGGGCGGGACGGGGAGCGCGCATGGTCGCGTCCGGCCAAGGCAATCAAAATGTCGGCCCCCTGATCGGCCTGCTGGTCGGAGCGCTGGCCCATGCCTTGGCGATCGGCACGGAGGAATCGGATAAACGAAGCTGGCGCACGCTGCCGGACGAAATTCAGATCGCCCGGCTCTGGGTGCCGCCCGGCTCCTACCAAGTGCGGATTCGTCCAATCAATCGCAGCGGGACGGCAGCCCGCGGCCCGGTTCAATCCGTCACCCTGCAAGCGGGAGCAACCCGGTTGTTGACCGAACAGGCATTGCCGTAAGGAGTGTCTCAATAATCACTGTACGATCCGTTCGTAGTGAGCCTGTCGAACCATGAACGGAACCCCTCGGTGGAGTTCCCCCTTCGACGGGCTCAGGGCGAAGGGGATATGACAAGGTCGTTGAGAGACATAACCCTGGTAGAACGACGATGGATCACCACCGAGCGAATCGGATGAAGCGTCTGCCTATCATCGCCTGCATGGCGCTCGCCCTGCTGGCCCCGGGCGGATGCGCCTGGTTCGGCCAGGGTACACCTCCGTCCTGGATCCTCGGCCCCGGCAAGGAGTATCCACCGGACCAATACCTCACCGGCGTCGGCCAGGCCGACGCCCAGGACGCGGCGAACGACCGGGCCTACGGGGCGGTGGCCAAGATCTTCAAGGCCGAGGTCAATGCCCAGGCCAGGGATTGGGAGTCCTTCCTGCAATTCGAAAATCGCGGCACCACCAGCGTCGAACGGCGCCTCACGCTGGACCATGTCACCAATGTTTCGACCGACAAGGTTCTGGAGAACGTGCGGATCATGGCCGGCTGGTCGGACGAGAAGACCGGCCAGCATTATGCCCTCGCCGTCATGAGCCGGACGCAGGCCGGAACCGCCATGCTGGGGCGCATCGGAGAGCTGGACGACCAAGTGGAGGCCGAGTTGAAGGAGTTTCGCCAGGCCCAGGACAAGCTGGCCCAATTGCGGCATCTCCGGCGGGCCATCAAGAGCCTGGTTTTGCGGGAAGCCCACAATGCGGATCTTCGCATCATCCGCCAAAGCGGGCAGAGCGCTTCCTCCACGTACAAGGTGGCCGAACTGACGGCGGAGCTCGATCAGTTCCTCTCCACCAATCTGGCCATCAGCGTGGAGGTGACCGGCGTCCAGGCCGAGCCGGTCCGCAGGGCCGTCATGGAAGGATTGATCCGTGAAGGGTTGCCCGTCATCGCCAAGCCGGCGGGCCCAGCCGGCACGAACGGGCAGGCCGGCGGAAAGCCTGGCGACCGGCCGCTGGAACTCCTGGCCAAAGGCACCGTCCGGCTCTGGAATGCCAACGTCCCGGACCCGCGGTTCCGTTACGTTCGTTGGTGCAGCGACTTTGTCGTCGTGGAAGCCGGCTCTCAGCGGGTGGTCGGAGCCGTGTCCCGGTCGGGGAAGGAAGGCCACCTGACGGAGGGAGAGGCCAACGCTAAAGCCGTCCGGGTCATGCAACAGGAATTGACGTCCGAACTGGCCAAGACGCTGGCCGGCTACGTCTACGGCGAAACGGACCCGCCGACGGCCATTCCTCCGGCGGCCTGCCCGCGGGAAGAGGAGCGGTAGGGGACTGCCGCCGACATGGGATCATCCATAAGGGAGAACGTATGCCCACATCAGTAAAGCGCGCCGCGACCAAACACAGCCAGGCCAAGGCGAACAAACAGATGTCCGGCGACCGCGAGGCCGTCCAGAGCGACAGCCGGCAAGGCTCCAGCCGCCAGGGCAAGAAGCGCGTCATAGAGCGCATCAAGCAGGACACGGGCCAGATCCAGGCCGGCAGCCTCCTGACCACCTTGCGCAAGCAGGGCTATGAAGAGTTGCCGCTGGATGAGATTCAGGACCGGCTGTCCAAGCTCCGCACGTCGCTCGCGGAATTCATCGTGTCCAGGAGGGGATGAACGATGCCCGTCTACTATTTCGATACGTCAGCGCTCGTCAAACGCTACAGCCGTGAACGGGGCACAAAGACCGTCAACGCCCTGCTGGCCAAACGCGGCCGCCTGGCCATCCTCGGATCAGTGGCCATCCCGGAATTCTATGCGGCCCTGGCATTGAAAGCCAGGCTGGGGGAACTGACCAGGGACGACTGGTATTCGGTCCTGTTCAAATTCGAGGCGGAATCGGATCGCGGGCTCTTTCAATTCGTGACCCCGTCCAGCCGGACCTTCCTGGCCACCAAGCAGTTCATCCTGGACTATCCGTTCCTCCGCAGCAGCCAGGCCATTCATCTGGTGCTGGCGCAGGAACTGCGCCCCTTGCGCCTGTCATTCGTGAGTTCGGACCGGCAGGCGCTGGAACTCTGTCGCCCCTTCGGCATCACGCCGATCAATCCGGAGGACGACTAACCAGCGACTCGTGAATGGTGAACAGTAGAGGCAAGAATACGACGATCTCTCTCACGCTTCACGGCAATTACCGGCACTGAAAATCCTTAACCATTCCGTCGATCGTCTGCGCCCAATCGGCGGCCTGCCCGCGCAACCGCTCCCGTTCTGACCGATAGTTGGCCTCGATTGCGGACACCGGCTCCTCATTGAGTCTCTTCGTCGCTTCCGCTGCCTTAAGATCCGCCATACTCAGCGTGCCGCACACCCCCGAAGACGCGGGGAGCTGTCCGCCGGCCCGCTGAAAGAGCGCCTGGGCTCGATAGACATGCTCCTGTGCGCGGAACAGAGCCTCCGCCCCTCGGTAGAGTCCGGCCACGGCCGGCTCCTGATGCTGCTTGACCAGTTGCGCCGCCATCAGCGCGGCTTTTCCGCTGTGCAGCGCCGCGCCATCCGCATCGCCGTTCGCCATCGCGTCCTCGGCGCGATTTTGCAACCGCTGCATCTCGGCCTCGTCCCCCACGACCTGGGCGAACAGAGGCAGGCTAGCGCCCCACAAGGTGACGGCCAAGCCAACAAAATAGAACAGCTTATAGCCCACAAGGATGTTCAAACAGGCCACCTTCACACCCGCCCACCCCGGCGCGTAAGACGCGCCTCTCCCCGTGGGAGGCCGCAGCGAGCGAGGGGGCGAGGCGTACTTTTTGCGGTACGTTGAGCCTCCGAGCGACGCGAGAACGAAGCTGGCGGCCTGTTTCAACATCCGATTATTGGATGTATTCCCATGTGTCGATTTGCTTCAGCGTGTAATTCACCGCATCCTTCAGCTTCTTCTGCTTGGGGTCCGGCTCAGCGCTGTGCATCTTCAAGATAGATTTCGAGAGGGCGAAGAGGGGCTCATAGGATCGTTTGTCCGGCAGCTTGCCGAGCGCCAGAACCACTTCGGTCTTCACGCCCACGTCGTCGATCTTCAACGCCTCGATCAGGGGCGTAATCACCGAGAAGTCGCTGTGCAGGGAGCCCAGCACCCCCAGTCCCTTGGCCGCCGCTGCTTGCAACTCAGGCTTGCCGGACTGCATGGCCCCAACGAGGGCCGGAATACTGTCCTTGTTCCCGATATTGCCCAACGCCACGGCCGCGGCTTTCGCCACTTCGAGGTCGGACCCCTTCAGCTCTTTGATCAACTGCGGGACCGCCTTCGCTGAAAACAGATCGCCCAACGCGATGACAATCTGCACCCTGCGCCCCGACGTTGCGGACGGATCGCTCAGCATCTTGAGCAACCGGTCTTCCTGCCCCCAATCCGCCGTCACCAGGACCGGGAAGTCATACTGCTCCAACCGCTCCTTCAGCCTCGCCAAAGCATATTGCCCTGGGTCTGCCGCCTTGGCCGAAACCGCCGCCTGAATCGAGTCCGGGAACTCCGTGCGGACCTCCTTCTGCCAGCCCATCTTCTTGCCGCCCAGCAAATAGAGCAACTGGCAGGCAGGGCCCTTCCACACGCGGGACGGGGAGTCGGGCAGGTCTGCATCGCTGCCCATCGTGGTCGTGCCTTCCCAGACCTTTCGTTGCTCGCACTTTACCTTGAAGACCACATCGGAGGGCTGTGCCGGGTCCGTCACCACTTGGTACCCTGCTTCCTTGAGCCGTTTGACTACGACATCCTGAAGCGGGCCCGGTTCCACCGGTCCCTGATCGGTGATCGCGACCACCTCGACCAGAACACGATCAACTTTGGCCAGCTGGGCCTTTTGCTCGGGCTCCAGGATGTCCCGGCGGGCCGAGGCGTCGGTGCCGAGCCATTCGATCATGCCGACCATGACGATCAGGATTAAGACGGATACAGTATGGGCTTGTTTCATCGGACCCTCCTGCGCAGCCAATAGAAAGAATGACGCCGCATATGACAGGCAATCAGCCGAATGTCCGCAACTGTACCCAAGCCTTGAGGGTCTTGCAAGTTGAAGGGGTGGGAAGGCACCGGTATAATCGCGCCATGACTATCGCGAAACAGATCGCCATCGTCGGGGCGGGGAACATGGCTGAGGCCCTGGTGGCCGGGATGATCACATCCGGCATCGCCAAGCCGGAGCAGCTCTACGCGACCGACATCCTGCCGGAGCGGCGCACCCACCTCCTGAGCCGGTACGGCATCAAGACCGGGGCTGACAATGGAGAGGCAGCCGCCTGGGGGGACGTGCTGATCCTGGCCGTCGAACCTCAGATTATTGATGAGGTCGCACAGCTAACAGCGCAATCTATAAAGAAAGATGCCTTGATAATTTCCGTGGCCGCCGGCTATCCGATCCGCAGCCTTGCCCGGCATCTCCCGCCCGGAGCAAGGATCATCCGGGCCATGCCGAACACCCCATCGAGCGTGGGGACAGGGGTGACCGCACTCACACCGGGGCCAGGTGTGACCAAGGAGGAGACGGAAACGGCCGAGGCCATTTTCAAGTCCGTGGGCACGGTCGTCACCATAGAAGAGCGGTTGATGGATGCGGTCACCGGCCTGAGCGGCAGCGGACCTGCCTATGTCTATCTGATCATCGAGGCCCTGGCGGACGGAGGGGTGAAGATGGGCCTTCCCCGCCAGACGGCGCAACTTCTGGCGACTCAGACCGTCTTAGGGGCGGCGCGCATGGTGGTTGAAAGCGGGGAGCATCCGGCCGTCTTGAAAGACCGGGTCGCCTCACCTGGCGGCACCACCATCGCCGGCCTGCACCAACTGGAAGAAGGCCGGCTGCGCGCCACACTCATCAACGCCGTGGAGGCAGCCTGCCAACGCTCGAAAGAGTTGGGAACCGAGCCCAGGGGCTAGGGGACAAAGAAGGCTTGCCCGGTCAACCGCAATCCAGTAGACTGCCGCGCCAGCAGCTTCTTCCCCTATATCTGAGGAGTATCTTCATATGGTCTACTGGGTCAAAGTCGTGTTCACGGACAATCAGGAACTGCTGGTCAAGGATGCGATCCGGCACACGATCAGCGAGGACATGGAAGTGCTGGAAGTGGACTCGGCCAAGGAAGTCATCATCATCCCCATGAAACAGATCAAGTACATCGCCTGCGACGCCACCGTGTTTACTACAAAACCAACGACTTAGCAACAACGGGAAGGGGAATGTCACGGTTCCAGTCACGGTTAGACTTGGAATCCATCCCCTCCGGCACCCCATCCAGCCGGTCCACCGCCTGCTTGTTCCCGCCTGGAATCAGATGCCCGTAGGTGTCCGCCGTCACCTTGATCGAGGAGTGGCCGAGCTGCTCTGCGATGTACTTCAGGTTCTCCCCATTGGCGATCAGCCGGCTGGCGAACGTATGCCGGGCGGCGTGGAGATTCAGCCGCCTGACCCCGGCCTTCTCGATTAAGGGAAACCAGAGCTTGCAGCGGAGCCAGTTCTCGGACATGTACGACCGAACCTGTCTCGTGCCGCCCAGGTTGCCCGGAAAGAGAATGTCCGGGCAGGACTGGCCAGCGGCAGCCGCCTCCAGGTCTTGGAGTTCGATCCATCCCTTGAAGGCTTCGGCCAAGCCCTGCGACATGTCCACCTTCCGGG
>Ga0194120_10001113_pt1 | contig 49828 bp, 57 predicted proteins | sample TA2MahCa65mmetaG_FD_148642 | JGI IMG/M metagenome (GOLD analysis project Ga0194120, IMG submission 148642) | Freshwater microbial communities from Lake Tanganyika, Tanzania - TA2015019 Mahale Deep Cast 65m | ecosystem: Environmental > Aquatic > Freshwater > Lake | place: Tanzania: Lake... | reverse complement strand
TTTTATATTTTAGATTGGGATAAGATGGAGTCCACCTTGCTTAATAGAATCATTGCATCTTAAAAACTTTACGTTGGTATTAAAAAAAGGTGGACTCCATCTTTCCGCATTTTAAAATGCTTCTATCAAATGTCGAATTTGAATTTCGCCGTTGTTGTTTTCAATTGCGATTACGTCGAAGCGAGATTCTTTGAATTGAATTTCGGGATGTTTGAATAAAAATCCTTCGGCGGTTTTGCGAAGTGCTTGTTGTTTCTTCGGCGTAATGGATTCTTCAGGAGTTCCGTGTGAATCGTTTGTTCGTGCTTTTACTTCAATAAATACAAGTATGGAATTATCTTTCGCAATAATATCAATTTCTCCGTGATGAATATTGAAATTGCGAGTAATGATTTCATAATTCTTTTGTTGAAGAAATTTTACAGCGATGTCTTCGTAGTTGTTGCCGGTGGTTTTTGTGTTTACCATTTCTAATTATCAATTGTCAATTGGAAATTATTTCCATCCCTTCACAACAAAACTTTTTCGGTGAAACTCACTCAATCCGAATTTTCGTATTGCTTCTACGTGCGCTTTTGTCGGATAACCTTTGTGTTGTGCAAAACCGTAATGCGGCAAATGTTGGTGAAGTTCTTTCATCATTCTATCGCGTGTAACTTTTGCTATAATGGAAGCGGCGGCAATTGAATAACATTTCGCGTCTCCTTTAACAATAGTTGTAAATGGAATATTTGAATCTTTTGAAAATCTATTTCCGTCAATCAATAAATGCTGCGGTGAAATGGAAAGTTTTTTTACCGCCCGATGCATTGCTTCAAATGTCGCATTGAGAATGTTGAGTTCATCAATTTCTTCGTGCGATACAATTCCGACACCGACAGAAATTGCGTTTTCGTAAATCTTGTCAAATAATTCTTCGCGTTTTTTTTCTGAAAGTTTTTTTGAATCGTTAATTCCGTTCAAAGAAATATTTTGGGGAAATAAAACTGCAGATGCAACAACCGGTCCTGCAAGAGGTCCGCGTCCCACTTCATCAATTCCAGCAACGAAATTCATGTTGTTGTTCCAAAATTCGTTTTCAAAATTCAAAGAAAGCATAAAGCATAGAGCGAAGAGCGAAGAGCGAAGAGAAGAGATTTTACTCTATGCTCTACGCTCGTTGCTCTTTGCTAAAATTGGTTGATGAGTTGAATATGAATTTTCATTTGCGAAAACGTATCGCCTTTTCCCAATGCAAAACTTACGCCGAGTAAACCTACACGGGTTTCCAATCGAACGCCGGCTCCGTAACCGAATAAAAATTCTTTTGTGGAAAAAAGAAATGGAGCAAGCGCTGAACGCGAATAATACCCCGCGTCAAAAAATCCGAAGAAAAATGATTGCTGCGAAAACAGAAAACGATATTCGGTATTCGACCAAACAATACTCGAAGCGAGAAATTGTTTTTCTCTGTAACCGCGAATTGTTGTTGCGCCGCCGAAACGAAACAAATCAGAGAATTCAAGTTTTGTGCTTTTTATTTCTTTCGTGTGAAGCGCCACAGAAAGTACCTGATGTGTTGTAGGAGAAAAATATTGCTCGACGTTCGTAAACAATCTTTGTAGAGAAAAACGTGACGACGCGATCGTTTTATTTCCCCATTCAATTTGTACATGGTACAAACCTCCATTGGTTGGCGAGAGAATATCATCGCGTGAATCGAACTGTGCTTGTATTCCGCCGGTAATTATTGTATTTGAGAACACTGATGAAGTGGTTGTAAGCGATGGAAGTGTTTGTTCATAAGAAAATATTGTGCCGAGAGAAAAACTTTCGTTGAACAAAAAATCTGTATTCACATCAGTAACCCTCTGGACAAACGTGGAATCCTGTTTTCGCTGAGCGAATCCAATAATTGCGGAAAGTGGAATGTTGAACAGCCACGGTTCTGAATATCGCAACGCAATTTCTTGTGTGAGTTCACTTTCGCGTTGCCAATGAATTGTTGCTTTTCGCGCTGTGCCAAATAAATTCCGCATCGAAATATCAATTTGTCCTGTAACGATTCCGTGCTGATTATTTGTAGAAGGAACGTAACCAATAATCCCATTGAAATTATTGAACGAACCTTCTTCGACTTTGATGAATAAATTTCCTCCGTTGTTATCGAGTAAAAGTTGCGGTTTATTTACAGAAGAAAAAATATTTAAACGGCGAAGATTTTTTTCAATACGGTTGATTTTCGTTTGGTTGTAGAGTTCTCCATTGTTCATTCGCAACTCACGAAGAATGATATCGCGATTGGTTTTTTTATTTCCTTCGATGGAATATTGTTCGATGTACACAATTTGTCCTTCGTTGATTTCAAGTTCGATGGAAATTCTTTCTTCGTTGTTTATCGAAAGTAAAGAAATATTGGCCACCGAAACAGAAGTAAAAGGATAGCCGTTGTTTTCGTATAACTGAAGCAACTGTTCAATACAGTTTTCAATTATTGGTTCGCTTAGTTGTACTTTGATTGATGACGCGAAGTGCTGCAACAGATATTCTTGGGAAAAAGCAGTATTTCCCGAAAATAGAATTGTGTCTATGTTGTAAGATGGAACAGTATCAACAACGCCTGAAAAATGTTGAAAAGTTCGTATGTTCGGTTCACTTCGTAAAAAAGAAAAACCGAAGAAAGAGGACAAGAAAAAAATGTGCGCAAATTTTACAAAGAAAATATCTGTTTATTCCTCAACAATTTTTTTAACTTCGTTGTGCAACTCTTCACGATGTTCGTCAACTTCATCCGATTCAATGACACTCACGATTTTTTGATTCGGAGCAATGATAAACGTAATGCGGTCTGTACCGCCTAATCCACCCGAAACGCCGTACGCTTTCATCGCAACTTTTTTCTTATCGCAAAGTAAATCAAACGAAAAATTATTCTTGAAATAAAAATTGCGAATTACTTCTTCTCGTTCTGAATTTATTCCAATCACTGTCATCCTCGATTGACGATAGAAACTAAAATCCAATTCAAAATTTTTTAAGTGAATAACGGAATTTTTATTATTACTTCTTCCGTAAAAAGCCACAATCACGTAACTTCCTTTGTAATCGGAAAGCGATACTTCATTTCCTGCTTGATTTTTAAGAGTAACATCCGGTGCTGTTTCTCCTGGTTGCAACGCATCGCTTGCGCAACCATTGAATAATATCAATGAGATTATGAATAAATACCAATATGTTTTTTGAGTCATATAAACTTCTCCCACGAAATTGATAGTTGTAAATAATACGGGTGCATTATACAAAACTTTTTTTAAAATGCAAACGATAAAAATTTAAAATTATCTTTATTCAATTTTTTTCATCTATTCATTATATTAAAAAAAAAATTTCATTATCATAAGATAATATATATTTGAGAAAACTAATATGCAACGCATTTACTTAGATTACGCAGCAACCACTCCGTTAGACCCGGAAGTGTTTGAAGCAATGAAACCCTACTTCAATGAAAAATTCGGCAATGCTTCTTCGATTCATTCTTTTGGACAAGAAGTGAAAAGCGCACTTGAAGAAAGCAGAACAATTATAGCATCTTCTCTTTCGGCTATTCCATCTGAAATTATTTTTACTTCGAGCGGAACAGAAGCGAATAATATTGCACTTAAAGGTTTTGCACAACATTTACGAAAACAAGGAAAACAGCATATCATCGCATCACCAACAGAACATCACGCCGTGCTGAATTCGTGCGAGTATATAAAGAACACGGGAATTATTGTTTCGTATTGTTCGGTTAATGCATTCGGCGAAATTTCATTTGAAGAAATTCAAAAACTTTGCACAAAACAAACCGGTCTTATTGCAATTATGCACGCCAATAATGAAACCGGAACTATTCATTCAATTGAAAAAATTGGTGCATTTGCTAAACAAAACGGAATATTATTTCACACCGATGCAGTGCAATCGTTTGGCAAAATTCCTATAGATGTTAGTAGAATGAATATTGATACACTTGCCATTTCTGCACATAAAATTTATGGTCCCAAAGGAATCGGCGCATTGTATATACGTCGGGGTATTGAAATTGAACCGTTGTTTCACGGAGGAGGACAAGAACGAGGAAAACGCGCGGGAACGGAAGCAGTTCCACTCGTGATTGGTTTCGGAAAAGCAACGATGCTGATGAATCAACATCGTGAAGAAGAATTTCTTCGAATGAAATTATTGAAATCTCTGTTGAAAGAAAAACTCGTTAAAGAAATTTCTCCATTGTTTGGAAACAACATTCTTCTATTCAATGGAAACGACGAAACTTCATTGTCAAATATTCTCAGTATTTCGATTGATTGTTCGCAAATAAGCATCGATGGTGAAATGCTCCTCTTGAATATGGATATGAACGGTGTAGCAGTTTCCAGTGGTTCTGCATGCACATCTGGTAGTATTGAACCATCGCACGTTTTGCTTGCAATGAAACGAGATATAGCAACAACAAAAGCAACATTGAGGTTTTCCTTCGGTCGCTGGACAAGCGAACAGGAAATTCTTTCTGCGGTTGCAATTTTAAAACGTTCACTCGTAAATCTTATTCATAAAAAAAGCACGAAATAGATTTCGTGCCTTGGAATTTATGAGAATAGCAGTTACTTTAAACGATTTTTTTTAGGAAGAACTTTTGTTGAATCGTTTCTGTTCATTATCGTTTGTTTGTAGTGCAATTTTAACACGTTTCCACACAAAATACAAACTCCAACGCTTTCGCTTTGCATAGCCGGATGATGAGTACAATAATAATTATCTTTGTTGCTCGTTTTTCGTTCTAATTGCTTTGCCCTCATTAACCGCTCTTGTGGAGTTAGTCTATGAATGTCTGAAATTTCTGTGCTTTCTTCCTGAACTATGGTAGAATCAACAACTTGTAGATTGATTGAATCCATAGTTGCTCTTTGAGATATATTTCTTCCATAGTTGTTTTGTGCAATCACATTTGCAACAATACCGCAATAGAAAAAAACAAAAAAAGAATGTAAAAGAAGTGTACGCACTGAATTTAAAAAAATTTTCAGTGCAATATATCAAACGGAATGTATGACGAGATTAACAACGAGTTAAGGATTGTTAATCGCAGAATGTATCGTTGAATTGTTATCTAAGGGAAATTTTATAACAAACGTTGTTCCCGAATTTACTTCGCTGTGAACGAGAATTCTTCCGCCGTGCATTTCAACAATCCATTTTGCAATAGATAGCCCCAAACCTGTTCCTCCCATTTCTCTTGAACGCGCTTTGTCAACACGATAAAAGCGGTTGAAAATTTTATGCACTTCATTTTGAGGAATTCCAATTCCAGTGTCTTCTATCTTAAATACTGCCGTTCCGTCCAATCTGTACAGTGCGAGAATTACTTTTCCGTTTTCGGGAGTGTACTTAATCGCATTATCGAGGAGATTTAAAAACAATTGTCGTAACCGCACTTTGTCGCCGAACAAACGAATTTCATCATTTTGTTCTAACACAATAGAAATATGTTTTGTCTGCGCAAGCAATTCACCATCTTCAAAAAGTTCTGAAGTGAGTTCGTTCAAATGCACTTCTTCACACGACGGCTTATACATATTCAAATCCGATTTTGAAAGCAACAAAAGTCCCTCAATAATACTATTCATCCGTATTGTTTCTTCAAGAAGAGAGAGAAGAATTTCGCGATGCTCTTCTTCAAGGTTTTCATTGTGTAATGCAACTTCAATTTCTCCACGCATAATAGTCAACGGAGTACGAAGTTCGTGCGAAGCATCCATAGTAAATTGTTGCGTCAGTTCAAATGAATTGCGTAATCGCAGTATCATTTCATTGAACGTTGCGATGAGTCTTCCGATTTCGTCATCAACAGAATGGTGCGGAATTTGTTGGTCAAGATTTGAAGCGGTTATTTTTTTTGCCGTTTCTATTACTTCGTCAATCGGGCGTAATGATTTTCTTGCAATGAACCATCCTCCAATCAGTGAAAATACAATGGCGATGGGAGAAATGAAGATTAAGTTCGCGAAAAGATTATCAAGAATTGTTTCTATTTCTTGCATGGGATATGCAACCCAAACTTCTCCGTTGACGTCTTTTGCGTATGCAAGACGACGTTCTTCTCCGTTCTTCGTTTGATATGTTGTAAGAACTGCATCTCCGAATGTTGCTGTGTCGCGTGGAATAAACAGTGAATCATCTGGCTCTAAATTTTCCGAGCGATAAAAAACTAATCCTTTATTGTTTTTCACGTAGAGAAAAGTTTTTTTCGGATTCCGCATCGCTTGTTCATAAATTTCGTACCAAATGGAATCCGCTTCTGTCCATTCGAATAAATACGGAGAAGTTGTTACCGTATCTTTTTTTGTAACAATATTTTTGGGAGTGAGCGTTTTTTTCGGTGGGGATTTTTTTTTCTTCTTTTTTATTTCTGCACGCTGCTGTAAATACTGACGCAACCATCCAACTTGACTGCGTAACGAAACATCAAGCGATTCCGAAATCGTTTCCTTTGTGTAGAAATATGCCGCAGTTCCAAACAAGGAAAGCGTAACTGTGAGTACCAATGCGTACCACAGTGTAAGTTTCGTGCGTAACGAAAAATGAAGTTTCATTCCTTAATAAAAAAATTTGAATGAAACGAGAACGAGGTTTTTCAAAAAAAGAAAAGGGAAAAAACTTTTTTCTGTCGTACAAACAATCTACATTTTCTCATCGGGTTCTTTCATCATATAGCCAACACCGCGAACGGTGTGTATCAAACCTTTTTCGAAACCGTTATCTACTTTTTGACGAAGATGGTTAACATAAACGTCAATAATGTTTGTTCCCGTATCAAAATTGTAATTCCAAATATGTTCAGAAATAAGCGTACGGGAAAGCGTGCGATTTTTATTGCGCATAAAATATTCGAGGAGGGAATATTCTTTCGCAGTAAGTTCAATCATTTTTTCTCCGCGTTTGGCTTTATGTTTCACAAGGTCAAGTTCCAAATCTGCGACTCGAAGCGTTGGAGTTTTTTCTGCTGCTCCGCGGCGAAGAAGCGAGCGCACGCGTGCAAACAATTCTTCCATTGCAAACGGTTTTGTCAAATAATCATCAGCGCCGCTATCAAGTCCGCCAACACGGTCTTCGACAGATGTTTTGGCAGTTACGATGAGAATGGGAATCGTTACTTTTCTTGCTCGCAATTCTTTCACCAGCGAAATTCCATCTTTTTTCGGAAGCATTATATCTATGATGAACAAATCGTACGGTTCAGATTTGGCAAGTTGAAATGCAGAATCGCCATCGTGAACAACATCCACTGCGTAGTGTTCTTCCTCAAGTCCTTTCTTGATGAACTTCGCTACTTTTTTTTCGTCTTCAACAACTAAAATGCGCATTCTATTTTCCTTTTATATTTGTGTGAAAAAAAATTGCATGCAAAAATTAAATTATTTTTGTGTGAAAACCAATTATTTGCCAAAAAATAATTCATTCTTTTTCGACGTTTCTCTGAGCAACACGGAGTAAATAACTGCTATTCGAGAAAATAAAAACCCCAATTTTTACTTGGGGTTTTTCATGTGAATCTGTTTTGGCTATTCTTCGTTTTTTACAGTTGAACTTGTTTGTTCGCCAGTAATCAAAGAAATTTCAACTCTTCTGTTTTTCTTCTTTCCATCAATTGAATTGTTCGGAGCAATTGGCTTAAATTCACCATATCCTTCAACTTGAATTAACTTCGGGTCAATATGAAGGTCGCTGATTAAGTAGTCTGCTGTGCTAAGTGCGCGTGCTGTTGATAAATGAAGGTTGGAAGGAAATTCAGCAGTCGAAATAGGGTCATTATCAGTATGTCCCTCAATGGAAATTTTTAATCGCTTGAATCGTTCAATCTGGTCTTTGATAATCGGAAGCGTTGCTACCAGTGCTTTACGAACTTCTGTTTTTAAAGCCCGATTGCCGGATTGAAAACTTACATCACCTTTCATAGTGATGTTCAATTTTCCAAGTTGTGTGCTGATTTCTATTATATCACTTAAACCAGCGGAATCCAATGCTTTTTTAACATTTTCAATTTGTTTTTGGTCGCGAATTGACCTTGCGAGAGATGGGTCAATGGAGGTCCCGGCTCCTTCAAGCACACCTTCTCCGCCGCCAGATAAATCATCGCTGAAAACTCCAGAAAGCGCTTCCATAACTTGTTTTGAATCCATCTTTTCGAATGACCATAAAACAACAAACAATGCGAGTAACAATGTAATTAAATCTGCATACGTTAAAAGCCATCTTTCATCTGCATGTTGTTCTACATGTTTCTTTTTCATACAGTTTAATTATTTATGAATGAACAAAATTTATTTTTTTTCTTGTTTACTTGCCGGAAGCATACTGTACAGTTTCGCTTTAACAATTGAAGGCGCTTCGCCTTCTTGTATTGCTATAACGCCGCGCATAATAACATCCATATATTCTTCTTCTTCTAAATGAATATTTTTCAACCGGTCGCCAATAGGGAGAAAGACAAGGTTTGCTAAAAATATTCCCCACAATGTTGCAACGAATGCGGTAGCAATATGAGAAATTAATTTTTCGGAATCGCCGCCGCCGCCGCCAGCAGCCGCGAATGTTCCTATTAATCCGATTACTGTTCCAATAATTCCCATCGTGGGAGAATATCCTCCCATTTTATTGAAGATGGTGATGTTCACGTTATGACGTTCTCCGACAAACGTCATTTCCGTTTCTGCAATAGAACGAATCACATCGGGGTCATTTCCATCAATTGCTAACCCAAGCATCTTTTTGAAAAATGGTTCCTTTATTGTAGGCAATTCTTTTTCCAATGCGAGAACTCCATCTTTTCTTGCGATGGCTGCGAAGTTTACCATTTGATCAATGGATTCGTGAAAATTGAACGTCAAAGGATTGTATGCTTGTCCAACGAGTTTTGGAATTGTTGTAAATCTTTTCCACGATTGACCAACAATCGTAGCAGACATTGTTCCTAATCCCACGATGAGAATTGCCTCTAATGCAGGGGCTCCGACGAGCATTCTCATTTTACCATGTCCAATGAACTTATATGCAACAACAATTCCGCCTACTCCCATAATGAAACCGATGAGAGTCATCATATCAAATTTTCTATCCATACGTATCGAACTTTCTAAAAACTATAACGTGGTTAAATGTAATTATCGTAAAAAATCTACAAGTGATTTCGGCAAAATAGAAGCGCCCATTTTATACGCCGCCTCTAATTGTGTTTGTTGTTTTTGTAATTCGACAACTGCTGACGCAATATCCGTATCTTCCCGTAATGCGCGCATATTTTCCAATTCGATTTGTTCCATATCAATTCTCTCTTTTACCGCATCCAATGTTTGCAATTGCGCTCCGATTTTTTCATTCACTTTGATAAAATGGTCCAGTGCTAATTTAACTCGACTCATCATATCTCCATCAGTTGGGTCGCCTGCATCTAACGCATCACGGATATCCAACAATACTTGAAATGCAGAATCCGATGTTTCGTTAAATGCTTCTGCTGCGGTAATATTCATCTGAATATTTATTCCATCTCCAATGGGAACTTCAATGGCGGCGATATTCATTTGCGTTGTTGTTCCGTCTCCAACTTCTACATCTAAAAAAGAATCTTCAACACCAGTTAATCCATCTGGATTAAAAACAATACTTGTTGTTCGCTCGGCATATATTGGGTCTTCTTGTAGTTCAACGCTTCGTAAATATGGCACCCAAGGACGGTCATTTCCAAGGTCATCGGAAACAAGCACGGTAGAGACTGTTTGTGAACCGCCAAAAAGAAATTTGCCGTCGTTGGTTGAGTTTGCAATAACAGTTAATTTCCCTACTAAATTTTCAAATTGCTGTGCGTAAAACGGGCGAGCGTGAAGATTCGTTGAAGTTGAAGCGGCAATGAGATTTTCCAGTGCATCTTGAAATACATGTACTGCTTGGTCAATTGCTTCAGAAGTTACCAATAAATTGTTTGAAGCAATTTGAATGTTATCCAAATACTGTTTGTTTCTGTCGGAATAATGTTTGTTCCGTATAAGAAAATCAGCATCAAGTGGACGTTCAGATGGGCGTGTAAATTGCTTTCCCGATGCTAACTGCACCTGAAGTTGGTCAGTACGAATTTTATTTTTCGTAATGTTTGAAAGAAAATTGGAAACAAATGTATTATCTGAGATTCTCATAAAATAATTATACCATATTTAAGATTGTTAAATACATATCATTCACTGTTGCCACTATTTTTGCCGAAGCGTCGTATGCTCGTTGAAACTCCACTAAGTTTTTCATCTCTTCATCAATAGAAACACCTGAAATTGCTTGTTGTTCCTGAACCATTCTTTCAAGAACTATTTGCGATGCTTCTTCCGAATTTGTTGCGCTGAAGATTGCAGTTCCCAGTTCATCAACACTTTTTCTGTTATATTCTTCAAACGTATAGCGAAACGTATCGGGATTATTCGGGTCTTCGATTACAAATTGAAGATTCGCCAAGTTTGCGATGCGAAGTGCTATAGCGTTACTTCCCGGAACTCCATCTTCTGCTGAAGCCGCAACTCCATCAGGATTAGACAATATATCTTTCGATACATTAATAAATTTTGCAACGGTGCTATACGGATCGCTCTTATCTGTAATATCTATACTCCGAATATCATCGGGATCTGTATATACATCAGCGCCGCTTCCATCATATCCAATGGTGAAAAGCGGAAGTTCAGAAGTCATTGTTCCCGATTCGGGATTGAATCTTCCATATCCTAATAAATGAATTTCGTTCACTTTTGCAGCGAATGATTGCGCAAGTGTATTGATGCGCATTATTCCCGGAACCAAATGCTCATTATATGTTTTTAAAAATCCGTTCAATTGACCGGAAGTAATATTGACAGTTCGATTTTGCGGTTCCAATATTGAATCTTCGTTGAACGGAGGAATAGTAATTGCAAGTCTATCAACGGTGAACGGGTCTTCTTGCCCTTCAAAATATATATCTTGAGTAATCTGCTCCATCTGCAATTTTGATGCGCCTCCACGTGATGCAACAACAATTCCTCCGATAGAAACTAACACGGAACCTTTCGAATCTTCGCTGACTTTTACGTTTGCATATTTCGAAAGTTCATCAATGAGCAAATCTCTCGTGTCTTTTGCATCGCTTGCATCAACGCCAACAGATTGCAAACGGAGAACTTCTCTGTCTGCAATAGCAATATCTTCGGCTAATCTATTAATTTGATTTAAAATTTTTTCAACTTCTTGATGCGTTTCTTTTTGCGCACTTTCATATCCTTGAACAACATTATGAAATGCATCTGCAACTCGTTTTGCTTGATTAATAACATTTATACGTGGTCCAACATCTTCGGGTTTTTGCGCCAATGTTTGAAATGCATTGAAAAACCTTGTTATCTGCTGTCCTAAACCGTTTATTGTTAATTCGTTGATTTTCGTTTCTATACGCGACATTGTTTGTCGTTGTGCGCTCGCATCTTCAAATGTGCCAGTCGAAACGCGCACATGTTCATCAACAAATGCGTTGCGAATTCTTCCTCCATTCGTGGAAATAACTCCTGTTCCCAACAATCCTTGATTTGTTTTTAAAACTTCTCCTGTACGGAAATCAACACGTTGTCGTGAATATCCGGGAGTTGATGCGTTTGCAACATTGTGTCCTACAATGTCCATTCCAAGACGTTGAGCATACAAGCCGCGTTTAGCAATTTCGATGATATGGTTTAAACTTGGTCCAGGCATAAATATTGTAATTTAATATTTTTGATCTATCAGTTGTTTTGAAAAACTTGTCGTAATTGTTCTTATCATATTCTGTGCATAATGCATCGAGTGTTCTAATAATAGAGAATTTACAGCATTGCGTTGAACGACACTTGCAACAGCAATTCGTAATCGTTCACGTACATCTCGTAATTTTATTTTCATTCCTCCGCGATTATCCATTACTTCCATCAATCTATCAAACGCATTCGGCGAACCAATATACTTTTCCGCAAGTGTTCCTTTCATTACATTTGCAAGCAATCGTTGTCTATCTTTTTCATACGCTCGCATCCGACGATTGATTTCCGTGCAACGTTCAACAGTAATTTCAAGCATATCTCCAGATAATGTAATGAGCGATTCCTGTTGTTCCGTAAGAATATGGAATAATTCTTCAGCGGTTTCCGATTCCATAAGCATCAATTTTATGAGTTGCTCAACAGGAGATAATTGTATTGGATGAACGGGCATTGTTATTCCGGAATCTGAAAATATTTCATATAGTTCATCGTACGTTTTACGTATTGCTGCGTTTCTTTATACGGCGGAATTCCTTTGTGTTTCATTACAGAACCTGGACCGGCATTATACGAAGCGAGTGCTTTTTCAATATCACCGTCAAAATTATCTAACATCAACTTTAAGTATTTTGCTCCTCCCATTATATTATCAGAAGGATTCCAAACATCTTTTACACCCATCTCTGCCGCTGTACTATCAATAAGTTGCATAACTCCTTTTGCATCTTTCGGCGAGCGCGCATTCATATTCCCTCTTGATTCCGTTGCTATCACTGCTTTAATTAAATTCGAATCCAACGAATATTTCTTTGCTGCTTCATCAATAATATCATTGTATTGCTCAACTCGTTCTCGTAATGTTTTTGCTTCTCCAGGCAAAGGACGCGGAGCCGCATTTATCGGAGTAAATTCTTGTACTTCTTTACTCACATTACGTTTTGGAGAAACGCTATTCATTTCGGAAGATTGCGAAGAAGCAGTAATCGTTGTAGGCAAATGTTCGCCGGTAATTTTGTAATATAACATATCGCCAATTCCGAAGCCACGACTCTGAGCAAGTTTGCTTGATAATTCCATATCAAACATTGAATTAACAACATCTCCACCAAAATTTTCTTCACCAAATAATCCTGATTGCTGAACCGTACTACGCATACTTTTCAGCATTTGATTAAGAAACATTGCTTCAAAATCTCGTACAGCGCGTTGTAACTTTATTTTTCTCTGAGGGTCAAGTTCTACACGCGGTTTTTGCGCAACTACGTCTTGTAATGGTATTGATGTATGGATGCTCATTTTTTCAAAACTAAATAATAATCAATTCCGCTTTTAATGCACCTGCTTCTTTCAACGCCTGAAAAATAGCAATAATATCCCGTGGTTTTACGCGCAACGAATTCAACGCTTGTGCAACATCTTGAACCGTCGCTGCACCACTAATTGCTTTCACCGAGGAAGTATCTTGCGACGCAGAAATTGCAGAGAGTTCCGTCTGAACCGTATTTCCTTTTGAAAAAGGACCAGGTTGCGAAATTACTGGAACCTGTTGTATTTCAATAGTAATTCCACCGTGAGAAATTGCGGCAGGCAAAATCGTTACATTGCTTCCGGCAACAACGGTTCCAGTTCGTTCATTGATAACGACTTTTGCAGCAACATCAGGAGAAACTTCAAACGATTCCACCTGTGCAATAAACTGCACTACTTTCGATTCCGATTGAAATTCTGCAGGAACATTCATAGTAACAGAAGATGCATCGCGTGCAAAAGCAATTTCACTTCCGAATTTTGTATTTACCGTATCAGAAATACGTTGCGCCGTTGTAAAATCCGGTTGAAAAAGAACAACTTCTACTTTCCAATCCTGTGTATGAAAATTTGTTGGAATTTCCTTGTCTAAAATTGCACCCGATGGAATTCGTCCCGATGCAGTATGCGAACGACGAAATTCACTTCCACCAGCAGTTGCGCTAAATCCACCAACGGAAATTGGACCTTGCGCCATCGCATAAACTACTCCATCAATTGCAGAAATTGGAGTGAGTAATAATGTTCCTCCTTGAAGACTCGTCGCATCACCCATCGAAGAAACTATTACATCAACTGTTCCGCCTTTTTTTACAAACGGAGGAACCGTTGCAGTAATCATAACTGCGGCAACATTACGCAAACGCAACGCATCTTGAGATACTGTTACTCCGAATCGTTTCAACATACTTGATACAGATTGAAGTGTAAATGCGGAACGTTGCGTGTCGCCGCTTCCGTTCAAACCCGTAACTAATCCATACCCGATGAGTTGGCTGCTCATAACACCGTTCACATACGCAATATCTTTGACTCGAACTGCAAAAATATTATTGACAAGAGTAATGATTGTAAATAAAACTGCAAAAAATTTTTTCATATTGATTTAGAAAATCCAATGGAAAATACGTGTTAACCAACCGGGTTCACGTGCGCGGTCAACCATTCCGCTTCCTGAAAAAACTATCACTAAATCCGTTACATTGGTTGATAAAACACTGTTGTCTGCTTGAATATCCGAAGGACGAACGATACCGGAAATCTCTATTCGCTGTTCTTCGTTTCGTATAGTTATTGTTTTTGTTCCGTAAATCCGTAGATTCCCATTTGCAAAAACCGAATCAACGGTTGCGCTAATCGTAGCACGTACATCTCCCCGATTTGCAACAGAACCTCCGCCGGAAAACGCATTACCCGTTCCTAAAGACATATCGTTGCTGATTTCAGGAATATTTCCGATCCCGGATGATGCCGCATTTGCGTTTAACGTCAAATCGCTTGAACGTTCTGTTGTCGTTGTCGCATTATTAATTGCACTACTCACTTCGAGGATTGCAACAGTAATAGCATCACCAACTCTGTTTGCTTTCGTATCGCTAAAAAGAGAACGCGCAACGTTTCCTCTCATATCCTGCGAAAATGTTTCTCCGCAAAATACGAATAACAATATACTAATGCCTAAAACGTATGTTGTACGTATCATATTTTTTCCTTTCTCAAATTATTGAATAACGAGAACTGAACTATCATCTAATATTTTTACTTTGACTAATTCTTTTGAATTTGATAACCGAACGGAAATAATTTCGTTCCGACTTCCGTCCTGTTGCGCTTCACCGAATGTTGAAATTGAAACCGTCGGTGTTTTTGCAATTACTCGCACTGTTTTTCCTTTGAGTACAATCGGTATTTCTTCCAGCATTTCTTTCAGTAACGTTTTTCCCGGAAGTAACGATTTCGTCGCTCGTTTTGAAATACATTCTTCCTTTATCGAATAAAACGGTTGTGTAATAGACGTTGTTTCTATTTTCCGAACCAAAATATCGTGTTCAGAAAGTATTTCTCCTTTTGCAATCAAACGCGATGGAGAACAAACGTTGGCAAACCTACGAACATTCAGTGATACTAATATCCGCTTTTCAGTTTTACCTTCGCTGACAATTTCCACGGGCAGCGTTACCTTCCCGCGAAAAATAATATTTTTATCAGGAACTACATTCACTTGATATGTTTTTTTTTCTATACGAATATTGGAAAGAGTATTTCGGAATTCCACCGTTACATCTTCTTTCGGTAATCCTACTTCTTGAAATACAAATCTTTCTACTGTTTTTTGAATTTCTTCGAAAGAAATTACTGAAAATTGTATTTCAGAAACAAACCATAGAAAAAAAAACAAAATCATTATGTACGTTTAAGATTATTCGCTACAGATAACATATCTTCAACCGTACGTATAACTTTGGAATTGATTTCATATGCACGTTGAGCAACAATCATTGCAACCATTTCTTCAACAATATCAACGTTTGACGTTTCAATTTCTTTTTGCTTTACTTCGCCAAATCCTTCGTCTCCTGCTTTTCCTAAAATTGGCGGTCCAGATGCAATGGTTTCTTGATATAAATTATTTCCAATAGCACGAAGCCCTGCCGGATTCACAAATTTTGCCAATTCAATTTCACCTGCAAGTTCCGGATTAATTTCTCCTGGAATCAGCGCATTCACTTTTCCGTCTCGTGAAACCTGAATGTCGCGAGTGTTTTGCGGAAGCGTAATTCCCGGCTCAACTAAATATCCCTGCGATGTTACCAATGTTCCGTCACTAGTAAGTTTTAAACCTCCGTCTCGCGTATATGCTAATGTTCCATCTGGACGACGAATTTGAAAAAATCCTTCGCCTTCGATTGCCATATCCAATGGATTATTTGTTATCAACGGATCTCCTTGGGAAAATTGTCGAACAGTACCAATAGGAACTACTCCATTTCCTACTTGAACTTCAACAGGTTGTTGTGTAGTTTGCCCTTGCGGAGATGCGCCTGCAATTTCCAATGTTTGATACATCAAATCTTGAAATTCAGGTCGCATTTTTTTGAACCCAGCAGTGTTAACATTCGATAAGTTATTGGCGATGATTTCAATGCTCATTTGCTGCGCAGATAATCCCGTTGTTGCGGCGCGAAGTGCTCTATTCATACTATTGTTTATTTATATTGTGAATAAAAAAAATAAAATTTGTTTGTAAAAAAAAACTACGACGACAATCTACCAACTTCCAATGAACGACTTACCGATTCGTCTTGCGTTTGAATTAATCGTTGACCGGTTTCAAATTGGCGCATAAGTTCTATCATTTCAACCATTTCTTCGATTCCATCAACGTTAGAACCTTCAAGAAATCCTTGACGCACAAAAACTTTATCTGGGTCAATCGGAATCGGTTCAACATTTTCTCTTGGCATAAAAAGCGAAGCGCCAACTTTTTTCAGTTGCTCTTGGCTTGCAAACCCAACTATTTTTAATTGTCCAATGTAAATATGCTGAACAAAAATTTCTCCTAATGGAGTTACAGCAATATCTTCTTTTTTTAAATTCGTAAAATTCGGAAACGTTATTGCACTGTCGTTTTGTCCAAGAACAGTATATCCATTTTTCGTTCGTAATTCACCATCAGGAGATACCATAAAGTTTCCTGCGCGAGAATAACGTATTCCATCGGGAGTTTCCACGACAAAAAAACCTGGACCGTCAACCGCAAAATCAAATGCGTTGCTCGTTTGTTGAAGTTCTCCTTGTGTAAAATCGGGTACTTCGGTAACCTTTGTTCCCGGGAGATATTCTCCCAATCCTGTGTCGTATTGCTGAACTGTCGGTTCACCTTCGTTCAATAATTCAACGAACAATTTTCCGCGTTTGAATCCTATGGAATCAACGTTCGCTAAATTGTTGGATATGACTTGCATTCGTAACATAAGTGGACGCATAAATTTTGCAGCAGCGTCTATTCCTTCAATAGGCATATAATTTTATCCTTTCGTATGATGATATTCTAAATCTTCGAGATGACGAGCCAAAAGAACTTCGCCTTTCCCGATTCCTAATTTTTTTGCTATTACACTTGCATCTTTTTTTCGTCCCGGTTTATTCTGTGCATCCGTCGTTCCAATCATTGTCGCTTGATAAGAATATTGCGACGAAACCACCGATGGTTTTCGATGCGTCATCATTTTCATTGCAAGTTCCACTTCTCCATTACCTCGCCCGAATTGCCTTGCTAAATACACAGTTTCATAATTTACCGCATCATTAGCCGATTCTATCTCTTCAATCAGTTCATCTTCTTTGTCAGTTATCTGATTAGTTTCTCTTTCACTAATTGTTGCAAAAATATCGTGCTCTTTTTTCTTCGGTTGTTGAATTGCCGGAACAATCTCTTCATCAACACTTCTCGTAAATGTGGAGATCGGGAGCTTTGATTTATTAGAAAAATATCCGGTCAATTGCAAACCGAGCAATACAAACGCTCCAATGATAACGAGCAACGCTAACACAAAAACAGAGCGAACAAACACTCCGTTTTCTTCCTTCACTGAAGCAGGAATTGGTTTCTTTTCTTCTTCTTGAACTTGCGAATCATCTCTTGAAGTATCCGCTACGTTATTCGTTTCTGATTGGTGCAATGTTGAATCCGGTGTATTTCCATTCAGTGTTTGCTGAATAACGTTGTTGTCCGTAATTATTGCTTTATTGCGCGTTGGTCGTTCTCTTTTTACCTTTTCTCGAATCGTTCGTTTCTTCTCAATATTTTTGTTTTCTTCATTTTGCACCGAATTATTATTCGTTTGAATTGTTGGAATTATTTCTTCTTTTTGTTGTTTAGAAATCACATTCCCTTTTCCAACATACGATTGTTTTTGAGAATCCAACGGCGAAACTTTGTGCGACGGAATAAAATCAACACGTTTATCTGCTTTACTTATATGACTAAAAAACACAAGCATTGCAACGAAGCAAAATATAAGACTTTTATTGCACATATTCTTTCTTCAACGGTAAAAAAACATTGAGATTGATTCCTGAATCGCCGCTCTGTACCAAAATATCTCCGTGTTGCAGATGAAAAATATTTTTCGCTGAAAGATATTTTTCATTTTTTTGAAACTCTTCGGTTTTTGAATGTAATGCAATTTGTACAATAGCAAAATACGCTGTTCTCACAAGTCGTATTACAATAACCTCTTTCGTTTCGAGCGATTGTAATAACGAAGTAAACGCATCTCTCATCAAATAAGTGTTTCCGTTGATAAAAGGAAAATCATTGGTATAACTCAATGAAAATTTTTCTTTCCCGTTAAAATCAATACATCGCTGCAATAATTCTCCAAGTGAAATTTCTTCCGAATTTTGTTGAGTTAATTTCATTCGTAATAAATAATACACGCCAACGGATGCTTGATTTGCGAGAAGTTGTAGCGCACGGCGCTGGAGATTCGTATAATCTTCTACCTTTTGTTTTACTTGTACGATGATAACGCCCAATTGTTTTTGCGCTAACAACATCGGAAGTATTACATACGATTCAGTTATCGGAGCGGGCATATCGTTCTGTGGAATAATAATGACGGATTTTTCTTCCATCACCCAAGATGCGATTCCACTCTTGAGAAAATCTTTCATTTCACTGGTAAGTACTTTTTTTTCGGGAACAAAAGGGACAAACGTATTTTTATCTGATTCCATCAAAAACACATTGAGTTCCTGAACGTGCACCAATTCGCAAACAAAGTTATATAATTGGTTTAACAGTTTTTCTGGAGTTTCTGATACTGAAAGAACATACGAGCGACGTTGCAACGACATCATATCATTAAAAAAATACGTTTGACGAAAAGTACTTAATGCATTCGGTGTTATCTCGTTTTTCAACACATCAATAGTTTTTTCGAGTGCTTTGATATACGATTCGCGCTGTTCCATCACTTCTTCAAGTTGCGGAAGCACTGTTCGCAACAACGATACTTCTTCGTTTGTAATCGTAGTACGTTCTTTGGCAACCTGTTTCATAGCGTAACCGTTTCGTTACTCAAAGAAATTTTTTCCACGCTGTACATATTTTCTTGATGGAGAAAACGACGTTCAAAACCAGCATATCGCGATTCTAACAATTGCACTGCCGAAGCGTTATACGTAGAATGAGAATCGAACAATATTTTTTCCGATGAATAATTGTTCGAAAAAACTTCTGCGCAATGCACAATAGCAGAAAGTAGTTGGTATTTTCTTGCATTTGTCGGATTGTGATGAAATGTAATTGATTCCACAATTGATGGTGAAAAATTCCAACGTTCTGCAAGCCATCCGCCAACAATGGCGTGATGATATTCTCCGAAAATTCGTTGCTCTTCTTCTTCAAATGTTGTTCCGGTTTTTTTAGTATTATTCATTATTATGGAAAACTCATTCGCAAACTGATATTGAAAAACTGCTATTCCTATATCGTGAAGCAGTCCGGCAGTAAATGCTTCTCCAACAACAGGGTATTCGACATCCCGCGCAATTCGTTTCGCAATAACCGCGGTCGAAAACGAATGTTCCCATAACGATTGAATCGAACATTCAGATTTCTGTTCAAAATGCGAATGAAGAATTTGCAATGCAATTATTTCTTTGATGATATCGAATCCAATAATAGAAAGTGCAAACTCAACGGTGCTAATTTTTCGTGGAAATCCGTAAAGCAGCGAATTTGCTTTCTTAAGTATCTGAACAACAAGCGAAGGATTTGTTTCTATTGCGCGAAGTATATGCAACGGCGTTGTTGATGGTTCTTCCAACAGTTGTAAAATATCTATAGAAAACGAATCAAGCACAGGAAAATGGGACAACGTGTTTAATCTGTCTCGTATTTCCTGCTCAGTTAATGTATGTTGTTTCTTCTTATGCATTATATACTACACGTAATTCTTTACGAAGTGTTGCTAACGCTTCGTAGTGAATTTGCGATACTCGAGATACTGATAATTTCAGTACTTGCGCTATTTCAGTGAATGAAAGTTCTTCGTAATAAAACAACGCAATAACGATCTGCTGTTTTTTCGGAAGCGCTTCTATTCTTTCGACGATCATTTCTTTTGCTTCAACTTCAGTAATCAACTGACTCGGGTCCAGCGAACCTTCATCAATAAATTCATCCATATCAGAAATATGTCCGTTCTTGCGTAAATGATTTCCATCTCCAGTAGTAGTTTTCTGCGCTTCATCAACAACTCTGTCGTAATCTGAAAGTGTAAGCGATAATTTTTGAGCTACACGTTCTCGGTACTGTTCAAATTGACGATACTGTAATAATTCTGGATTGTTTTTCCCTTCCTCTCGCATCTGTTTTCGAACTGCGCGGGGAACCCAATCTATTTTTCGTACTTCATCTAAAATGGTTCCGCGAATTCTGGGAATAGCATACGTTTCAAACTTGACCATTTTATTCGGGTCAAAATTTTCTATAGCTTCATTCAATCCAAGAATGCCAAAATGCAACAAATCTTCGTTCGATAAAACATACCCACGCGCCAAATGCAAATGGTGAAGTACATACCGTACTAATCCAAAGTAGCGAAGAATCATTTGCTCTTTGGAATTCTTATTTTGCCTATCTTTCCGAAATTCAATATGCATTGAAGTATCTTCGAGTTGCGGTAATAAACCTTCTCTCACGACAATAACCTGATTCTGTTATTATTGTAGTGTGCCAAAACCACTCGGCTGAGTTGCTGGCGGTACTGTTATACTTGGCGACTGTTCACCTGGCGTCGAAAGTTTTCCCGCACCATTGCCATCACCGTTTTCTTTTTGTTCGGTACCAAAAGCGGCGAGACACAAAAATGCAAGGGATAATGTACTGATGAAAAAAAGAAACGAGTACGTTACTATATCAACTATAGAGTATCCTCGAGTTCCATATAACACACCAGCCATACAAAAAATAAAGAGACCAAATTCAGTAATAAATCGAATCATATTTTTGACAACCTTTCAGAGTTAATTATATGTTTTGGGTTGTTTAATAATTGTTTGCGCTATTTTTTGAATTGAAAGAGCAGAAGCAGAACGAGGAAATCGTAATATCACCGGCTGCTGCTCCAGTACTGCGTGATGTACGTTTTTATCGTACGGTACGAATCCTAAATAATTTATATGTGTTTTTAAAAAATGATTAACAACCATTTGCAATTTTCTTCCTGTTTCTTCCGCATCCAACGGAGACCATGCTGCATTGACAATTAAATTGAGTTTTAGTTTTTCTGATGATTCAAGACATACTGTTTTAATTACAGCATACGCATCCATTACGGCAGTCGGCTCGGGAGTAGTAATGACTAATGCTTCATCCGTATTGATTACTGATGTTACTACTTCAGAATTTAATCCTGCGCCCGTATCAAGCAGAATATAGTCATACGGCTGTTCCAACGAACGTAAATCTTCGAATAATTTTAACTGAACTTCCGTATCAATGAGCGGAAATCGAATGTCTCCGGAACTTCCCGGGATGATGCGCATAGTCTTCCACACAGGAACTGCAACTTCATCAATTGTTTTTTCTCCTCGCAGTACATGACTCAAACGATACGTCGGCGTCATTCCTATTAATACATCAAGATTTGCTAAGTTTGAATCCACATCCACGAGAAGCACGCGTTTCCCTAACCCTGCAATTGCAAGAGAAAGATTCAATGAAATCATACTTTTCCCGACTCCGCCTTTTCCACTGGTAACTGTTATCAGCTTTGGTGTTACAACTTTAGAAAGTTCTTCTCTATGGCGAGAAGCAATCGTACGAAGTTTTGCTGCTTGGTCAAACATCGTAAATTACTCCGCGAAAAATCATTGTTGCTATTTTCAATGAATCTGCTATAACGATATCGTCGGGAACAGTTTGTCCCGTAGTGATATATGAAATAGGAATTCCGGTTTTGTACGAAATATTCAACAACGGACCAAATGTAGCAGATTCATCTACTTTCGAAAAGACGAGGCGATTGGGTTTTGCAACGTCAAATCGTTCGCAAATATCTATCATTGTTTTTTCATTCGAAGCGGCGGAGAGAACGAGATGAACTTCGTCGGGGTCTGCAACATCGAGAAATTTTCGTAATTGTGTTAGTCCTTTTGTTTCCCGCTGACTTCTTCCAAATGTATCAACAATTATGACGTCTTTCGTCTTGTGTTTTCTGATTGCTTTTTGCATTTCACCGGGACGATACACTACATCCATTTCAATGTTTGCAATTGCCGCAAACGTTCGCAGTTGTTCAATTGCTGCAATGCGGTACGTATCAGCAGAGATCAACGCAACGTTTAATCCGTTGAATAACTTGTTGATTGCCGCAAGTTTTGCAATCGTCGTTGTTTTTCCTACACCTGTTGGACCAACAAACACAACAACTTTTGCCCTTCCAAGTTTTTGCTCAATGGCACCTGCAGTTCGAATCATTTTTGCCATCTCGGATAACAACCGCTGTTCAACTAATGTATCGTCATCAAGTTGCTCTCCGCTCAAATGCGCATAAATGGATTGAACAATTTGCGCCGCAAGTTGCTCGTTCACATCTTGTCCGACAAGTGTAACAAATGCCCGTCGTAAATGATCGGGAAGACTTGGCATTTTACTGTATTTCAGTTGCTCAACTATTTCTCGCAATGTATGTTTTACATCGTTTAATTCATCTTTCAAATTATGCAAATCCGAGCGTGATGTCGTCGGAAAGTCTATTTTGTTTCCGCGCTGCTTTCGCTCAACATCTTTCGATAAATTCGACAGAATTTCTGTAACATCTTCTCCTTCTATGTTGCCGTTTTTTGCCGCAGGAACACCGCTAATTTTTCTCGTTGATTCATCTAAATTCGTTGTATCAGATTGAAAGCGAGACAGAATGTAGTCAAATGTTTTTTCGGAACCTGGGTTTGCAGAACGTTGGTTCCCAATGTCCAGTACATCCAACACATCATCTTCAACTCCTGCGGTTATTTCTAACAAATCTCTGCCAAGAAAACTGAACAAACCACCGTGTGGCACTTTTCGTGTGTTTAATATAATTGCATTGTCACCGAACTCCGTTTTCATTTGTTCGGTAACTGAACGCAACGTTGGTCCTACAAATTTTTTAACCTTCATCGTTTATCTCCACTTTACCGATAAATTCAATTTCCATTTCCGGCGGCAATTCTGTAAATGAAAGCACGGATACATTGTGAAATGTTGTATGAATCATTCTAAAGAAATACGGACGAACTGTTGCCGCACAAATAATGATTGGCAAATAACCAGTGGCTATCGCTGTTTCCATCGCTTTGGTTAATCCCGAGTGAATGGAACGAATGAGCGACGGCGATAACCCAAGACTTGGACCGATTTCTTTTTGTGATTGCACCGCCAAGATAATTGCTTGCTCTAGTCGAGGACCCATCGCAATTCCATGAACAACGCCGCGTTCGTCTTGATACAAACGCGCAATGGTTTCCGAAAGAGAATGACGAACATATTCAGTGAGAACGTCAACATTTTTTGTTACACGCGCATAATCAATTAACGCTTCTAAAATTGAGACGAGGTCGCGAACAGGAATACCTTCTTTCAATAAATTCTGTAATACTTTTTGAACCATACCTTGCGGCAATAGTTCCGGTGTCAATTCTTCAACAATTGCGGGATAATCTTTCTTTAAGTTCTCAATGAGTTTTCGAACTTCTTGACGCCCAAGAATCTTGTATGCGTTTCGTTTTATGATTTCCTGTAAGTGTGTAGATAATACTGCCGATGGTTCTACAACTGTATAACCGGAAAGTTCTGCGCGCTCTCGCTCTCGTTCCGCAATCCATACTGCAGGTAATCCAAAAGCAGGGTCGCGAACTTCAATTCCATCAATGTGTTCTCCGATTTCACCGGGACTCATCGCTAAAATTCTTCCTATTCGGAGAAAATCTCTTCCTGAAACATTCCCGCGAATTTTGAAAACGTATTCATTCGGTTCAAGTTGCAGATTATCGCGTACACGAATAGCAGGAACAATAATTCCTAAATCAATAGCAAGTTGTTTTCTCAAATTTCCGATTCGTTTGAATAAATCTCCTCCTTGCGATTCATCAACAATAGATATTAAACCATAGCCAATTTCCAATTCCAACGGGTCAACTTGCAAGTATTCCTCAACTTTTTCTTCACGTTCAACAACGGGAGTAATTGGCGGTTGTGCCTTTTCTTCTTCTTGCAATAGTTTTTCTTTGGTTGTCAAGTATCCTATTCCTCCCGTAATAAATGCAAGTAAGAGAAACGGAATCCCAGGAAGTCCCGGAATAATTGCAAAGAACAGCAACGTACTTGCGACAACATACAGCACTTTGGGATTTCCGAAGAGTTGTTGCTTTAACTCAATATCAAGCGTACCTCCGGAGGAAGAACTTCTCGTAATAACAATACCGGCTCCGGTTGCTACAATCAATGCGGGAATTTGTGTAACTAATCCGTCTCCAACAGTGAGCAATGTGTATTTTTGAACGGCATCTGTAAATGAAAATCCTTCTTGTAACATTCCAATAACAAGTCCGCCTAATAGGTTCACTATGTTTATAACTAATCCGGCAATCGCATCTCCTTTAACAAATTTACTTGCACCATCCATCGCACCATAAAAATCCGCTTCTCTCGCAATATTTTGACGGCGTGTGCGTGCAGTTGCTTCGTCAATCATTCCGGCGTTTAAGTCAGCGTCAATTGCCATTTGTTTTCCCGGCATTGCATCCAACGTAAATCGCGCAGCAACTTCCGAAACACGACCTGATCCTTTTACGATGACGACGAATTGAATAATAATGAGAATAATAAAGATGATAAATCCAACTACGTAATTTCCTTTTACTACAAACGAACCGAACGCTTGAATCACTTCGCCGGCGTATGCTTCTCCTAAAATTAAACGCGTTGATGCTATATTCAACGACAAGCGAAACAATGTGAGTAGAAGAAGAAGTCCGGGAAAAACGGAAAACTCAAGGGGAGTTTTTAAGTACACTGAAACCATTAGTGTAATAATGGAAAGTGTTATGTTGAGCGTGAGTAAAACATCAAGAAATTGTGGAGGTAATGGAATGACAAGCACGGTAATGATTGAAATCACTCCAATTGCAATCATTACATCGGTGTTCGTGCCGAGTATCTCAAACGCACGCAATATTCCTGTTCGCGGCAAATGAGGTGATGAACCGTTGCCGTTTCTACGCCCGTTTCGTGATTTACCGTTTGTTAAACCACCTTCGAGTGCTACTGTATTTCTTCGTGCTGCTGCTGCCATTATTTTAATTCAAACCAAAACCGAATCGCGTGTTTTTCAAACGATAAACGTATGCTAAAATTTCAGCGACTGCTTTGTATAATTTATCGGGAATTGTTTCTCCCACATCAACCATTTTGTATAACGATTGCGCCAGCGGTTGGTCTTCAACTATTGGAATATTGTGCAAAATTGCAATCGCTTTTATTTTTTGTGCAAGTAGTTCTGCGCCTTTTGCAATAACTTTCGGTGCTTCCATTTTTCCCACTTCGTATTTCAATGCAATAGCAACGTGTGTCGGATTTGTAATCACGACATCCGCTTTCGGAACTTCTGCAATCATTCGTTTTCTTGCCATTGAACGCTGAATACTGCGAATGCGCGATTTTAAAAGCGGGTCTCCTTCTGTTTCTTTTGTTTCTTCTTTTAATTCATGGCGCGTCATACGTAACTGGCGTTGATGTTCTCTCCATTGAAACATATAATCGAGTAACGCTAACGCCAAAAATGCAAGTCCCATCTTTAATCCAACACTTACGGAGGATTTTCCGATGAATGACATCACAATGCCGATGTCGCTATCAAGAACCATAATTGATTCGTTCACTACGCTTTTTAATGAAAAATAACCTACTACTGCTACAATAATAATTTTTAAAACACTTTTTGCGAGTTCTTCTACCGAACGACGCGAAAAAAATATTCTTTTGATTCCTTTAAGTGGGTCAAGTTTATCCCAAGAAAATTCTAATGTTTGTGTTGTAAAAAGAAATCCTACTTGCGCTATACTTGACGCTAACCCTATTAACATTAATATTGCTACAATCGGTAGTATGGTCGAAATAAGAGTTACAAATCCCTGCAAAAAAAATCGCTCAGCATTAACCATACTAATTCGCGATGCGCCAGATTCCATAAAAATTTTTTTTGCTGCATCACCAAGATTGACAATTGCTGCAGAACCCATAAAATACAATAACAACAATCCGAAAATAAGAATGAACGCAGAATTTACTTCTACGCTTTTTGCTACTGCACCGCGTTGCCGCGATTTTTCTCGTTTATGCTGCGATGGTTCTTCCGTTTTCTCCTGACCGGAGTCTTCACCGCCGCCGCTTTTTTCTCTCGTATCGTCATCTGCCATTGCTACAACACTTTCACAAGTTCAAAGAAATTATCTTCAAAGGTGAGTAATAACTTTTTAAATACAAACACCATTAACGGTGAAATAATAAACAGCACAATTAATCCAACGGCTATTTGCAACGGAAATCCAACAAGAAACACATTCATTTGCGGAACAACTCGTGCAAGAATTGCAAGCACAACATTCGTGAGAAACAACGCGACAACCGCAGGCGCAGAAATTTTTACTGCAACCACGAACATTGTTTTCGATAATGTTATTACTTCTTTATAGAGCGATTCGCTCAATTGAAAATGTCCGATAGGAACGTAACTGTAACTTAATTGTAATCCTTGTAAAAGGAAATGCGGACCGTTGATGACAACAAAAATCAATAACGCAATCACGTAAAAAAACTTCGAGAGTACGGTAACTTGTTGATTCATTCCCGGGTCAAACATTTGCGCAAACCCGAGTCCCATATTAAACGCAAGAAAATCTCCTGCTACTTGAGCGCCAGCAAAAAATATTCCTGCTGCAAATCCCATTAACATTCCAATACACGCTTCCGAAAAAACTGCAATGACAAACGGCGCAAGTTGTAACGGAATTTGCTGTTTCATCTTGAACACAAACGGATAAAAAATTAGCGCAAGGAACAAACTCAATACTATTTTTACTTGCGGAGGAACTGCTTCGTGCCCAAGTACAGGGGCAATCATTACCATTGAACCAATGCGTACGAACAATAATAAAAAGAGAACGAATTGTGATAACAATATATCCGACATTACATTATCGAGCCAAATCCGGAATTTTGAGAAATAAATTTGTGGTAAACGTAATTAACACTTGCAACATCCACGGCAACGTAAAAAACATCACGATTGCAATTCCAATAAGTTTAGGAACAAACGTCAACGTATACTCCTGAATAGAAGTTGCCGCCTGAAAAACTGAAATCAGCAACCCAATAACGAGTGAAACAACTAACGCTGGACCACCAACTAATATCGTTGTCCAAAAAAAATCGCGTGCAAGACTGATGACAAATTCTTCCGACATAGTTTATCTATTGAAAACTTCGCATCAACGAATCAATAACCAGATGCCAGCCATCAACCATAACAAAGAGCAACAGTTTAAACGGAAGCGAAATAATTACCGGCGGCAACATCATCATTCCCATAGACATTAAAATACTCGTAATCACTAAATCTATAATGATAAACGGAATAAAAAGAACAAATCCGATTTGAAATCCAATACGAAGTTCATTCAGTGCAAATGCTGGAATTAATACGTGCGTTGGAACATCTTTTCTTGAACTCGGTTTTTCAACGTTTGCCATCTTGGTGAACAATTCCAAATCTTCTTCGCGCGTATGCTTAAACATATATTCGCGAATCGGTTCAACGCCTTTGATATACGCCTCATCTAACGTAATTTCTTCTTTCAGATACGGTTGCAACCCTTTGTTATTCACTTCGTTCCACGTTGGTCCCATAATAAAAAACGTCAGAAATATTGCAAGACCAACGAGCACTTGTGACGGAGGAACTTGCTGAACTCCAATCGCTTGTTTAATAAAATGCAGTACGATAATTATTCTTGTAAAACACGTCGTGAGAATCATCAACGCAGGAGCAAGAGAAAGTATCGTCATCAAAAAAAGAATTTGCAACGTAACTGCAACTTCTTCCGGTTTAGTTGACTTCCCTACTTCAATTCCAATTTTAGGAAACGGGAGTTGTTTGTCTTGAGCAAAAACAAACGTTCCTGCTGCAAAAAGCAAAAATACAATCAACCACAATTTTCTCATAGTGGTTTCAAGATTCGTTGGTATCGGAAGACTGAAAAACAGAAAATTGGGTCTTCTTCTTGTTTCGCCAGCCGATAATGCCTAAATACTCTGTGAAATATTCGGTAAACGATTTCGAGGAAATTTGTTGCGCGCTTTCAACGTGCTTCATTAATTGCGCGCTTTCTTCTGCGGAAAATTCGGAAAGTGAATGAATGGAACTATCAGTAACTCCAACAACTAAAAATTTATTCGCTGCTTTTACAATATAAATAGATTTCTTGGGATGGAGTACGAGTGTGCCAAGAATTTGCATATCGGCACCGATAGAAGGAGCACGCGTTTTTGAGAACATATATTTCTTCAAAAGAAATAATACTAATCCCATAAAAACGAGAACAAAAATAAGCGAAAATATTGCTTTGAGAGCAATCCATTCCATCGCTACTTTCCTAAACCTTTCAATCGTTCAGAAGCATCTACGAGATTCGTAATGCGTACTCCGAAATGTTTATCAATTACGACCACTTCTCCTTCTGCCATTTTTTTCCCGTTAATCCAAATATCTACTGGTTCCGTAGAATATTTATCGAGTTCGATGAGAGAACCTCGCTCCAATTCCAATATATCTTTTATCTGCATATTCGTTCTTCCCAATTCTATATTGAGAGGAAGTTTCAAATCTAAAAGTATATCAAATTTTCGTTCTTTCTCTTCGAATTTTGGTCCCGGGTGAAGTGGTTCAAATTCGGCTTTATGGATTTCTACACCAGATGATTCCATTTCTGGAGACATTGGTGTTGTTTCCGGTGATTCTGAAGTTCCGACTGGTTCTGTTGCAGCAAATCTACTGTGTGCCATTAGTACATTTCTCCTTTTGAGATGTTCTCTGTTTCTTTTCTTGAAATTTTTACTGAATAATTATCGTTTGAAAAACCTGGTTTTGCATAAAATTTTATTTTCCCTCCAACTAATACTCGTACTTCTCCGCCAATTTTCGTATCCAATCGTAACACATCACCAATTTCCAAATCCATCATTTCTTGAATAGTAATTGATGCTTTTCCCAATTGAATTCCAACAGGAAGTTCAGTTTTTTCGATTCGTTTCTGAAGTTCCGGACCCCATGAATCTCTCGATTTCCCGCCCCGTAACGTAACTTTTTCTTGTCCTTCTAATTTTTCGAGTACGTCTTTGACGGCGGCTGTTGGAAAACAAACATTCATTCTGTAATGCTTATCTCCTATTGCAATGTCAAATGCCATCACAATAACGTTTTCATTTGAAGGTGTTATTTGAGCAAAATCCGCTCTACTTTCATACCGTTCTAATCGAAATGTCAATGGCGCAAGTCGTCTCCAAGCATTTTGTAAATCTGTAATTCCTCGTTGAATAAATCCTTTGACTATACTTTGTTCAATTTTTGTAATTTGACGAATATCATTTCCGGATTTCTCAATCGGTTCAGAAAGCGAACCGCCAAGTAATCGTTCAACAAGTGCTAATATAAGTTCCGGTGTATATTCTAAAATTGCATAAGAACTTGATTCTTCAATACGAAAAATGTATAAACAACGCGGCCCAGAACTTCCAAGCGAGTATTCATTGTAAATGACTTGTTCGATATTTTGCAATCCGACGGAAACCATCATTTGCAACCGCGAAACCAAATATGTTTTAAACGAATCTGCAAAGTTTTCGTGAATTGCCCTCAACGTTCGAAGCCGTTCTTCCGATAAACGATGCGGCAAACGAAAATCGTGCGATTCTATTATTTTTGCGTCTGCATCCACATCAGTCATTTGAGGACGAATTTGACCCGATGCTATTCCGCCAAGCAGACTATCTATTTCTTGTTTTGAAAGTATTTCCACCAGGGTATTCTTTATTTTAGTGGTTGAAAAACAAATGTCTTAAATAATACGTCTAACACTTTTCCTTCGGTAACAAGCGCATCAAATTTTTCACGTAATTCTTCTTTGAGTTTTGGAAAGTCATTATTTAATTCTTCATACGTTTTTGAACGAAGTACTGTGTTTAATATATCTGCAATTTTTGCTTGTCGCAACGCTAATTCGCCTGCAGATTTTTTATTTGAAACTTCAACCGAAACTTCTGTTTTTAAGATATACGTACTTCCAGAAGCGCTTGTAATGTTTATCAAAAATTTTTCTTTTATTTCCAATGTTTCTACTTTTGTTTTTTCTACGGCTACTTTCTTTGAAGAAACACCGTCTCCCGATCCTCCATCAATTTCTTCAGTACTTGCGGTTTTATTTTTCGATGAATACAAATACCATCCGCCGCCGCCGATGATGATGAGCAATAAAATTATGATAATGGTGCTTGACGATTTCATAGTGAATTCTTGGTGGAAATTAATTAATGGTTTCAGTAAGTAAATGAATATCTCGCCGATATTTCAACACTTTATCTACAATACTTTTGACATCTTCTTTGACGAGATGCGTTTTTCCATTGTCCATATGGATAGCAGTATCAGGTGTTGATTCAACGAATTCAATCATCTCTGCATTGATGATTATTTTTTGGTTATTAAATCGTGTTACTTCTATCATTTTTTTTACATAACATGATGTGCGGTTTGTGAAATAATGCACAAACCGCACATTACTATTTTACATTACGAAATATTCAAAATTATCGCTTCATCGAAATTAAATCTTGAATAAGTTCGTCGCTTGTCGTTACGACTTTTGCATTCGACTGAAATCCACGCTGTGCAAGAATGAGATTGGTAAATTCCTCAGTCAAATCAACGTTGGATTGTTCCAGAGTCCCGCCGCGAATACGAGTAGAATTCTGAACACCGGCAATGGAAAAAATCGGCGAACCGGAATTACCCGTTTCACCAAATAAATTATCTCCTATTTTTTCAAGACCGCTGACATTATCAAATTGTGCAAGCAAAACTTGAGATAATGTAAGCGTCTTACCGTTCGAGAACTTACCGGTTATTTTTCCGTTTTGGTCTATAAAGAAATCTTCAAGCAATCCTGAAGCGTATCCATCTTGTTTTCGCACGGCAATTGACGTCTGTGCTGTATTACCCGTTACTCCATCTAAAGGACCCCACGTACTTGGTACTGCAGAATCAAAATCTGGGTTAACGGTTCCGAATTTGAAAATAACAGGTTGAACATCAACTCCTCCAAATGTTGTATTGTCGAATTCATACAACACTTCACCGGTATCATCAACTCCATCACTGTTTAACGAACCATCTTGATTGAACGTTAAAGACGCAAGTTCTTCATCAAGTTCGACAGTGATATATCCAGGTTCAGTAATATTCGGATTGAGCGGGTCATTTACTTCCATTTGAACGCTCTTTAAATTAACTGTCCATGTTTGATTATCTCCAGCGCCAAATTCAGTATCTTTTACGAACTGCAACGTAAGATTCAAACGATTTCCTAATGAATCATACATTGGCGTTGTAACTGTAACAATAGTTGGAGTACCATCACCAATATCAGCCGGCGCACCTGGATCCAAATTACCAAAAAGTGTAATTTCAGAAGTTTGTCGCGCTGCAATTTTTTGTGCTCGATTTATTGCTAAATCTGTTAAAGCAGCACCCGAAACAGTTGCATCTCCTGTTGGAAATTCTCCAAATTGATTAGCAATTCTTCCTTGTAAAATTCCACCCGTAGAAGGATTGATAAGTCTTCCATCGCCATCTACGGTAAAATTACCTGCGCGAGTGTATAGTATTGAATCATTGATTCGTACAGCAAACAATCCATCGCCTTCGACAGCAATATCCGTTGCTTGACCTGTTGCTTGTATAGTTCCTTGTGCAAATAAGTTATCTATACTTCCGATCGCAGTTCCTAAACCAACTTGAATGGGATTAGTACCGCCGCGAGCCAATCTCCCGCCGCCAATTGCTGTTGCAGGAGGCGGAGTTGCTGAACTTAACGTTTGTGTGAACGTTTCTGCAAACGTTGCACGTCCTGTTTTGAATCCAATGGTATTAATATTTGCAATATTATTACCGATAACGTCCATCATTGTTTGGTGTCCCTTAATACCGGAAACACCCGAAAATAATGCTCTGATAAATGACATATAAATTATCCTTTCAGAATAATGTGAGAAAAAACGAATAAACGTCTGTCATTCCGTTCATTCGAGGGCTTCCTCGCAAAAGGTCCAGCCCTTTGTTAATTAAAAAAAAACTTAAATAATTACCGTACTATCTATATTGGTAAAAACGTGTTCGCGAATACTTTGCGAATCCATCGCCGTTACAACTGTTCGGTTTTTTACACTTACAACTAATGCGAGATTATTCATTAGCAATAATGAATCGCGAGAACCTTTTTCTTCGGCACGTGTTACGGCGTTTTCTATGCTCGTAATATCACGCTCGTTCAATTCTATTTGTCTATTCTTCAATCGTTCTTGTGCATGAGCAGAAAATTTTACTGCACGCATTTCTTTTTGAAGAATAGACTGAAACGATTTTGAATCAGCAGAAGGGGAAATTGCTAATTTATCGCTTAACGCTTCTATTCCACCAATCGGTAAAAAAGGCGGCTGTACACCGTTGATAATCGGAGTTTCCGTCATTTTTCTATCCTCCGTACGAAACTTCTAAAATGTCAGAAAGCCGAACTTCAATTCCATCAACCAAAAATACTGTTCCGTTTTGGTCGTATCGAACCGAATTTATTTTGCCAAACATAAATTGTTGCGCACTAATGTTTCTCCCCTCACTATCTTCAATTTCAAAACGATAAATTCCTTCATCTACAATTCCATGATTATCGTCTTTTCCATCCCATACGACAACGTTTTCACCCACTCTGTTTCCTCCTCGAAATTCACGTATTAAATTATCACTTTCATCATAGATTTTTACGGTAACTTTGGAATAATCCTTCGTAAGATTATATCCAAGACGCATTCCGTTTCCACCTTGCCAATAAAATTGGTCGGAAGCCGCTTTTACATTTTTTCCGACAAAATTCGACGCTAACGCATTATTGATGGATGAAGTGAGAATATAGTTCGTACTCATACTTTCCTGCAAATTATCATTCATATTTTGCAGTTGTTCCAAGCCGCTGAATTGAGCAAGTTGCGCCGTAAATTCCGTTCCTTTCATTGGATTCAACGGGTCTTGATACTTCATCTGTCCTACTAGTAATTTGAGGAAATCATTCTTTCCAAGCGTTCCTGGCGTTCCTCGTGTTTCCGTTTGTGTTGTCGGAAATGATTGATTAACTATTCGTTGTGGCATAATATTTTCTTTTTAATTAAACTGTATATTCCATCGTATTGTAACCGAAATAGCGCGCAAATTGTTTTGCGCGTTCTTCATCGTACGGACGACTCTGTTGACGGTTTTGCTGTTCTGTTTGAGAATCGTCGTTGTGCCGAAATTGCTGCTGTGCATTCGTGTTCTCGTTCACATCAATTTTTTTCATTTCTATTCCGCGAATCAGCAACGCATCGTGTAAAACCGATAAATTTGTTTCGAGCGCTCTCTTTACTTCAAAACTGTTCACGAGGATATTTGCACTCATTTTTTCACCATCCGATTTCACCGAAAGAACCAATTCGCCCAAATGTTCAGGATGCAGACGAAGCCGTATTTCGGAAAGTTGTTCCGTAACTTTGAACATTGCGGATTTACTTACATCTTCGATTACTTGTTTTGCCCACTCATTCGATAAAGCGTTTGAATATCTCGACTGAATTTCGTTGCGCTGCGTTCCGACATCTTGCATACGATTGCTTGTTTCGATAGCATCGTTTCGAGTAAATTGTTGCAATGGTTGTTTTTGCTGCGTTGTTTCTTTTCCCAAAGAAATTTGTTCTTCAACAACCGTTGTATTCAATGTTGGAGATAACTGTTTCTCTGCTGCGTTTTCTATGTTCAAAGAAGTTGCTACGTTCGAATCAGCAATTTTTTTCTGTTCAAAATTTTTAGGAATGTTTTCTGAAACAGTTTTGCTCTCATTCACAAATTTCGTTTCGACAGGTTGTATTGTTTCTGAAAGTTTGATTTCGCTGTTTCCATTGGTGTTCAACTTCGTTCTATCAACCGTAATTTCATTTTGTTTCCTATTTGCAATCGCAGATTTTTTCGGCAAAACGTTTTCTACTGTTTCTTTAAGAATTGCTGCTTGCGATTGCATAAAAATCGTCGAAGTATGCTGCGCGGAAGATTCCTTCACAAAGGAAGAAGTGTCTACTTTGTTTGTTTCCAATTTCCTCAGTTCAGTCAAAACATCACTCTTTTTCGATAATGCAGGTTTTTCTTTGTCAAACAATTGGGCAAGAGTTTTGATTTCCTTCGGCAAAGAAAAATCAGTATCTACTTCATTCTGATGAACAATGTTTTCAATCGTAACATTCGACGGTTGTTCTGATACATTTTTTGCAATATTCTGATGAACAGAAAATTTTGGTGTATCCTTTGTGCTTGTTTTCGCCTGAGTCTCCAAAGTAAGATTTTGAAGTATCTCTTTCGAAGCAACAAACGTAAACTGCTGATGCTTGTCATCTTGAATTATTTGAGTGTGTTCTCTTGTTGGTTGTTGAACAAATCGAACATTCTTGTTTTCACTTGCCGGGGTTGGAATGTCCGCAATTTTTTCCTTCGGTTGAAAATTGACATTCTCGACTTGTTGAAAATCTATGCTCGCGTTTTCGACAACAGTTTGTGTAATCGTATTATTTGTATTATCGGATGTTGTGCCAAAGAAATGTTGTTGAACGTGTTGTTTTATCGGAGTAGATATATTTTCAACTTGCTTATTATTTGTAAAAACTTCTTTGTTTTCAGTTGTTGGAACATTCTCTTGTTGTTGAGAATATTCCGGAAGAACTATGGATGTTGCGCGAGAAATAATCGGTAGTTCTGGTGTTGTTGCAACTGATTGCTGTGGCGTTGGAGAATGTTTTGCTTGAAATGATACATTGGTGTTTTCAGAAAACTGTTGAATCGGAACGATGCTCTGAGCAAATGATTGCACCGCAGTACTTTCTTTTCCGGAAATCTGGATTTGAGTATCAACATTTTGTTCAGCAGAATGTTGAACTGTTTTCACTGTTGCATTCGTTTCTCCTTCGGTTTGTAACAGAATATCATCAACACGTATTTCGAGATTTTCTGTATTGCTTATTTGCTTAGTAGCATTTCCAGAAGGACGTTTCACCATATCCGATGGAACTCCTTCAAATTGTTCATTTGTCGTCATCATTTCAAACAACATCTGTTGAAATTCAGAAGACGCTTCGGATGTTTGCTGCGAAACAGTTTCCGAGGGAATCTCTGCAGGTCCGTTGAATTGTCTAAGAAATTGGAGGAATACAGACATAGTTTTTTAATATGTATCTTTTTTTAATCCTAAAATTTTTTGAACTCGTTCCGGCGGTAACAGTTGAAGAACTTTACTTGCCTTTCGTTCTTTGAGCATAAAAATTATTTCACGAACGGCATTATCGTCTTTTGTCATATCAAGCAACTCGGCAATTTTTTCCGGCGGCATTGATTCATAAAGTTTCAATAATTTTTTTCGTTCTTTATCGCTTACAAATTGCGACTCTATTCCCCCACTTGAAATACTGCCGATTGGACCGCCACTCTGTATATTACCCGTTGTTCCAGCCGGCTGTTCATTTTGAGAACTTGGTTGCGTCGGATCAGTTACAAATATTTCATTCGAAATTGGAAGAGACGCATTATTATCTTTTGGCTTTTGTTTCGTTTTCGTTCGTATACCTTGTTTGGTAGAATCTTTTTTCAACGCAAGTAACGAATCATATTTTATCTTTGAAGAATCAACAATTACTTCTCCACGCAGAACGTTATATATACGAGGTAAACTATACTTATTCGTGTCTTCTAAAATGTATAAAACAAGTTCTGCCGCTATAATTAAGAGAACAACGCCTATGATGTAAAAATATAACGTGTTTTTCATTCGCCTATTTTTTTTCTCTCGCGGTTACCGAATTCATCTATTATTTTCTGCACTTTCTCATCTTCTTCTTTTTGAACTTTTTCTTCGTGCGTTTTTTTCAGCGATTCCAACATATGACGTGATTGCCGTTTGTTCACTAATTCACCACGCGCGTGTTTTTCTTTATGTTTCAAATCTCCGATAACTTGTTCTTGGTCAGTAATTTTATTGGAAAGCGTATCAATGAACGCTTTACTTGTTTGCAATTCCGTTGCACGAACGCGTACAATAGCCGAGTCTTCAATCACCGCTAATTCAATTTCATCATTTAATTGTGTAAGGACACTATTCTCCCGCTCTTTATCTTGCCCGATTTTAAATAAATCGTGCTGCAACCGACGTTCCTGGTATTCGCGAACCGTCAATACAGTTTGCAATCGAAATTGCGAATCGCTGTTCATGATGTTGCTCATTTATTTTTCGGTGGTGTTTGATTCATTAATGCAAGAAGACGCTGAAGACTTTGCTTAAAATCAATCTTTTCATGCGAGCCTTGTCGAAGAAATGCTCTCATTTCTTCAATATAAGCAAGCGATTCATCTATTTTGGAATTGCTTCCTTTTACATACGCACCAATGTTCACAAGGTCTTCCGCTTCATTATATGTTGCAAGCAAATCTAAAAAACGATGGACGGCTTTCCGTTGTTCTGCAGATACAATCGAAGGCATAATTCTGCTGATACTTTGCAAAACATCTATTGCAGGATAGTGTCCCGCAGAAGCAAGTCGTCGGGAAAGAACGATATGACCGTCTAATATTGCTCTTGCATTATCTGCGACGGGTTCATTTAAATCGTCCCCTTCCACAAGAACAGTGTACATTGCCGTAATACTTCCGACATCAGAATTCCCCGTACGCTCAAGGAGTTTTGGAAGCAACGCAAAAACCGAAGGCGTATATCCTTTTGTTGTTGGTGGTTCACCGATTGCTAATCCTACTTCACGTTGAGCAGTTGCAACACGTGTGATAGAATCAAACAAAAACATAACATTCAATCCTTGGTCGCGAAAATATTCTGCAATAGTCGTAGCAATAAACGCTGCTTTTAAGCGTACTAATGCTTCTTGGTCGCTTGTTGCAATGATTACAACTGAACGTGCCAAACCTTCTTCGCCAAGTTCTCCATCAATAAAATCCCGAACTTCTCTTCCTCGTTCGCCTATGAGAGCAATAACATTGACATCGGCATTCGTATTTCTCGCTATCATTCCTAAGGTAACACTTTTCCCTACGCCGCTTGCAGAAAAAATTCCGACTCGTTGTCCACGACCACACGTAAGCAACATATCAATGGAACGAATTCCGGTTACAATCGGCTCGGTAATTCTTCGTCGTGTCAATGGATTGGGAGGAAGCGCATAAATTGTTCGCATTTCTTCTCCTTCAATCGGTCCTTTTTTATCCATTGGTCTTCCAAGTCCGTCTATAATTCTTCCCAGTAATGATTTTCCAACAGGGATAGAAAAAGTTTTTCCGCTTGCAACAATTTCACTTCCCGGACTAATTCGTGATGTTCCACCAAGTACCATTGAAAGAACTCTGTTTTCTTTAAAACCTACAACTTCAGAATAGCATAAATCTTCGCCATCGTGCGATTTCACGACACATACTTCGCCAAGTGAACAATTGGGTCCTACGGATTCGATAACAAGTCCAATAACTTGAGATACACGTCCATTTACTTTTAATAAATCAACATTTTTTAAGCGAGACAAAAATGCATCGCTTTCTTTATTGAAGTCGAGCAAATAACGCGAACTTGCAGTTTCTGTTGTTGTTGTTTCTATCGTGTTCATCAACGTTATCGTTGTTCAAAGAAAACGTCTTCAATTTGTTTTAATTGCGTAGACAATCGTGCATCTACATTTCCCATATCACTTTCTAAAATACATCCTCCGGGTTCTATTTTGTCGTCAATTTCTATGATGATGTCATTAATTGAATCTACTTCTTGCATCAACGATGAACGATGCTCACGTAACATTGCTTCATCTTCTTGATTGATACGAAGCCGAACTTTATTCACTCCGACTACTCTGCGTATTGCATCGCGAACTTGTGCAACAATAACGTCATTGGCGATAGATAATTGTTTTCGAATAATTTTTTCTGATATCGCAATAGATAGTTTGGGAACAATTTGTTCAATACGTTCTAACAACATCTTGTGTTCATGTGATAACCGTGAAAGAATGGCATCAAATCGTTTAACGGTTTCTTGAGTTTTCAAATTTATTTGAAAACCAAGTTCCTGTTCATATTCTAATCGCGCTGTATCATATCCACGTTGAAATTCTTCATGAAGTTTATCAGAAAAATGCGTTACGCCAACATTGATTTCTTCTAAAGATGAAATTATCTGCTCCGAAGTAAAAACCGATTCATCGGTTTTTACTGCTATCGGTTCTTCAACAATTTTATTTTTCAATCGCACGGATGGTGATTTGATTATTGAAACGTTCCGAACCGGAGAATGAATTTTAACAATTTCTATCATTGCTATACAAACGTTTCTTCCATTCCACCGCGACCCGCAATAAATATTTCGCCTTTATCTGCCAACGCTTTTACAATATCCAAAATACGCACCTGTGCATCCTGAACATCTTTAACACGAACAGGCCCCATATAATCCAACTCTTCTTTCACTAATTGACGCATACCTTCGGACATATTTTGGAATATTTTTGCTTTCAATCGTTCGTCGGAAACCTTTAATGCCATTGCCAAATCACGACGGTCAACATCGCGTAATATGCGCTGTATCCCGCGATCATCTACAAACAATAAATCTTCAAAGAGCAACATTAGTCTCTTAATTTCTCCAGCAATTCCGGGTTCTCGTTTTTCTATTTGTTCCAATACACCTTTTGCGACAGCAGAACTGCATTTATTCAAAAGTTGAGCAACAACACGAACTCCACCAGTTGCACTTGCATTCGTCGTAAGTTCTGCTTCTGCAACATTTCCGATTACTTCTTCCATCTCTGCAAGAAGAGTTGGCGCAATTTTTCCCAAAGTTGCCATTCGGTAAACAACATCGCTGCGTAAATCATCATCCATTTGTAACAAAACTTGTGCTACGTGTTCAGGTGCAAGTTGAGAAAGCACAATAGCAATAGTCTGCGGATGTTCTTTTTGTAAAAATGTTGCGAGTTGAATACTGTCTACTTTTTTCAAAATGTTGAATCCACGAGTCATCGTCGGTTGTGCTTTCGTTTTGACTCGCTCCAATATTTCTGTTGCTTTCAAAAATCCCAATGAACTTTCGAGCAATTTCCCTGCATATTCTACGCCCCCTTCGATAACGTATTCTTGCGCTTGAATCATTTGTTTAAATTCTTCAAGAACCGTGGATACCATTTTTGCGGGAACGGATTTGATGTTACTAATTTCGCTCGTTATTTTTTCTATTTCATCAGTGTTTAAACGCGACATGATATTGGAAGCAACATCCATATCAATGGAGAGAAGCAACAACGCCGCTTTACGTGCGCCGCCAAGTTGCTCTAATTTACCTTCTTTGGGTGCTGTTGGAATAGACATAATTATTTATTTTCTGAAAGCCAAACTTTGAGAAGTGAAGATGCTTCTTCTGGTTTATCTTTGAAATATGTTTTAACTTTATCGCGCGTCACTTGTTGCGCTTTCATTTCCTCCTCGCCTAATTCTTCCGCTTGCATTACTTCTAATGCTGTTGCACCCTCTTCTAATGTTGCTGGCATTGTAACTGCGTTATCAGGAACAATTTTTCCTTTCACCACTTTAACTCGTGCAGCACGCTGTAATGCTACTGCCGCTTCCAATTCTTTCTTGAATCGAATTCGCCGCGCTATACTGAAAAGGAAAAATGTTGCGCCTAACATTAAGAAAAGCATCAAAATTGTACTGGGGTTTTTTAGTTGTTCCACACTCCACATCAATAAATCTGGTTGTTGTTCTTTACCGAATAATTCTCTATCGCTAAAAAATTGCATATTAACTACTGCAATTTGGTCGTTACGGTCGCTGGAAAAACCTACTTGTTTTTTTACCAATTCGGTTATATCGCTTATTTCTTTTTCTGTCATCGAATGATAGATGGCAACAGTATCAAAGTCGCTTCCAAACATACCGGCTTTAGCAATGACACTATCAGAATATCTACCGTTCACGACAACGCTTACGCTTATTCTTTTAATATCCCCACCGCCGGAAGTGCTATTCTCAATTGATTTTCCTATTTCGTAATTGATGGTGGAGTTCGAATTTGTGGAAGTTATATATTTTGAATTGATGCGCGAAGTATCATTCGTTCTTCCTTGCTGTTCCATGATTTGTTCACTGCGAACAACTTGATTTTCCGGGTCAAATTTTTCTTCAACTTTGCTCACCTGCCGAAAATCAATCTCGGTAGATATTTCCACATAAGAATTCCCTGGACCCAGTACTACATCGAGCATTCCTTGCACTTTTTGAGAAAGCGTTCCTTCTATTTGACGTTGAATATCCATATTGCTTGAAATCGCGCCTGCTGCACTGTTACTTGCGCGCGCAGAAGAACGCAATATTCCCCGTTTATCAAAGATGCGTACATTCGATGGGTCAAGTCCTTCTACACTGCTTGCAACTAAATGTGCAATTCCTTGTGAAGTTTCAGAGGAAAGAACTAAACCTCCTTTTGTTTTCAACCAAACTGATGCGGTCGCAGGTTTTTGGTCTTCTCTGAAAAATCTTTTTTCCGGAAGAACAATATGAACTCGCGCAGCTTCTACATTTTCTATTTGTAAAATCGTTTTCGTGAGTTCTCCTTCCAATGCGCGAACTCGATTTATTTTTTGCGTTTGGTCAGAAATTCCCAAATTAGTTTTATCGAAAATTTCGTACCCAACAATGCTTGAACCAGGAAGACCATCGCCTGCTAATGATAATCGCAATTCGTACACATCATCTGCAGGGATAAGAATTGTTGAACCTTCATTGTCTAATTGATACGGAATGCTTTTTTCTTGAAGTTTTTTTACGATTTGGTTTGCATCCTGTTGGCTTAAATTGCTATACAAAACCATGTACGATGCGCCACCAAAAAATACTAATCCAATTATCACAGCAACGACAGCAACAGCCGTTATAACAATTACGGCTCGTTGTTGAACTGTCAATCGCTTGAAAAATTCTTGAATTTGTTGTCTGAGACGATTAAAAAATTCCATAGGTTATCATCAAACCTGTATTCTCATCAATTCACGATACATATCAAGCGCTTTGTTCCGAACTTCCAGCAGTAAATCAAAACTTGTGCGCGCTTTTTCGATTGCTATCATAACATCATGAATATTGGCAGCTTCTCCGCTTACCATTTGTTCTACTGCTTTTCCTGCTTGTACTTGAAGCATATTTACATCGCCAACGGCTTCCTTTATAACATCAACAAAATTTGTTTTCGGCTGTTGATGCATGTTCGGAATGCTATTGGGAATCAGTTTCAGTTCTTGACTAATGCGTTCTACCATTTTTCACCTCGAGATATTTTAAAAACTACTATCATAACTTAAATTTGTAAAGAATCCTTCATCATATTTTTGGAAGCATTTATTGCAACCACATTTGCTTCAAATGCTCGCGATGCCGCAATCATATCTACCATTTCTGTTACAATATTAACATTCGGTTTTTGCACCATACCATTCTCATCGGCATCGGGATGAGATGGATTGTACTCAAGAAGCGGTTCACTTTCATCTCGTATTATCGTTGTCAGCAATTCTCCCGTAAGTCCATCATCTAAAGAACCGGGTATTTTTGGGTCCTGAAAATGATTGGCATCGGAATTGGCAAGTTTTATCTGCGAGTTTCTTAAAAAACCAAGAAAACCACCATCCGCTTCTGAATGAAAATGCGGAACAACTATTTTTCTTTTGTAAACTCCGCCATCGCTCGTACGCGTGGTTTCTACGTTTGCAAGATTGTCGGCAATAACATTCATCTTTCGCCGTTGGTACGTCATTCCCATCGCGCTCATATTAAAGCCGGAAAAGAGTTGGTCAATATTCATAACTTAATTATCCTTTGATTGCTTTTTGAAGTTGCTGAAAAATCCCCGCGGTTGCCTGAGAAGAAAACTTAAATTGAATTTGATTTTTTGCAAGTTCTGCCATTTCTCTGTCAATATCTACATCATTAGTACCGCTTGCCATATGATTTCCAAAGTTTATTTCATTGATTGTAGAACTTAAATTCTCAACGGATGCTTTTCCGAGAGGGATATGATTTTCGTTCGTTCTCGCCCCAATCAACCTACTGCCGCCGAGTGCATCTTGAAAATATTCTTCAAACTTTACTCGTTTGGTTTTATACCCCGGTGTTCCAATGTTCGCAATATTGTCAGCAGTAATTTGATGACGAACGAGATACGCATCCATCGCTTTTTCTAACAATGGAACTTTAGTTTTGTCAAAAAATGAAGATATCATAATTTAATTATTTTGTTGATTTGATGTTTTTGAAAATTAGCAATATTTATACCACAATGTTTTTTGTTTGAAAATCGAAAAAAAACATATTTTAAGAACTTTACATTTGGTTAAAGAATTGTATTTGGTTAATTCTTGGTTAAAATTAGCCAACCGTTCACTCATATTTTAAATTCACTGCACTCGAACGCCCACACTTACAAGAAAACTCTATTGAATCAACAACTCCTTCAGAACGACGAATGACAATTATCGGTTGGTCTTCATCGTCGCCGGGAGTTACGTGAATAGTTTTTTCTCGATTATGCTGAATACTTTTTGATTTAAATACATTTCCCGAAGCGCGAAATCGTACTCCGGAAATTTGTCTCATCGTTCCAAATTCAACAAACGGTTTTGTTTGATGCCCAGTATTTTCAGTTTGTGAAAACTGAAGTAAATCTTTTACGTCTTTCTTCATATTTGTTAATTCTAAATAATCGTATTGAAAAGGATATTATTTCATCTTTAATAGTGAATGCCCACGCATCCTGTCGCGAAAATCACTTGCTTTAATTCGCAAAAACTTCCCGCATTCCCGCGAACTATGAACAAACACAAGTACGCCTCCATACGATAAATCAGAAACCGGCTCCTCGTGATGTAATGAATAATTATTGAGAGAAATATTTTTGTCTCTTAAAAATTCATTTTTGGATTTCCATGCTTTTCCACAGTATTCGCATTGATGGAACAAAAAATGATTATGGCGAATCAGTTGAACGTTTTTTAATAGTGGAGATTTCATCCTTACTCTCTTGAGTTTCGATGATGTAAAATAAATATGTTTTACGAAATGTAAAACGTGAACTTACAGATTAGTTATTGAGTAAATTCGTATCAACCGTTCGATAGGCGAGTATCAAGGATATTAGGAATGATTTATGGGTTACTTTTATGTTTCTGGGTGAAATATATAACGTTTTTTTACAAAAGTCAATAGTAACTAAAAAAAAATTAAAATATTTTTTTTGCAACTTCAAACCCGCTTTGTATTGCTCCTTCAATTGTTGCGGGAAGTTTCGTATTTGTCCAATCACCAGCAAGAAGAAAATTTTCGTACACAGTTTCTGTTTTTGTCCGAAGAAATTCAATTGATGGAGAAGATGAAAATGTTGCTCGCTTTTCCTTTATAATAAATGAATGAAGCATATTTTCGCTCGTTGCTTTCGGAAAAATTTCTTGCATTTCATTCAAACATAATTTTTCAATTTCGCCTTTCGATTTATCAATCAATACGTATGCACCACTGATGACAACGGAAATACATTGTGGTAGTTTATTTTTATTTTGTAAAATTTGTTCCCGATTAAAAATCCATTGTATAGTTCTACCGCAAACTCCAACAAAATCTTGTTTCATTACTTCTCTATCAAACCAAAAATAGGCGGAGATAATCGGAGAAGAAGAAAATTCCTTCAAATATGAAAACTGTTTTTCATCCGTTTCAGAATTTTCTATAATTCTGTCAAGCGCAAAGTATGGAACGCAACTGACAAAATAGTTTGCTTCTATTTTTTCACCATTATGATATCGCGCTGAAATAAATTTACCATTTTTTTCTTCGAGGGAAACTACTTCATTGTTTAAAAAAATTTCCACTCCACTTTTCTCCAACAATTTTTCCGCACGTTCAACATACAGTTCCGTTTGTCCGATTGTCGGAATGAGGATACGTGCATTTCCTTTACTTGAAAAAAAAACTGACTTAAGTGAACGCGCAAATAACAATGCTGATGCTTGTTCCGGCAATTCATTCATTACAGCAATAGCAATTGGAAACCAAAAATTATTTTTCGCTTCTTCCGATTGATGTAACGAATTCAACCAATCTTCAACTGTTGAATCAACAATTTCATTTTCGTTCGATGGAAATTTTTGAATAAAGTTCCCAACGTTTTTCAAACCAATTCTGCTTATAAGCGAAAGTCCTTTAAACTTCAACGAAACAGATATTTTTCCTGTTCCAATTTCAAATGTCGAAAATCCCTTGTCTTCAGACCAAAAATTCAAATGTGGTTCTTCTTGCACAGAAAGAAATTTTCCTGTTCCAATAATATCCAAATATTCAAGAGTGTTTGTGTACGCGCCAACGAGAACGTGTTGTCCATTATCAATGATATCGCCGGTTTCTTTGTGCATAAACGAATACGTTCTGCCGCCAAGTTTTCCGCTCGCCTCAACAAGTGTTATTTTCTTAACGCCTTTTTGTGAAAGTTTTACAGCGGTTGCAAGTCCGCTCAAACCCCCACCGATAATGAGAACGTCAGTTTTCACTTGTTGCTATAGAATAAAACTGATTGAGAATATCAAGCAATTGAAATGATGAGTCGAGGAACAGTGGAGCGCTGAGAAATTGTGACTTACGAACTCCAAAATACTTTATTTCTTTAATTCGATATTGGGTTTATCCAAAGAGGCGAAGTTTTACCCAATATTTCATCGCTATCAATATGCGCAAATATTTTGGCAAGGATAATTTTCTTTCGAATACATTATAGCGAAATTTCTTGATGCGGATAAGTGTATGATAGTAAACACGCTCCATAATTTTTGCAGCAAACATTGAGCGTTTTTCTTCATGGGGAAGTAATTGCATTGCTCGTTCATAAAATTCTTGCGCTCGCTGTGTTTGAAAATTCATGAGCGCAACAAATTTATCGTTATACAAATTCTTGAGCAATTCATTTTCGGAATAATTGAATCGCTGCAAATCTTCAAGCGGAAAATATATTCTTCCTTGCTTTGCATCTTCTTTCACATCCCGAATGATATTCGTGAGTTGCAGTGCAATTCCCAAATTCAGTGCGTATTCTTTCGTCTGTTCTTTTCGCGCACCGAAAATTTCTATGCACATTAAACCAACAGAGGATGCAACATATTCGCAATATTGCTGCAACTCATCGAACGTTCGATAGCGCGTTTTGTTCAAATCCATTTCCACACCTTCAATAAGTTGATAAAAATATTCGATGGGAATGTTAAATTTTTTGGCAACGACAATCAATTGATTCAACAACACATATTCCGAATTTCCGTTTAATGCATTACCAAGTTCTTCGCGCCATTTTTTTAAAAACAACACGCGCAACGATGTATCTTCAATTTCATCAACAATATCATCAGTGCGACGACAAAATGCATACACTGTATTTAATGCTTCCCGCTGTTCTTTGGGAAACAACAAAAACGGAAGCGTGAAACTCGAATGACTTTCGCGGACAATATCAGCGGCAACCGTTATTCCCATCGTGCAGGTGATTCTGGATTGTGATAAAAACTTTTTGCAAACATTCCTTTGTAAAATACTGAAAGTTTATCGAACAAATTCAATTGTGGTCTTCGCGCAAACGCGTTGTAATTTTGTTTTTCAATCTTTCGTATAATTTTCATTCCGCCAAACCATACGAGTCGTAATTCCAAACGCAAATCTTTATCAACGCTTTCGAGTAATTCTGTTCCATCATAAAAAAGTTGTTTCGTTCTTTCTGCTTGAAATTTCATCAATTGAAAAAAACTATCATCCATAACTCCATCATTCCATTTCTCCGCTGAATAATCAAATCGTTTCATATCATCAAGTGGAATATAAAGTCTGTTTTTATTTTTATCAACAGAAACATCTTGCCAAAAATTTGCGAGTTGTAATGCAGTGCAAATGTTGTCGGAAAACTGAAATAGTTTTTCATCGCGATAACCGAACACGAGCAACACTAATCTTCCAACCGGATTTGCAGAGTGTTTGCAATAGAAAAGCAACTCTTCAAAATTTTCAAAACGATTTTTTGTTACATCCATCTTGAATGCTGTAAGTAAATCGGTAAATGGTTCTTTCGGAAGATTGAGTTTAAAAACAGTTTCTTCCAATGCAATAAAAATTGGATGTTGAGATTGATGCTGAAAACAAAGGTCAAGTTGCGTATTCCAATCTTCTAATTTTTCCATACGTTCTTCAACCGAAATATTTCCTTCGTCGGAATAATCATCAGCAGTTCTTGCAAAAGCATAAATCGCTTGGATGTACGGACGTTTTTCCTGCGGAAGAAATAACGATGCAACTGGAAAATTTTCGTAATGTGAATTTGTAATTCTTGCACAATAATCAAATGCATCGTCTATTTCTTTTAGTGAATGTGAAATGATGTGAGATGTGAGATGTGAGATATGTGAGTCCATATCAAGTCAATTCAAAATACTCACATCGCAAATCTCAAATCGCATATCATCTATAATTCGCAAACTGAACTGGAAATGGTAGGTCAGCATTCTTCACCATCTGAATTACAGACTGCAAATCATCTTTACTTTTTCCTGCAACGCGAACTTGGTCTTCCATTATTTGCGCGTTCACTTTCAACTTGGAATCTTTTATCATCTTCGTCAAAAGTTTTGCATCTTCTTTTTCAATTCCGACGCGCAGAGAAATCACTTGCCGCACGGTTGTATTTGCAGCAGGTTCAATTTTCCCAAACTTCAACGCTTTCAAATGTATTCCACGTTTAATCATTTTCGATTGCACAATGTCCACAACCGATTTCATTTTAAATTCGTCGTCAGAAATGAGAACAATTTCTTTTTCTTTCTCTTTCAACTCGATGGATGATTTTGAATCCTTAAAATCATAGCGTTGAATAATTTCCTTCCGCGCTTGATTCAGTGCATTATCTACTTCTTGAAAATCAATTTTAGAAACGATGTCGAATGAACTGTCTGATGCCATAAATTAGGTTTTAGGTGTTAGATTTAAATGTTATTTAGTTAGTTCGTTTGCTGGTTAGTTAGTTAATGGAAAAACTTTTTAGAAACGAACAAACGAGCAAACTACTTCCTCACAAAAATAAAATCTCCCCCTTCATCACCCGCATCATAAATCACGCCGAACTGCGGAACGGCGGGACCATTATTGATGACCGCTTGCTTGAAGTTGAGATAGAGATTTTCTGCGTCCAAATACTTTGCGGAATTTTCTTTCAAGCGTTTGAGCAAGTAATCCGCAAACACGCTTTTATCGGGAACGGCGGTTTTGAACGTGCCGCTCGTAATCGCTTTGCGGCTCGGCAGTTCATACATTTTTTGAATCGAAATATCCGGCTTCTCCTTTGCTTCGCGCGACTTAAAAATTCCTCCGCTGAAACACGCATCCGAAATTAACAGCGTATGTTTCGTTTTGATGCTTTTGATGTTGTCGCGAATATCGCTGTTGGAAATCCATTCCGCGCGGTCGTCCCAACTTGCGCTCGCGGGAAGCCAATATCCTTGACTATTATCCACATCCCAAAACCCGTGTCCTGCATAATAAATGAGCAGATTATCTTCCGCAGAAAGTTTTTTCTTGAGTTGCTGCAACGCAGAAAAAATATCTTTGCGATTAGGATTTTTCAAAAAATGAATTGCATTATTTTCAAATGTATAATTTGTCGTTAAAACATTTTTTACATTCTCTGCATCTTGCAATGGGTACTCCAAACCCATAATGCTTTTGTAATCTTGCACAGCAATAATAAGCGCATAATATTTTCCTTTGATAAATTGCGAATCGTTTGTTGTAATTAGTGTAGAAATTTTTTCTTCCTCTCGCACAACCGTAAACGTTTCCTCTGCCGTATTATTTTTTGTATCCGTTGCTATTATAGTGATTGTATTTTCTCTCATTGAAAGTGAAACCTCTCCCGAAAACTTTACCACTTTGCCGCTTACATTATATTGTTGCACTTCGCTATATGATGGCTCAGAAAGTTGCGCCGCTTTTCCATTAACAGAAACTAAACTCACTCCACTCTCATCACTTGCAAGACCAATAATTTCAAGCGATGATTCTTTAAGTGGTTTCATTCCGCGAAAGTTTTGTGGAGATAGGATTTTGATTGTTGGATATTTTGTATCTGCAACGATTTTCACGTTTTTTGGCTTGCTCGTATTAGTAATTAATTCTTCTTGAGCATAAACAATATTTATTACATTTAGTATGATGAAGAAATAAATTATTTTCTGTGACATACAATTCTCCTAAAAGTCATAACCTAAAACAATGTTCACTGAAACTGATTGAGAACCATTCATCCCAAATAATCCAATTTCATAAACATAAAACCAATTCTCATTTGAATAATCTAACCACCCAGCGCTAAAAGAAAAAGGTAATTTATTTGCGATATTCTGATAATTAACTTCATATTGATTGTTTCCAATTCCAGTACCGCCTTTTAGAAAAAACTTATGAGTTAAATAATATTTCAAATCGACAAGTAAACCTCCATCTTTGATTGGCCTACTTCCCCCCGAAGCATTCAAGATTAATCGAAATTCAATAGCAAATTCTTTGGTAAATCTATAACCAATTGCAGGTAAAAATAATAATGCTCCAAATGTTCCGGTAACAGATATCTTAATTCTTTCTTCATTTTTTGCATTATAACCTGTTGGCTCGCCATACCAGTTAGGCGGTCTATATTCTTCCCAATTTGTTTCTATAAATCTAATAAAGCCAACACCAAGCCCATAAAAAAGATACAAACCTTTTTGCACATTTACTTTTGCAGAAAGTTTGATAGTTGTCTGTTCGGCATAATATTCTTTCGTGTCTGCTAAGACATTCCAAATAATTTTCTTTCCTTTTCCACCATAAACACCGACTCCAACATCTCCACTCACACTTTTCGGCACAATCGTGTAAGTTTTTCCGCCATCAAGAGAAACTTCCATACTTACATCAAACGTCTCGGAGTTCAGCGCATCCACAATATCATACGTTACCCAAATTTCTTTTTCATTCACCACACGAAAATCCACATTCTCAATCCTCTGCGCAACCAGCGTGGAGAATGGCGCAAGGAGGAGAAAAGCAAGTATGTATGTTTGTAGTTTCATAAAATATTTTTATAAACCTTAATAGCAAAATGTATTTCCAATCGCTCTAACCTTATCACCTTATATTATCCATTGC